>Ga0209633_10001575_pt1 | contig 23198 bp, 26 predicted proteins | sample Cruoilmetagenom1_FD_187290 | JGI IMG/M metagenome (GOLD analysis project Ga0209633, IMG submission 187290) | Oil polluted marine microbial communities from Coal Oil Point, Santa Barbara, California, USA - Sample 1 (SPAdes) (version 2) | ecosystem: Environmental > Aquatic > Marine > Oil seeps ...
CCACAGTGAGCACATACCCATTTTTTCTGTTTGTCTTCCATTTTATCTACCTCCTTTCATGATCGATCTAAATGATTCCATACAAATGACAAACCAGAGGGTTCAATTTTCACTTCATGTGTCCTCCAAGTTGTTGTGCATGTCGTGAAGTTTCCGCATATAGAACGTGTACCTATCGAATTTCGTTTCGATGAGTTTACCCCTCAGCGATCAGATCTTCAATAACTCGCCAGTCAACCTCGGCCCGCTCCTGAAAACCGGATACAGCCTCTCTTCGCATAGGATGGACAGCGGTAATACTCAGCAGGTCCTCCTCGACGTTTCCAGTGAAAGCGAAAGCATTGCCTTTGTACCCAATGAGATACGCCACCGAATCCATCCTCTTGTTCAAGATTTGGGGACAGGCCCGTAAACAATCATATGCCGAGCCCGCCTAACGCTTGTTCCTATTTGAAGATAGCGATCATGAACAAATTTTTCGAATTCTAGGCAACAAGCCACAGCGCGCGATCCGTTATCCTTTCGGTTACATACCGGGAAACACTTCCAAAGAAGTGAGCACGGTCTGCCCCCCGCCTGCCGACGACCACGGTGCCGTAATTTGCCTTCTTCGCTTCCTCGAGGATCATCTTGCCCACTTTTGCCTTGGGTTTGGTGGTTATGATTTCAACCCGATCAGCGGCTATACCGGCTTCTTTTAATTTTTGCTCTGCATCGGCAAAAAACTTCCCCATCAGTCGTTCCGAAGCCTTCGTAACGATATCTTGAATGTAAGGATCATCTTTTCCGAAAGAAGTCGCGTCTATATCTTCTGCATCCGGGGATACATGAAACAGGCTATATTTTATTTCTGGATTTTCTGAGAACATGGATCCGACATGATCGAGTGCGCGATACGAACTTTCGGAGCCGTCAACCGCCACCAAGATCCTTTGAGACGTCACGTTTCCGTCCACCATCCACACCGGGACCACTTCGGCAATTCCCAGTAACTCGGCACTTGTGCTGCCCATAAAGGTCTTTTGAATCCGCGACAGCCCCCTTCGTCCCACCACGATGGCGTCATAAATGCCTTTTCGCGCATATTCCAGAATATCTTTGGACAGTCCTATCATCCTTTGCTGAGCAACCATTTCGATGCGTTCGTCGGGAACCCCCATTGTGATCATCCGTTCTTTCTGCTTTTCAAGGAGCCTTTGTGCTTCCGCCGTGTTTTTTTTAATGACCTTTTTTAGGCTTGCATTGGCCTTTGGATCGGTCCTGGCCTCATCCAAAAGGTATTGTGAGATCATCGGTTGCCCATGAAAAAGGGTAAATGTGACATCTTTCGAACCAGTGAACATTTTAGTTGCATACCGCAATGATTGATGCGAATGGATCGAATCATCGACAGCCATCAAGATTTTTTTCTCCATGATATTGCCTCCTTTTTTAACGAAAACGGTAATTCCATGAATAAAATCCGCTACCGGCCCTCTTCCTTCAAAATCAGCATGAATTGTTCCATGAACAATCTCTTGGGAACTTCGACGCCGACGGCGGATTAGGTATTATGTATTATTCTACCACCCACACCGTGCAGTCGCGCGCATGGTTGACAATCTTGCTGGAGACGCTGCCGAAGAGGAACTCTTCGCTTCGTGAAAGCCCCTGTCTGCCAACCACAATGGTGCTAAATTTCGTTTGGTTACGTTCCGTCAGAATGCACTCCGCCAGGGAAGGACAGTAGCGGAGCGTGGAACGAACCGATACATCCTCCGGCTCAAATCCCTCACCGATCAGAATCTTTCGATAGTTCTTAAGCATGGCATCAACCGTCAACTTGTACTGGCCGAGCCATTTCTCTTTTTCAGCAGAGGTGGGAAAGTAATCTTCTTCAGGTTGACGAATGACATGCAGGATTAAAACCTTAAAGCCTCTTATTCCTGCAAGTAATTGACCCACATATGATACCGCACGGCGGGCGTTTTCCGACTCGTCCACTGCAATCAGGATGTTTTTATTAAAAACCTCCTCATTATTGATCATTTTTTCCACTCCTTAATCGTATGGTTTCCTGGAATTAAAATTCACGGGAGCGTTTAAGTTGACGTTTGGAACGCTTCCAAATCATCCAGCAATTGTACCGTGTTCTCATAAAACCAATTGGCGCCTTTGGAAAAATGCATTAGAATCCGGTTGAGGGATTCGGGAATGTAAGGGTAAATCTTTTTAAGATTGGCAACGCGATTGTTAAACACGATATTTAAATCTTCAACTGAAAGCATGTCAAGAGCAGGGTGGCCCTGTTTCTTCAATTCCGGCAGCAGCACATCTCCCATACCCACCAAAAACATCAAAACATTACCTAAACCAAAAAGATCGTAGCCGTATACATTTTCCCTGTGCCGGTAATTAAAGTCAAAATCGATCCATCGGTACCGCCCACTATGGCGGTCTATCAGAATATGATCGCGCCGAATATCTCCGTGTTTTTCGCCATGTTCGTGAAGAAAACGGACAGCTTCGATGCATTCAATAAATTTATTTAAAATGACAGGCAATCGATCGTAAAAATAGGTTTGATGGTCCAGACCAATACCCTCCACATAATAATAGAGAGATTGACCCTTAATAAAATCGAGCACGCGAATGAGGTTTTCCGCTCGATCCTTTACTGCATAGCCATGCATGAAGTTCTTATGGCCGTCGACCAGATCCAGAATGCGAGCCTCTTTCCTGGGGCTGCGAAAGCACTCGAACGCGATGCTGCCGACATGGCTAGTAAACTTTTCGTAAAAAACCAGCTTAAGGATCTTTAGGTTTCCGTTTTTCAGATCAATGGCGTGCTTCACCCAAAATTTCACATCGTCATCTATTCCAAACCGTCCCTCCTTGGCATTATGGCGAATGAGATAGGGGTTGCCGTCAAGAACAACCACATCACCATATTCCACCCGGAAGAAATCCGTGGTGTCTGTATGGATTTGAAAAGGATGGAAGCCATGGGAGGGAGGCAACCACCGGGAAGCCATTTGCCGGAGGTCTTCTTGAGATGGGATCGCCGTCATTTCAATTGCACCTCAAAAAAGTGCTTAACTGCATGGGCATGGAAATTATCTGAAGACTGTTAAATAATAATGGGCATAAGAACAGATGTCAAGTCATGGGATGGATCCGTTGTATCTTCCTTTTTGATTTCGAAGCGCGGATTTAATCCCCGCCGCTTGCGGCGCTGAAGACGGAAAAATCTTTTGATAGATACCCCGTCCGCTTGCGGCGGGTAGTTCATTGTTTTGTTCAGGCAAACGACGTCCCCCTTTTTTCCGTTTTTACATTTGTATTCGTAGATGGGCATCCCATCCTCCTAAACGATGAAAGTTGTTTTTAAACACCCTTGATGCTATTTTAATCGAGCAGGTCAATAAAAAAAACAGCAGAAACAGCGCCGATTATGGATCAAGGATGAAAATTGCGATTCCCGCCACCGCGCCGGATCTTGGCGCCGTCGTCGAGAACAGGCTGGGTGCGGCCCCCTATTTGCTGGTCATCAATACCGAAGACATGTCATTCGAGGCCGTGGCCGGACCGTCGCCATCCATCGGGCCGGGGGCCGGTATTGAAGCGATTTCCATTGTCACGGACATGGGTGCCAAGGCCATTATAGCCGGATTTGTATCTCCCCATATTGCGTTGACGCTTGAGAAAAACGGGATTGCGGTTATCACTCCGGTTGGCGGCAGCGTCATGGATGCCGTCGAAAAATACAGGCGGGGTGTGCTTCCCGGAATGACTGGAGGCCCTCAACAACCCGAAGTGCTGATTGACTCACATGCCGAACCGCAGTTGCAGACGGCGTTCCGGAAAGCCGCCAGACAGTTTTTCAGCATTTTCCCCGTGTTGGCCGGCGTTATCCTACTGGTGGGACTTTTCCGTGGTTTCATCTCCCGGGATCTTCTTTTGACCATTTTTTCTGGAAAGGTGATTCAGGATACGCTTTGGGGTGCGTGTATCGGGAGCGTTCTGTCGGGGAATCCGGTAAACAGCTATGTGGTTGCTGAAACCTTGCTAAAGATGGGGGTCAGTCTGTTCGGCGCGGCAGCCTTGATGGTGTCCTGGGTCAATGTGGGACTGTTGCAGCTTCCGGCCGAGATATCGGCCCTTGGAACGCGGTTTGCCGTCTCCCGGACGATAGCGGCTTTTCTGATGGCCATTGTCGTTTCGATCTTGACCGTGTTTTTAACCGGGGGTCGCGTGTAATGAAAACTATTGGGCATGATGCAAAACCAGCGGCCAACCGGAAACACCGGCAATGGCTTTTTCCAGCGGGCGTGATTGTCGTCTACCTAACAATCTATTTCGTTGCACCGGATCGGACCGTCAACGCCCTGATGGCAAGCGGGAATGTCCTGAAACAGATGGCCCTGCCGTTGTTGTTGGCGTTTGCGATGATGGTCGTCCTGAATCTGTTCATTACACCCGCCCATGTTTCGCGCTTTCTCGGCAGCCGGGCCGGAATAAAGGGCATCTTGCTCTCGTCGGTTGCCGGTATCCTTTCAATGGGGCCTGTGTACACATGGCTGCCATTCTTAGCAGCGATCCGGAAAAAGGGCGCATCTGTTTTTCACCTGGCCAATTTTTTGTCCAGCCGCGCCGTCAAGCCGGTTCTTCTTCCGCTGATGATCGGTTATTTCGGCTGGCGCTTTGCCTTGATTTTTACCGTCCTCAACATGGCGGGTGCATTGCTCGTGGCAGCGGTGGTGACTTACATTTCCGACGGCCGGCGAAAATCACGCTAAAACCATTCCGTCTCTGCATATTTTGGAATAATGCCGCCGACCAGGGGTTCATGTTTACCAGAGGCCTCGGCAATCGGACGGGAACATTAACGGTCCTCCATATGGAAGGAAACAGGGGCGACAATAACCTGCTATGATTCAAGCGTATTTTTAGTGTCACATCCGTTATTACACGCCGTCGCCATGCAGCTTTTCAGCTTGATCGGTAAGCAGCCTTTTAAACCGGTCAAGGGTGACTGGATACGGAATGATGGGAATGCCCATCCAGTCGGAATATTCCAGAAACGCTTCCGGGTGTTTTTCCATATAGTCGTCTAAATAACCCACCCCATCCAAGACGATGGCCCCGCCGGTGTGTTTGGGAAAGTTTTCGTTGGCAAGGCCCTGATCCCAGCCCTTGAACACCTCTTTGCGGAATTTAATCCATCCGGGTGTCATCCACCACACGGGTTGGCCCCCGGCCATTTCCTCTGCAATCCGGTTACGTTCCGATTCGCTGGCAAGCATGTCCATGCAGTGGGTTGCCTGGATTCTGGCCACGGTGGGGCCTTGCTCTTCGATAATGGTTTGCATCAGCCGCGTGGGCTCATCCATATTCACGTAACAGAACTTGCCCCCGTAAATCACAATGACCTTTTCTGTTTTTTCTTTGGCTTTGCTGATCTGCCGTAAAAGCTGCCGTTCCAATTCGGGAATGTCTTGGTGGAGTCCGGGTGTGGTGTACAGGATCTGCGGCGTATCCAGAAACCCCTGTTTTTTCAAATAATTTAATTCGAGGCTCAGGGTTCCACAGGAGACGATCGCAATGTCTGAAAAGGATATGTCAGTCATGAAACCCTCCTAGTACTTTAATGCCAGCGCATAACCGGCATGAACGGCCGTGTAAATGTCCAGGACCTTTTCCGCATCGCCGATCACTTCAACGGTTTCCACTGCCTGTTCGATAGCCGTGTCTGGCCCGGGTGCGGAACGCATCCCCGAAGCGAAAATGACCGTCTCAAACGGTTCCAACACTATGTTTTCGCCGTCCTTTTCCACTACCACCCTATCGGTTTCGAACGCGTTGACCGTCGTGTGGGGCATCAGGGTCACGTTGTTCATCCGGTCGATCCGCATGAGGGTCAACTTTTTAGTGATCATCTCCATCATGCTGCCGATGGGATCCGTTCGTTTGGTGGCCGTCACATCGAGACCCTCCGTGCCGAGTTTCTCCGCGATTTCAAGCCCGGTCCGGCCGGCGCCGATTACCAGGACCCGTGGCCCCTTGACCGGTTTCGTGCCGCTGAAGTATTCTATGGAGGTCATGGTGTACTGGCTGTCGAGACCCTGGATATCAGGAACATTCTGATGCGCCCCGGTGGCCCATACCAACAGATCCGGTCGAATGTCACCGACCAGATCCGTATCCACTGCCCTGCCGGTCAGCACTGCCTCGGCATTGGCTTTTACGCAAGAGGCCAGATTGTCCAGGCCGTCTTGCATCTTCTGTTTGCCCGGTGCCTGCCACGCCAGGTTGAACTGCCCGCCGAGCCGATTTTCCTTTTCGGCCAATGTGACCCGGTGGCCGCGTCTGGAAAGGTATAGGGCGGCACTCATCCCGGCCGGCCCGCCGCCGGCCACCAGAACGTTCAGGGGATGGGCCGATTTTTCCAGCTCCGGCTGCCCGATTTCCGGATTTACGTTGCAACCGATGGGTTCGCCGTTTTTGACACGGTGCAGGCATCCCTGCAGGCAGTATCCGCAATATGTCACTTCATCGGGTCTCCCCGATTGCCACTTCTCGATCAGATCGGGATCGGAGATCAGGGGGCGGCCCAGTGCGACAAGGTCGGCCAGCTTCTCATCGATCACCTGGATGGCTCGATCCATGCGGCCCATCCGGCCGGCCGCAATCAGGGGCAGATCGGTCTGCGTGCGTACCCAGGCCAGTGCGTCCATCTGGGGTTTTTCCGGCAAGCTGGCGTGATGAAAATACCATGGCGGGCTGAAGCATGCCGACCCCATCCCCACATGAACGGCACGGATTCCGGTTGTTGCTGCCAATTTCAGCAGGGGCGCCAGATCCTCCGTACCAATGCCGAAATCCGGCGACATCTCGCTGCCGGATATACGCAGTATGCAGGGCAGATCCGGGGCGCCCGCTTTTACCGCCGCCAGCACCTCCTGAGCGAACAGCAACCGGTTTTGGCCGTAACGGTCCGTTCGTTGGTTGATTTTCCCGTTGAGAAACTGCGACATCAGGTATCCGTGGCCGCCCTGGACCTCAATCGCGTCGAAACCGGCGGACACGGCCTTTTCCGCTGCCGATCGATATCCGTCCACGATGGCGCCAATCTCCGGTTCGGTCAGCGGTTCGGATGCCGCGCTAGTGGTCGGACAGGTCATGGCCGATGGCGCTTTGGGACTGACGCCCGTTGCCTTGGGGTTGGCCGCACCGCCGGCGTGGTTGAGATGAAGGCATGCCAAGCGGCTTTCCGCATGGATCACAGTTACGATTTTTTTCAGCTCATCGGCACTTTCCGGAAGATGGATGCACAGCTGTTTGGGATGTTCCTTGCCCTCCACCGTTACCGCTACGGGCTCAAGGATCAGCAGCCCTGGTCCATTTTCGGCAATTTGCCGATAGTAGGTCAGATGCCGATCGGTCACGTTGCCCTTCGGCGTTCCGTAGGCCGTTTTAATCGGCGGAAATATGAACCGGTTTGCCAAGGTCAAATTTCCCAGGGTCATCGTTTCAAACAGTCTTTGCATGGTCTGTCTCCTTATGATCAGCCATCGGGGCTTCGGATTCTCCAGGATTGCATCGATTCACCAGATAGGTACTAGTCAATTTTTATGCCATATGGATAGGTGTGCGTTTGGGGAGATGCAAACCGACAACGTACCGCATAAAATCGGCATCAGGGGCAAAGATTGGCCAGTAGGTTGGCAATACCATCACCGTTACACATACTCATCTAGAACGTAAGTAACGTTACCATAACGTTGTTTTATCGTTCGCTAAACGACGATGAACGGCGCGGGGACGGCTTCACCCGCAATGGCCTTTTGAATCGCCTCTTCAATTACACTTTGGGACACCACGCCAATGATGGATTGAATCGCTTCCCCGCCTTGGAAAACCATCAATGTGGGGATGGACTTGATTCCGTACCGCTCAGCGATGGCGGTGTTGCTGTCCACATCGCATTTGGCAAAAATCATTTTATCTCCGTAAGTCTCCGCCAGAGACGCAAATGCCGGCGCCATGGCTTTGCAGGGACCGCACCAGGGAGCCCAGAAATCGACGATGACGGGTTTTGTCTGTTGGAGCACCTGCTGGCCAAACGCGTTGTCTTGTATGTTGGTTACCAACTCGGACATGGGTGAATTCCTCCTTAAAACGGTTGTTTTGATTCACGATTAGGATAGCAAACTATGTGCCAAAAAATAAACTTGCCTGCGCTTTATAAAGCCGGTTAAAAAAAGACCGGCCCAAAAGCGGAATATCCTCGACCCGTTCCCTCGGTGGCGGGATATGGGCTCGCGCAAAAATAACTTCACATTTTAGCATCTCAGCTTCAGCCCATATTTGGCTGATACCTCACTCTCAAAAGCCTCGAAATAGCTCGCTATTCCTGTGGTTTTGCTCTCTCGGATCACCCAAACCTGGACCAAATCTGAGCGCCAATTCTGCGAAGTTATTTTTTCGCGAACCATATGGATGGGAATGACGTTGATTCGATAGTAGAAATCCTCCCGAAAAGCCCCGTCGCCAATCAGTTTCGGAAGATTCCGGTTGGTGGCCGTGATAATCCGCACATCCACTTATATTAAGAGACACCTTACAATATATCCGCGGTCCGCCTGCGCAGTTCCTTTCGCAGGGATTCTATCTAATCAACGACATCATCGCCCCGTTTTTCCCGTTTCAATATCGTTCCGGCGATGCGCAGGGCATCGTAAACCGTTTCATCGAAGGTCGCAAACGCGCCATAGCTCAACACGACCACCGGAATGTCCAGGGTCCGCTCCACCTCGTCCGCCAAATGGCCATCCATATAGGTAATAAATATCACCTGCGGTTTGACCGACAGCACGGCTTCCAGATCCGGTTTCTTGTTGATGCCGGCGGCCCACCCCCCGGGTCCGCAACGCGAAAGTTTGGATAGTTCGGGATGGGCGATCCAGTAAGGCCGGCCGCCGGGGTTCATCTTTTCCATATCTTCCACGCCGACAACTTTCGATTCGGCTTGAAGATACACGATCATGCGCAAGGCTCCAGGCCCAATGCAAATGATGCGGTCCGGATCGAAGGGTGCTGTCAGCTGCCGCCCGGCCATATCGGTTACTGTCACCGTCCGGGCGGAAGCGGAAATGACCGAAAGGCCCCATGTCATAATGATACAGAATACCCAAAAGCCTGTTTTTTTCATCTGTTGTTCAGCATCTTATGCGACAACTGTTTGTACTCATCCTCACCATCGTAATCCTGGGGGTTCAGCGTCAACCGGAAACTGCTTTTGTTCTCTTTGGGGATAATGGTATAGTTGTGTTTGCCGAAATCCAGGATCTTCAACCGTTGATTGCCCAAGGTGACTCCGAGCATGATCTGTATGGCATCCAGGGCCGACGTGTAGTTCTCGGCAATAATGGTCGTGATGCCATTGACAGGTTCATCGCATGGAAGCAGCGTTTGAACATACTCACTAAGTTTGCCGCCATCTTCAGGTTATCGACATGAAGATAACTTTTGGTATAGGGTTTCTCGTCGATGATGGGGCTGCCGTCCACTGCTTCGAAGCCTTTGACTTCAATGATATGACCCTTTCTCGCCACCAGCGGCGCCGCCGACACCCGCATCGGATTTGGCCGGGTCGGGCTGCAGGTGGCAAGAATGCCCTTCAATGGCAGGTCCTTGCGCCCCAAGGGATGTGCTTTTCTCAGGTTTCGTCACTGCCCCCAGCGGCGCCGTTGCCGATGGCGGCGCCGGATCATCGCTGCCGATTTCGCAGGCGGCATCTCCCCCATTCAACGACGGTTTAAACCTTCGGTCCTCCAAAAGAAAAAGCCATGAAAGCGCACGTCCAATGCTGGAGTGCGTGGCCTTCATGGCTCGATTATCGCGGTTGTATCAACCCGCAAGGGTCAGGGGGGTGCCGCTTGAATACTGCACAATGAATGACGACTTCGGTCGTCTCGGCTAACTTAAAGTTAGCATATCCCCAATTGGCTTTTCAAATGTCAACCCTTTTCCAGCTATTGACAAACTAAATATCAAGTTTTCGATCCATCTAAATGCCGTGAGCGTCAGCGCGTTTTTGCCGGCATTGGCGATCTAAAAGGCGGCCGGGCCAAGCGTGCCGGACTTGTCGAAACCCTGCGGGCGGTGGCCTCTGCCCCCGGCGAAGTCATTTTTCCGGGTGAAGATGACAAACGCATGTAGGTTAGAAACAGGAATCGTTGACCCCGCGCGCCTTTCTCTGGTAATCTTCGCCTCCTTTCCCAATCACACCAAAAGGAGGACAACATCCACGTGTCCGGTTTATCATACAATATGGTCCCCGAACGGTTGGACATCCTCGACAATTATCTTGCTGAAAAGGAATCCCGGGTTACCGGCATCAGGGAAGGGTGTGAGAAAAAAATCGTCTGGCATGACAATCAACGGCAACGGTGCGACCTTGCCATCGTCTACATTCACGGCTTCTCGGCCAGCCGCATGGAAACCTGGCCCCTGTGCGACCGTCTGGCCGACGCCAGCGGCGCCAACCTGTTTTACACCCGTCTGTCCGGTCACGGGCAGGACGGTTACGCCATGGCCACTGCCACGGTCGAGGATTGGCTGGCCGACGGGATGGAAGCCGTTTCCATCGGCCGGCAGATAGGCAAAAGAATCATCCTGGTGGGCGCCTCCACCGGCGGGACCCTGGCCGCCTGGCTGGCGGCCCAGCCATCGGTAGCCCCATTGATCGACCGCCTGATCCTCCTTTCGCCCAACTTTCTTCCCAAAAACCCCATGGCGGCGGCAGCCCTCTGGCCACCGGCCGTACGGCTGTTCGAAAGCTTTTTCGGCGGCTGGCGGTGCTTTACCGTCTCCAACGCCATGCAGGCAAGATACTGGACCGTGCGATACCCTATTTCCGCTATCACCACCATGATGCAGTTGGTTTGTCGGTCCTGGCGGGTCGATTTGAAAAACGCCGACATGCCGGTGCTGATGATGATCAATCCCTGGGACCGGGTGGTCAACGTCACTCTGGCCATCAAACGGTTTCGGAACTTTCCCTCGCCCCGCAAGAGACTGGTGCGGTTCCAGGGCAACCGGGACTTGGGACGTCACGTGCTGGCCGGTGACACCCTCTCTCCGGAAACAACCGCAAAAGCGCTTGCCATCATCGGCAATTTTCTGAAGGATCCGACATGAAGGATTCGAAAGCGTTTGGCAAGCTGAGCAAATTATCACCGCATGGAAAGCGGGAACGTGCGAACACGGGAAATCCACTCACCGGCCATCCCGTTTTAAAAAATCGGTGCCGCCCAGTGCACTCATCTGCACGATGATCTGCCGGGTCCGGCGGACCACATATTCCGACGGCCGCTCGGCGGACATGCGCCTGGGGCTGGGCAGCACCGCGGCCAGGATGGCGGCCTCCCGCCGATTCAACCGGGCGGCCGGTTTATGAAAAAACCGCCGGCCGGCCGCCTCCACGCCGAACACACCATCGCCCATTTCAGCAACATTCAGGTAAACTTCCAGGATCCGCTTTTTGGGCCACAGGACTTCCATGAAAAGGGTTAGGTAGACCTCGACCCCCTTTCTGAAGTAGCTTCTACCGGGCCACAAAAACAGGTTCTTGACTACCTGCTGGCTGATGGTGCTCGCTCCCCGGGGACGTTTTCGGGTCCGGTTGTCATCGATGGCATCGGCAATGGCCTTCAGGTCCACGCCCCGGTGACCGAAAAAGTTCTGATCCTCCGAAGCGATGACGGCAAGGGCTGCATAGGGTGAAATCCGGTCCATGGGCACCCAGCGGAAGTCGACGGCAGAGCCGGACAGGCGCTGTTGTATCATGAAAGCACTGGTGGGCGGAGGCGCCCACCGGAAAATAAGCGTCATGATGATGGTGCCCGCCAGCACCACGGCAGCCGTTTTCCAGAACGCCCGCATGAGCCGACCTCCCCGGCGGCGCTTTTGTTTTTTACCTTTGGCCATGGGCGATCCATATCGCGTTTAAAACGCCGGATCAAGTTTCCGGTGTTTCATCGATGGTGGAAATTAAGGGGTGAAGTATGATAAGGTCGGATAAAAAATTATACTGCCATGCTTGGAGGAATCTGTTACATGGCCCCGATCGGGAGGCACACCATGAAAGATGATAAACGCCAAGCCTGCGAGTGGCCCGGCAACGATCCCCTGATGATCCGCTACCACGACGAAGAGTGGGGCGTGCCCGTCCACGACGACCGCAAGTGGTTTGAATTCATCCTCCTGGATGCCTTTCAGGCCGGCCTGTCGTGGAGAACAGTGCTGCACAAACGAGCGGCCTTCCACCGGGTCTTCTACGGTTTCGATCCGCAACGGGTGGCCGGGATGTCGGAAATGGCCATCGAAGCGGCCATGCTCAATCCGGCCATCATCCGCAATCGTCTCAAGATCCGAGCGGCCGTCAATAACGCCCGGGCGTTTTTATACCTGCAGGAAACCCACGGTAGCTTCGACGATTACATATGGGCATTCACGGATGGCCGGATCATTCAAAACCAGTGGCGCACCCCGAAAGCGGTTCCGGCCAGAACCGACCTGTCCGACACCGTCAGCAAGGCGCTGAAGCAAGATGGATTCAGCTTTGTGGGCAGCACCATCTGCTATTCCTTCCTCCAGGCCGCAGGGGTGGTAAACGACCACCTGGTGAAGTGTTTCCGGCATGGGGATCGGTTTCGGTGACCCGTACGAGAACATTTCCGGCGGCGAGGCGTGCTTCCGCCACGACTCAAACCGACAAGAAAACCATCCCGATCGTCGAAGAATGACAGGCAACGATTCGTTCAAGCCCTTGCCAGATGCTTAAGCCGATTGAGCACCGCCCAGGAAAAAGTCTCACTCAGACAGGGGAAAATGGCGTTGTTGGTAAAGATGGGATCCGCCTCAAGATCAAAACGGGAGGCCGCCACGGCGTCATCCCACATGGGGGTGTGGGGGATGGGGGTATAGTGGGCGATCACCGGCGTGATACCCGCCTGTTTCACCGCGGCAATGGATGCTTCGACCCCCGCGATATCCTGGCCGGGAAGGCCGGCCAGCAGGTAGGCGCCCACCTGCCCGGCATCGAACCCGGCCGCCTTGAGATGTCCTACCGTCCGAGAAAACTCCGCCTCGGTCACCTTTCGATCCATGGTCCGCCGCCCTTCGAAGGCAGTGGTTTCCAACCCCAGTCTGATGGTATGGAACCCGGCTTGCCGCATCAGCCGAGCCAGGGGCCGGGTGACCGCCCTGATATGCAGGGCGTTGGGGGTATGAAAACGAACATCGACGCCCGCGGCAACAATCCCCTCCAGCAGGGGAATGATGTGTCGGTCGGCGTCGACCAGCAGGGCGTCATCGTAAAAAGCGAAATCCCGGACACCGTGTCGCTTATGCCAGTAAGCAATTTCATCCACAACCGATGCGGGATGGCGGCGCATCATGCGGGGCTGCAGCCGGTGGGAAGCGCAATAGGCACACTGAAACGGGCATCCGCGGGATGTCAGCACAGGCACATGCGCCAGTTGATGTTCGAGGTCCAGGACCGGGCGGGTCAAGGTGTCCAGGTCCTGCGGGTCGAAGCGAGGAGCGGGCGACCAGCCGATGAGCTGGTCCAGCAGCGGCAGGATGGCGCCTTCTCCCGGTCCGGTCACCACCCGATCCGCCCCGCAGGTGTGGCTTGCATGATCGGAGCAAAGCGTAGCATAGATGCCGCCTAACACCAGCGGCACATCCGGGAAAACCGATTTGATGACCGTGATGGTTTCACGAACCCCCGGATACCAGTAGGTCATCAGGGAGGTGACCAGTACCAGATCCGGCGGATCGAGCGCCTCCAGGTCCTTTCGAAACCAGTCGGGAGGAATGCCGTATCGGCAGAAATTGCGCGGAATCTCCTCAAGCCCCGGCGGTTTGGCGATAATCGTCTTCAGGTAAGGCCCACGCCCGCAACGCACAGGCGGTAATGGCCCCGATTCGGCGGATGGGTGAAAGCGATCCAGGCAGTCCAGGTAGGAGATCCGAGCCCCGTGATCACGCAAAATGCCCCCCAGGATCAGCAAGCCCAAGGGTTTGGCCCAGAAATCATAAGCGGCGAAATCGTGAATCCAGGGGTTGACCAACAGGATATGGGGTTGTGGGGAGAATTTCATTTAGGATCGTGAACTTTATAAAGTGAACCCAATTGCTTGTCTATCCGTCCGTCTTCTGTGTTGCATCAACGGCCACATACAACCCGTATGCAACCGTTGATGCGCCTTGAATACGAACGGATATCCTTCGCAATTTTCGTTAACTTTATTTCGTCTCCAATCCTTGGCTGCTAATTCATAAGCCATCGGACCGAATGTTGTTTTCCTTAAAGTATGCCATGGATACCTTTTTCAGTTCGCGGCGACTGAACAGCAGTTTGTAGGTTTTTTCCCCCGTTTTTTCGGACATCTCACGGGCCGTCGCCCGGCACTCCGCTTCATCCTTGCCATGGATCATGGTATACAGGTTGTATGGCCAGCCGTCGGCCGGATCGCGGCGGTAACAGTGGGAGACGGCCCGAAAGGAGGCCATGATCTCACCCACGGCCTCGATGCGATCCTCTGCGACCTGCCAGGCGGTCATCGCATTGGCTTGGTAGCCGGATTTCTGATGGCGCAAGGTGGCGCCGAAACGACGGATCACCCCCCGTTCGGTAAGGCTCTCAAGCACCTCGATAAAGGTCTTTTCAGGGATGCCGATCGCTTCGGCCAGCATCAGGTAAGGGCGGGATACGATGGGGATATCCCCTTGAATGGATGTGATCACTTTTTTTTCGAGGTCAGTCAACATGGTCCGTGTTATGGATGGTCGTCACATGCTTGTCAAGGATTTAAGGTCAAAAGGCAAATGGCTGAAGACCGCTACGGCGAAATGTTTTTTTTCCGATTGTGCACCTCCCGCACAGGAGCGCCGCGTTGCCGCGATAAGGGCACCCCAAACACACTCATATAAGAACAATTCAGCGTTCCGGAAACAATCCATGGATCTCCGCCGGACCGGCTCCGCAGATCCCTCTTTCGGTGATAAATCCGGTCACCAGACGGGCCGGGGTCACATCAAAGGCGAAGTCAGCCGCCGGGCTGGATTCGGGGGGCACAAGCACCCGGGTGATCCGGCCATCGGTCATCCCCTGGATGTAGCGCACCTCATCCGGGCTTCGCTCCTCGATGGGAATCTCTTTTATCCCGTCTGCCATGGTCCAATCGAAAGTGGAAGACGGCAGGGCCACGTAAAAAGGAATACCGTTGTCCCGGGCAGCCAGCGCTTTGAGGTAGGTGCCGATCTTGTTGGCCACGTCACCGGTGTGGGTCGAGCGGTCGCTGCCCACGATCACCATGTCCACGCGGCCATGCTGCATGAGGTGGCCGCCGGCGTTGTCCGTAATCACCGTATGGGGCACGCCGTGCTTGCCCAGTTCCCAGGCGGTCAGCCGTGCGCCCTGGTTCAGGGGCCGGGTTTCGTCCACCCACACGTGCAGATCCACCCCGCGGTTAAAGGCCTCGTAGATGGGCGCCGTGGCCGTGCCGTATTCGATGCAGGCCAGCCAACCGGCGTTGCAGTGGGTCAAGAGGTTGACCGTTGCACCGTTTTTCTCGCGGCCGATGGCCGAGATGAGTCCGGCGCCATGGACGCCAATGCGGCGGCAGTTTTCCGCTTCCTCCTCGGCGATGGCGGCCGCCTCGCTGCGGGCGGCGTCGATGCGATCCGCCGATGACCCGGCGGTGAGTACCTTGTCGAACACCCGATCCACACCCCAGGCCAGGTTCACGGCCGTAGGCCGGGCGGCCTTGAGCCGAACGCATTCCTGTCGGATAAATGCGATATGGTCTGAGACCGCTTTCCCGTTTATGGCCGCGGTCATCACCCCGTAGGCGCCCGTGACCCCGATGAGCGGTGCGCCCCGGACGAACATCTCCCGGATGGCGTGAATCAACTCATCCACGGTGGTCAAATCGGCAACCACGAACCGGTGGGGAAGCTTGCGCTGGTCGATCACTTTTACGGTCTTCCAGTCCTCATCCAGCCAAATGGGCCGAATCGGTTTGCCGTCGACAATCATAATGGTATCCTCGCCAATTATTTTTTCAAAAGCACAATCACGGTACCATATGCAATGATCCTGTTAAAGGGATTTTTCTCAATGATGGCCCCTCAAATTCATTGAAATCATGCCCCCTGTCGTTGTATAGCATTACGGTTCAATGTTGCGATCTTCCTGTACGGGCAACATTTTCTATGCTTTAAAAACCAATTCATAAGGGGAAAAAGATGCGCAAGACATTGCTGTTCATGATGGTCTTTGAGATGGCGATGGTCGGATGGTGCGGCGCCGGTGAATACGAGGCCGGCCTCACGGTGGGCGACACATCGCTGTACGGCAGCCTGCACTATAAAAGCCGGATGATGGACGGGTTCTGGAAGGCCGGCGGCTCAGGACTATATGCCGACAAGGACAACATAGAATATAAGTGGCTGGAGCTTGATTTCTCAGTCGGCAACGAAACGCTGCAACCCGGATTGGTCTTTGATGTTGGGTTCAAGGGTATTCTGGGTGACGCCGAGTTGAACCCGGTTTCCGGAGATGTTGGCGCCCTGGCGTTTAGCGGTAAGGTTGCCTATATCCTTTCCAGCGACATTACCTTCATCCCCATAGAAGCGTACGTCGGAATCTCCTACGCCCCTCAAATATTATCTTTTGGCGACAACGAGAACTATCTGGCCTACCATGTGGGCCTGGCGTTTTACATCATGGACAATGCAGCCCTCGTCGCCGAATACGATGCCTATGATGTGGACATGGAATCGGGCCCCGGGGAGTGGACGCTGGATGACAATGTCTTTCGCTTCGGCCTAAAGATGCACTTTTAATATCCGAGAGGTATGCCGGCGGATGTAACACAGTATACGGGCCAAAAGACAGGCAAGGCGTGTAAGGCCCTGATTATTTCTTGCCGGGCCCCTTAACGTCTTTTCCCGCCCGCTGCAGCCAAAAAAGCGCTTCAATATAAGTAACGAACCGCTTAAGGTAGTTCGGCGATAGTTCACGCATGGCGGAAAGGGAGCGCGTGGCCAGCATTTGTCCATTGAGGGGACCGGGATTCTCCGGGCGATCCATAATGGCATGGGTCACCAATTCGTCGGCGTTATGTTTTTCCCAGGTCGCCTTAAAAAGATGAAAAGAGAGGGGTGCCGCTTGTCGCCCCTTTCGTGCCGTGCCGCCACCTGTCGGAGAATTCTCAACCGACTGCACAGCTTCATTTTCCTGCCTCCGCAGGCGCTCATCAAACGACGGCTGAGACGCATTGCCATTTGTATCGGCCTGACCCCGGGCCATCTGATGGGTCAACGACAAAAGCATTCGCCGACGACCGCCGCGATCGAGCCGTTGGCCCAATCGTCGCACGTCCTTGAAGTCACCATCGGCGAAGCGCTCCCGTATCCGGCCCGCTGAATCGGGATGTTCCACACAGACACGGGCAACAATATCGGCTGCCTCCCTGCGTGCTTTTTGAAAACGAACCTGGTAGTCATCAAGGGCCATTAGCGCCTTGTGCGTGATGTGCTGATAAACCGATGCTCGCTTTCCGGCGGATCGACGGACCAGCGACGCAATATAACAAAATCGGACAGGATCGAAGCGATTGGCGCCGCCCTTCGATAGCTGCGCAAGTCTGAGCCCAAGTGTGTCTCCCATCTCATTCACCATTTGACCTCCTGCCCCGCCTCCTTCGGCACCGGTGCAATCTCCACGCGACGATTTTTTGAGCGCCCCGCTTCATCCCGATTCGGAGCCACGGGGTGGTTCTCACCAAAGGCGGCTGCGAAAACCAGTGTCACCGGCATGCCCGCTTCAACCAACGCACGGGTAACGGTCAACGCGCGTTGCGCCGACAGATCCCAATTGTCATCAAACTGGTAATTGCCCTCATTAATCGGCAAGTCGTCGGTAAATCCACTGACCATCAGCAACTCGTTACGGTCACCGAGATAGACACGCAGGGGCGCAACGAGCGACCGAAGCAGCGCACATCCTTCCGGTTGCAACTGATCGGAGTTCAACAAAAACAGAACGCTGCCACTGATTCCGATTCGGCCATCACGCAAGGTCACCCTTCCTGCCGCCAGCGGATCGGCCAGCGCATTTTCCAGCGCAATGCGACGCTGCTCCTCGACCTTACGTTTATCGACTTCGTTTTGAAGTGACTGGGTGAGTTCAACCTGAAAACCGAGCGTCCACACCAAAAGGAGTACGAATACCCCGACGAGCCCCGCCATTAAATCCCCAAAAATCGCCCAGATCGGTGGCGCGTGCGATGTGATCGGTTCTAGCGCCTCCATTAGTCAGCCTCGAGGGTGGTCCCGTTTTGGGGACGAAGTTCTCGCAGCGCTTTAAATATTTCTTTTTGTGACAGTATACTATGATCGATAAGGTCACGCGCTTGGGCCACATAATAGCCCAACTGGTCGTCACTCCGGGCGGTCACGTTATCCAATGATTCCTCGATCCGGGTCATATTTTCGATCAAGCTCCCGTTGGACGCATGGAATATATCGACAGCGGTACTGAATGCATCGCCGAGGCTCGCCAGCTCCACCGCGCTACCGGCAAAGGAATCGGCAACATCGCAAAAATTGGATGTCGCCGTGCCCGCCTGGTCGCTGAACCGGCGCCCTACATCTTCCAACATCTGCTTGGATGCATTGACAAGTTGTTCGATCGCTTCACGTTGCGCGTCAGACGTCAGGGCCAGAGAAGTTGAAAGGGTATCGAGTTCTTCGACGATACGCCGGTGTTCTTCGAGGAGGCGGTTATCACGCCGGATCCGCTTGGATGCCTCCCGACGCAGCTGTTCGATGACGTCCACCGCTGCACGTGGTGCCTCTAATGCCGATTGAATCAGTCGCGTCATGGGCGCCTCAAGCGCTTGGCCAAGTGTCGCCAAATGGGATGCCAACACGGATTCCAGGTTGGCGAGGCGTTCCACCGCGGCCTGACCGCGACGCTCTTCATCATCCCTGAGTGCGCTAAGCGCAGCCCCTATCGTTGCCGTCAGGGCGGCCATTCGATCGCGATGTTCGGCAAGCCAAGCTGCTTCCGTCTCGCTTCGTGAATGGATCAGATCTTCCGATGCCGCCGATAACCGGGTCATTTCGGTTTGCATCCGTGACGCCAACGTTTGAGTGCCGACAGTCAGATCGTGCACCGTCTGCTTTAAGGACTCGGTGATCTCCTTTTGCCGGTTGCGATTGTCGGCCCCCAAGGCGCGCCAATCCGCACTGAGCGACGATGACATGGACAAGAATTCCCGTGTCATGGCTTCATAGGCGGCTTGATGGCCATCGGTGACCTGCGTGATTAAATCAGCGCTGGTATGGTGGTGTGCCTCTACACCCGCCTTCCACGATTGGGCGATCTCTTGCGACTGGACGGCGAAACGGCCGGAAAACGCGTCGAGGCTCTCCCGGGTGGTTTCGGTCAGGTGCCGATGCATCGTTTGGGTCTCTTGGGCAAGGCCGGTCATGGCGTCTTGTACGATCGGCTTGATCGTCTCACCGACCCGACGGATGCTCTCGGTCAGGTTCTCCTTGAATGTATTATCCATTGAATCGGCCAACTGCAAATAATTGTGCTTTACCGACGCATGGAAGCGGTCTTGATTCTCGATCAAGAGATCACCCAAATGCGATAGTTTGTCCGTCATCGCGTCAAGCTTCTCCGCCACTGCGGGAAGCGTCCGGGTCTGATTTCGAAGGGCCCTGAAGGTTTCCCGCCGACTATGAACCAAAGAAAAATCCTGAAAGTGCGTCGGAATTTTGGTATCGAGTCGTCTCGTCTCAAGCATCCGTCGGCGTTGGCTCAGTGTGGACATGAGACCCAGCATGGCCGACGTCGCCACGCCGGCTACCGAGGTTCCAAACGCCAGGCCGAGCCCTTTGATGGGCGCGACGAGCCCATCCCGAATGGCCTGAAGGTCCGTGGTTCCCTCAAACGCAATGACGGCCCCCCTCAAGGTATCAACCATCCCCACAAAGGTCCCCAAAAGACCCAACATGACGAGAAGGCCCAAAAAATAGGGTGTAAGCACGGGAGCCGGCAGCCCAACACGCTCGCCTTCGACACGCAGGCGAACCGCATTTCGAAGCGACGGGTCGAGGCGATCAAGCCATTTATCAAAATCGGCGATATTCTCCCGCATGGCGACCAACGCAATAGAGAGCGTTGACGTCGCCTGCCGAAATTTCAGCAGCTCAACACTGCCAATGGCGTAAATGCCGCCAATGACTGCGGTTACGGTGAAGGCCAGGGCATCCGTATCAACAAATACCAATCCCATCCAGACGACGGCGATGGTCCCAAGCAACAGTGCTGTCCCAAAAAGAAGTCTATCCACAGTTTCAGTGCTTTCCTTCATGTGGCGTTCGCCCGCCACCGACCGCTTCGGATATGGAATCAATCATTCCCAAAACCGGCTGCAATCGAAGATCGAGTTCATCAAAAAGCAGCGCTTGCATCCGGCCACAAAAGGTCGATAGCCATCCGCCTGAATTCATCCAGCGTGCCCAATCACCGGCGGCCGGCCGGCTTGGAAGTTCTTGCCAGTGCTTATCGAGCTTGCGTCCAAAGTACCTTCCCAAAAGCGCCGGGACCACGTCGAAAAGTTGCCGGCTCCGCAGACAAAGCGCGTCACCAAGCCCTTTGTTCAGCGACGCAAGCTGCGCGAGTTCGGGTGCAAGACCGGAAATCGCATCTTCCACATGAGACCGAAGATGCTGAATTTTTACGGCAAGGTGGCCTTGATGGGCGACATAAAATTTTCGGTAGGGCTCGAATACCGCGGCGTGGTTGGTGGGAGATGCTGAACGGGTGGCTCCGTAAACCCCGGTAAACCGGCAGTGTGAATGCATCTTTGCCGCCGTGGGAAGATCGTCCCCTAATGGGCCGCCGCCGGGAACAAAGCCCACGGCGATGTGGCGCACCAGCGACAGGTGTTCCCTCAGTACCACTTCCTCGATCGCCTCGGTTGAAACCGTGGTCATGGTGAACGCCGCCCCCGGCAGGTCTCCGAGCATTTTCGAAAGGGTGATGGACCCAGGCCAATCCACCAGTTGCCCCAATCTTTCCGAAAAATGGCTTTGAGAAACCGGTCCACTCGCGCCATTAAGTTCGGTTAAACAACGCACGAGCCTCGATCCATGAAGGAATGAATGCGCAGCGCTACCCATGAAATGATGTCGCCGGTTTCCAGGATGGGAAAACGAGGCACGGATTATGGGACCTTATCCCTTCACCGATACTGAATTGAGTCTCCATTCTCTGCACCCCGATTGGTCATTGCCCGACGATATTCCTTCTATATTTCCCTTATGTTATGGACAACGCGGCATAATCCTCAATATATAGTGGCCACGCCTTAACGCCATACAATATGTAGGTCTGGATGCCTATCATAACCCTATGGCCATTTCAATTAAAAAATAGCCGATCAAACCATATCGAATACCTGAATGATGACGGGGCCGTCTATTGCGGATAATAGATGTGCTGGTCATCCCATGCAACCAAGGTTCGGGATAGGGCGATATCGATAAAATCACCGGGCTGGGGGATGCTGTTGTACATTTTCCATTCGGCCGTTGCCAACTCTACCATGAGCACGGCATGATCGCCGGCCGGCATCCGGATAATACGAAGTTTTTGGGTATACGGGCAGTCGGGAGGGGACGCCCTTTATATTTCCATATTTATAGTTTTAGGCTTAGGCTTAAGAATCGATGAGATTGTAGCCCTTTTGTTGTACTATTGTCTCTCCTCGCTTTACCGACTGACTCACCCCTGCCAATGAGAGATTCAAGCGCCTTGCTATTTTAGCCATACCAATACCAAGGTCTCTTACCGCCCAATAGCATAGTAAACTTCTTGCCGCAACTCGCTTACGCTCTTTGCCTGGTGCCCAAAGTTCGGCTGGCTCAATCTGCATAAGATCACACACCCTGGATGCAACCTTTTCAAGGTCATAGCCTTTGGCCTGTAATCTATAGCGCTTTTCCAGTTGTTCCTCAGCAGCCAAAAGCACCTGTTCAACAAAATCACCATCACCAAGAATACGCTCGTCTGATTTCACAAACATCTTAGCCCTGCGCATCTGTTTGACAGCAGCCCAGCCACCGTGGCTTCGAATCCCCCTGTGTCAGGATAGATGTCACCTCCAGCCCGTAGCGATCACCCCAGGGTGAGCCCGCCCTGCGGGGTGGGCTCACCCTGGGGTGATCGCCCAACTTTTTCAACTGGGGGCGCAAGAGGTGACATGCCATATTCACAGATGTTCAAACACAAGATGATTCAGAAAATGATCGGTTCTGATGCCATATCGGCCACAGCGCTGTCCAAACAGATTGACGTCCCTCAAGCGACACTTTCCACATGGCTGCGCAAGGCCGGAATCAATTCATGTTATGTCGTTGCAAGCCCACACAATGGAAATATGACCATGGTCCCGAAAACGCCCAATGGCTGGATCGCCGAAGAAAAACTCAAGACGGTCCTTGAGGCGGCCTCCATTGCCGACGAACAGCTCGTCGCCTTCCTGCGCAAAAAGGGGATCCACGAGACCCATCTTGAACAGTGGCGTATGCAGATGCTTGGCGGTCTTGGGGCACGTCGCACTTAGTGGAAAGCCTTCCCGCCTTAACGCAGACATCAAGCGCATCCGCAGCTTGGAAAAGGAACTTCGGCGTAAGGACAAAGCCTTGGCCGAGACGGCCGCGCTTTTGGTGTTGAAAAAAAAAGTCCGGGAAATCTGGGGGGACGAGGACAACAGCACAGCCAGGAGGAACGGGCAGTGATCGTCGACATTGTCAATGAGGCCGTGCAGTCCGGTGCACGGCTTCACAAGGCCGCCGGCATTATCGGTCTCAGCGCCCGGACAATCATCCGATGGCGTCAGGATGGCGGTGAAGACCGTCGCAAGGGACCGAAAACAGAACCGGCCAATAAGCTCGGTGAAAAGGAGCGTGAACATATTCTTGAGGTAGCCAACAGTGTGCCATTCCGGGATCTGTCTCCAAAACAAATCGTCCCCTTGCTGGCCGACCAGGGTGTTTACCTGGCCTCTGAGTCGAGCTTTTACAGGGTGCTCAGGGAGCATAAAATGTTGACCCATCAT
>Ga0209633_10001576_pt1 | contig 23172 bp, 21 predicted proteins | sample Cruoilmetagenom1_FD_187290 | JGI IMG/M metagenome (GOLD analysis project Ga0209633, IMG submission 187290) | Oil polluted marine microbial communities from Coal Oil Point, Santa Barbara, California, USA - Sample 1 (SPAdes) (version 2) | ecosystem: Environmental > Aquatic > Marine > Oil seeps ...
CAAGGAGGTTAGTCAGAGCAACAGCCAGGGCGATGGCAAAGGTTCTGTGGCTGAACAGGAAACAGAGAAGACCGGCTATCAGTGGCAAAATGACAGGACAGACCATCCATGCCGGAGAACTGAATTGAAAAACAGTCACCCGATTGATTCCTCTGGGACCTCTCCCTGTTGCTTCCTCCCCGGCAGAGATGAGTTCGATGTTTCCTGTATTCGGCAGGCCAGGATCAGGGCAAGGGCAGTAACACTTACCGAAACCACAATACCGGTTAGTACCATAGCATGGGGTACAGGGTCGATTTCGCCCTCACCCAAAGGGATGTAAGCGGTGGCAACAAGTATCAGAAAAACCCCGGTGGACATGACATTGACTGCCAGGATCTTCCGTAGCGGATGAGAATGAATAATCAAGGTAAAAAATCCCATGCCAAAGAGTATCAGCCCGGTCAGGCTGTATATAAGGGTGGTGATCATGGATTGTTTTTCCAAATAGATTCTTTGTCAGGGCGGCCACCGGCGAAGAGCAATGCCAGAGTAAGACCGATGGAAACGGCACAACCAGTCTCAACAAGTAGAATCATCCAGCCGCCGGCTCCTTTGGGATAGCCAAGAAGATCACCGGTAATAAAAAGGCAAAAAAGAGCTGTCCCTGTAAAAAGCAGTGGTCCAAGCACCAGACCGATACGGAGCGACAGGACCGGGATAGTTCGTAGTCCGGGCAATTCGGTTACCAGTACCAGAACCCCTGCTGCGCCGAGAATTGCGCCGCCCTGGAATGCTCCTCCTGCCAGATGGCTGCCCTGCCATACAAGATAAGCGGCAACCAAACACATTACAGGAGCAAGCAGCCGAACGGCTCCCATCTGCACCGGGCTTATCTCTGATCCCTGTACAGGGAAAAAAGCCTCTGTCAAAGACCAGGTGCCAATGACGGCAAGCAGCAGCACCATGACCTCCAGCAGGGTGTCATAGCCACGAAAATTGAGCAGTACTGCTGTTACCGGACTTTCCACTCCACTGTACTCCTGCATTTGAGCAACAGCGTCTGTAAGTACGGGCTTGCTTCCGGGCGTAGACCAGATAATATAACCAAGCAGCATAACCATGCAGATAACAAGAAGTAGGAGCAGCCGTTGAAAACCATCGAGCCGTTTGTGACTTTTTCCGGTTCTACTCATCAACTTTTACCTCTTCTCGTCGCTGTCAAGCCTTCGTTCACCTTTACGGGGTCGGTTCATCCGCCTGAGGGCGGAGAGAAAAAGCGGGCCTGTCAACCCGGCACCGAGAGCAGCTTCGGCCAGCGCCACATCAGGTGCCCGCATCCTTACCCAGGCTAAAGCCATCAACAGTCCAAAGGAAATAAACAGTACAACCGCCTTAAAGATATCTTCGGTACCCAGCAGATGCCAGGCAATCCACACCATTGACAATACCAGCACAATGTCAAAGATGGTGAAAATGAAATAGCTCATCATCGTGTCCATGGTTGAATATTTTTCTGCATGGCGCTTCGGGCTATAAGGTGGCAGGAGGCGGAACTAGCAATCAGCACCAGCAGCCAGATAAGTAAAAGCTTTGCCGTTACAGCCCAACTGCCGGATTGGAGGGCCAGGCCGCTGACAACGAAGCCTAATCCGACATTATCTGCCTTGGTCAACGCATGCAGCCGGGTATAAATGTCTGGAAAGCGAATCAACCCCACGGTGCCGGAGAGAAAAAACGACAAACCGAGGAGGATAAGCACAGTGCCGCTATGGTATAGGATGTCCATGTTTTTTTTTTCCGGAACCATGCCAGGTGCGACGGATAAAGGTCATGGTGGTCAGTGCTGCCAAAAGGGCAAAGACCAGGGCAATGTCAAGCAAAACCGGGTTGCCCATTCCCGTACCCAGCAGCAGCAGGATAGCTACGCCGCAGGTGCCGAACAACTGTGCCGTCACCATTCGGTCAGCGGCAGTTGGCCCCCTCAGTATGCGAAACATACCAACGACAATGGCGGGGAGTAAAATCAAAGCAAAGGTAGTATGCATCCAGCTCATGAGCTGTTCCTTTTTCCCGGTGAAATGCGCATCAGGGCGGCAATATGGTATTCCAGGCCCTGGATATTTGCCCAAATCGGCAACCCCCGGTCAAGGGTGTGAATGGTCACGCTGTTTCCATGCAGCTCGGCGCTCAATGTGCCGGGAAGCAGGCTGATGGTATTTGCAAAAAGAATCCTGGCTGATCCCTCCGACAGAAAAGTAGTATAAGAGACCAGTCCCGGATCGAGAAGTTGACGGGAAGAGAGGGCACGCCGCATAACATCGATACCTCCATGGAGCGATTGGCGCAGAAAAAACGGAATAAAACGGAAGACCCCGGCCAGACTTACCTGATACTGAGAAGGGGGAGCCAGCATGAGACTGAGACCTGAGGCGATCAGCACAGCAGGCACACCGACCACCCAACTTGTGATGTCAACTCCGGTCAGAGTAAACCAGACTGAGGAAAAGAAAAAGATGCGGAGAAAAAAGCGCCGACTGAAGTTAATCATTTCTTTTTCTGTTTAAATTTCTGGAGATTTCTGGCAAAGCTGTACAACCGCCTTTCAACCAGCCCATTGAAGGAGTCTTTTTCAAAAACATCGTCATCCCCTCTTTTTCCTGCCTTCATTCCTGTCAGCAGTTCGAGGGCATCATCTACCGTATCAATACTATAGAGGTGAAACTGCTTTGCATCAATCGCCTCCAGCACCGATTTCTTCAGCATCAGGTGTCTTCTGTTGACAGCAGGAATGATCACTCCCTGATCTCCGCTGAGACCACGATGACGGCAAATATCAAAAAAACCTTCAATTTTTTCATTTACCCCGCCGATAGCCTGTACCTGGCCAAATTGACTGATGGAGCCGGTTATAGCCATATTTTGTTTAATGGGAACTTCCGCCAGTGAAGAAAGCAGAGCACAGAGCTCTGCACAGGAGGCACTGTCTCCGTCAACACCGCCGTAGGATTGTTCAAAGACCAGGCTGGCACGAAGACTCAGTGGAATAGTACGGGCATAGCAGGAGCTGAGATAAGCCCCCAGGATCAAGACTCCCTTTGAATGCAAGGCACCGCCAAGCTTCACTTCCCGCTCAATATCGACAAGTTTGCTGTTTCCAGGTCGTGTCTGGGCAGTAATTCTGGTGGGCAGACCGAACATACTCTTGCCCAGCGCCATTACTGAAAGGCCGTTAACCTGGCCTACCCTGCTGCCGGAGGTCTCTATGCCACGGATACCTTCATGAATACTCTCCTGTATCCTGTCTTTTACCCGGTCACTCCTCCTTTTTACGGCCGTAATTGCGTCGTCAATCACCTCACCACCAATGCATTCCTTTTTTTCTTTTCGAGCCAGATAGTCGGCCTCTTGAAGGAGATCCACAAAACCGCTTAGATGAAGAGATAACTTTTCCCGATCCCCGGCCTCCCGTGCTGCCTGCTCGATAACCTTTGCTACTGCCTGGCGATGCAGAGGAAGCAGTCCTTTACTGCTGGTAAGGTTGGCGAGGAGAGAAGCGTAAAGTTGTTGATTCTCCTCGTTCCGCACCATTGTATGCTCAAAATCCGCCTGAACTTTGAAGAGGGTTTGAAATTCAGGATCATAGGCACTGAGGAGATAGTAGAGGACGGGATCACCGATCAGTACCACCTTAGTCTGCAGGGGGATCGGTTCCGGTTTCAAACTAACCGTTGAAATAAGCCCCAGAAGCTTTTCCACAGACTCTATTCTGATCTTCTCCGATCTCAGCGTTCTTTTCAATCCTTCATAGGCAAAAGGCTGTCTCAACAATCTCCCTGCATCAATAATCAGATAGCCGCCATTTGCCTTGTGCAGTGATCCCTTTTGAATCAGGGTAAAATGGGTGCTCAGAACACCCATACTTGCGCGATGCTCTATCCTGCCATGGAGATTTTGATAGGTGGGAAGATCTTCATAGACTACCGGTGCACCCTGTTTTTCATTACTGAGCAGAACGTTGACTTCATACTGATGAAAGGCTGTGGAGGGTGCAAACATACCAAGAAAGGGATTTGGCTCACCGGAATCGTGAGTTTCAAGGAAATCATCGACATTTTCCGTGATCTCCTCCTCCAGCTCTTTCAAATAGGAAACCACGGCCTCATTCGCCTTATACTTTATATGCAATTTATTAATCAGGTGAAATACTGTCTGGCATGCTGTCTCTTTTTTGAGTTTTCTCCCCTGCTCTTCTGCCTCACGTTTCAGTATACTGACCTGGTGAATGCCCTGTGTTAATTCTCCCTGATATTTTTCAATCAGACGTCCAACCCGTTTCCGTTCTTTCTTTGGCTGAGCCAGAAAGGCCTCACTGTTCATCGCGACTCCTTCCTTATCTCTAGCGGTAAACAGTATTCCCTGTTCCGTCTTGAGGACGGCCACTCCCTCCTCTTTGGCCCTGTCTTCCACATCATGGTATATGGCATCTATACTCTTTTGAAGATTCTCTTTTATTGCATGTCTCTGAGCCTGATAATCCTCTCCCTCTATCACTGCAGGGATAGTAGTTTTGAGCATATCGATCAGCTCATCTATCTCCTGCTGAAAAATGGAACCCGTGCCCGGATCAAATTCAAGGGCAATCGGACGATGGCTGATCTTGAAATTCTGGACATAGCACCAATCGTTGGGAGTCGGTTCCGAAACAGCCTTTTCATCGATAAATGATTGTACTACTGAGTGTCTGCCGGAACCTTCAGGTCCAAGAACGAAGAGATTAAACCCCTGGTGACGAATGCCTATACCAAACCCCACTGCCTCCAGGGCACGTTCCTGGCCGATAAATCGTGTTACTCCATCGATTTCAGCAGTTGTTTCGAAGGTAAAACTCTCAGGATTACAGTAGTGGTATGCTTCATGGGAACCCAATAAGCGAATACTCATATCACTCCTTAGACGGTTTTAAATTCTGACCAGCTAGACAATCAATGAAGAATGATAATTCTTACAATTTCTTTCATTTTAACATACCTGCTGCCAAAAATAAATCTGATTACATATGAAGTTCAGCTACTTTTTTCGTCACCATTAGTGCCTTACTCCTGAAACCCTGTCATAAAAAACAAGAAATCATGATAGAGGTTTGAAACCAGGAACTTAGAGTAACCACCAAGGCACTTATCCAGCGACTCCAAAAAGTTTTCCGACTTGTCGGGTTAAATATACCGAGGCCAATATCTTCAGTTAGGGATTTACAAGCAGAAATGAAATAGTTTAAAGTAAGTTATGAAGAAAGGTTTTATCCGATTTATCCCCAATGCATTGTCGACAGGGCGACTCTTCCTTGCCTTTATCTTTCCTTTCTCCCCGGAATGGTTGTGGCTCTGGCTTGTTCTAGCCAGTGGCTTCAGCGATTTTCTCGATGGCTGGGTGGCGAGAAAATGGCAGGTACAGAGCTGGCAGGGAGGTCTGCTGGACGGAGTAGCCGACAAACTGTTTATTCTCTCGGTTCTCATCACTTTCGTTTCTGCTGGAAAATTTTCTGGCTGGTGGATTCCTGCCCTGCTTGCCCGCGACCTGCTTGTCGCCTTCACTGCCATTTATGCCGCATCGATAAAATCCTGGGATTCTTTTAAAAAAATGGATGTCAGATGGTCCGGTAAAATAGCAACAGTCAGCCAGTTTTTCCTGTTTCTTGTTATCCTGCTTCTCCCTGCATGGACCTGGCCCGCCCTCTGCTGCGCCGCCTTATTAAGCGGTATTGCAGCTTATGACTATGGACGACTGTTTTTACTGGAACTGCGGCATCGAGCAGAGAAAAAGACATCTGCCATGTGATTCATTAGCAGTATCGCCCGCTCCCCTTCCTCTACACTTTCATATTGTTGTGTCTTCTGATATATTTAAAGAATCAAGAACAGCATTTTTGTGCCTGCAATTTCCCCCTTTGTCCGGAGCGAGAAATGTACCGTACAGCTCAGAGACATCCATCCTATCAAATTTCCATCCGTATTGCCTTGCCCGCCGTTCTCACTATTCTTCTCTTTGTTCTGGCCACATTCTTTATAATCCTTCCCGCCCTGGAAGAAAGTTTCATGGTACAAAAGCGTGAAATGATACATGAGTTGACGGAATCTACCTGGTCCATCCTGGGTACCTATGAAGAACGGGTACAAACCGGGGAGTTAAGTCAGGAAGACGCCCAGGGTCGAGCGATTAAACATATATTGAATTTTCGTTACGGGCCGGAGAGAAAAGATTATTTCTGGATCAACGATATGGCGCCAAAGATGATCATGCATCCCTACCGCCCTGATCTGATTGGCAAGGATATTTCCGGGTTCCAGGATACCAATGGCAAACACCTTTTTGTCGAGTTCGTTCGTGTTGTCCGTGAGCATGGTGCGGGATATGTTGATTATACGTGGCAGTGGAAAGATGATGCCAGCCTGATTGTGCCGAAGTTATCCTATGTCAAGGGGTTTGAACCATGGGGCTGGGTCATCGGTTCCGGCTTTTATATCGATGATGTTGATGCAGAGGTGGCAAAGATCAGGAATAAATTGTCGGCAATGGCAGCCGCGATTCTACTCATTGTTGCACTTCTCGCCTTCTATATGGTCAGGCAGACAGTACTTGGTGATCGATTGCGCAAACGCATGTGGAAAGAACGGGGGGCCTTGCTCGAAGCGTTGGAGATAAGTGAAGATCAGTATCGGTCAATGATGGAATATACCAGTGACTGGATATGGGAGATAGATAAGGATGGTGTTTACACCTACTCCAGTCCGAAAGTTCATGACCTTCTGGGGTATCTGCCGGAGGAGATCGTCGGCAAGACACCGTTTGATATTATGATCGCCGGTGAGGAGGAGCATGCGGGAAAGGAACTTCGGAAAGAAATTATGTCCGGGCAACCATTTGTCGGATTGGAAATTGTCTGCAGACATAAAAATGGATCGCCCGTAGTGATTGAAAAAAACAGTGTGCCCTTTTACGGAGAGAATAGAGAAATCATTGGCTTCAGGGGAGTGGCCCGGGATATTTCAGACCGCAAACGCGCGGAAGAGGAACTCTGGAAAAGCCATAATCAACTCTACAAAAACCTCGAAGAAACCGTACGCTCTCTTGCCTTGACGGCCGAAAAGAGGGATCCGTATACAGCCGGGCATCAAATGCGGGTGGAACGTCTGGTTCATGCCATGGGTTTGGAACTTGGGCTGGCTGAGAATCAGTTGCAGGGATTATATTTTGCGGCCCTGCTTCATGATATCGGCAAGGTAGCCCTGCCATCTGAATATCTATCGAAACCAACCACCCTGACCAAAGAAGAACGTTCCATTATTCAATGTCACAGCGAGGCTGGATATGAGATATTGAAGAATATTCATTTTCCCTGGCCGGTTGCGGAAATCGTCTACCAACATCATGAACTGCTCGATGGTTCCGGCTACCCCCGTGGACTTACAGACCCGGATATTCTGCTCGAAGCAAAAATCATTACTGTTGCCGATGTGGTTGAAGCAATGTCATCCCATCGACCGTATCGTCCTTCCCTTGGAATCGAGGCAGCCCTGGAAGAGATTCGCTCAAACAAAGGGATCAAGTATGACAGCCAGAGTGTTGAGGCCTGTATCTATCTGATAGAGGAGAAAAAATTCGATCTTGAAGCAGAAGGCACTTTATGAAAATAGTTATTGCAGGTGAGAGGCTATTGATCGGGTGCTGAATTCGGTAGAAGATACCGATTACATCTTTATTCATGAATTCAAATAATGATAACAACCCGAATCATCCGTAACAATATCTCCGGTGGCCCCGAGCCTGGCCACCGGAGATTATTCAAGATTCCAAAAGATATGTTTGATGTTCACGAAATAGATGGCAGTAAAGCAAAGTTTGAATCCTGCGCTCATCTATTTTTGTCAGTTCAACGTTTAACGTAACTGAATTTCTGCCCACCAACACTGGCTTCATACATTAAACCGCCCTTGGTGATAGTGAAGGTAGCCATGCCTTTATTGTACCCGGCACCGCCTACGTTAGCATTATTTTTGCCGCCGCTGGCGGTAGCTGAACTTCCGCCGGTATTGGCCGAGGCACCAGCCGCAGCAGTTAATGCGACAGCCTGAACATCTGCACCGAACTCAAAATTACCGGTGATAAACTCACCAAATGCCCGTTTGTCCTGGAAAAAGATGACTTGGCTGAACCCGGAACCACCAAGTTGAAAGCCGATGGTCGCCTGGGTCATCGCTGTATCGCCGTAGTACTTGCCACCCATATAGACCCGACCTTTACCATAAGCTCCCCCGACTACAAACCCGGCTTTGCCAATGGTCGGAAACAGCGCGTAACCAAAAGCACTGTTAAACATGTCGGAGACACCAGCCCCTTCGAACATCTTTTTTGTATCTGAGTACTCATCGGCCCATGCGGAAGAAAATACCAGGAATATTGACAGAGTAAGTAAGATAGTTCGTAAGATCAGTTTCATGTTTGGTCTCCTTTTTAATTGTGGTAATCAGTGTTTACACCCTGTCCAGGAACACAACACATTGCAAACGATTACTGTTAATAGTGATGGCGTCGTAAAAAGTCTGATCTACGGCGTTGTAGGTTTTTGGCAGGACCTCGACATACCACATGTATAGCAGAGAACCTGCCAGAAACACTACGCCTTGTATATCAAACTTTTTGACTTAGCCATCTGTAACTTCCGATAAGCGTAGACTTCGAGTGACCTTTTTACGAGTATATCAATAGCAACCAGTAGAACAAAATATCACAGGTAAATTCAAGGTGCAAACGCTATTATATTTTATTCACAACAGTGACGTGTTCCTCTATTTCCTCTATTCTTATAAATATGATCAACAATTCTCTCAATATCAATGCCCTTCTCGGTATCAACCTCAATAGTAAATTGCCGTTCATCATGTAAAAGCGGTTCATAACCGGCAATCTGGTTTTCCAGCACTTCCAGTGTGGCATCGGATATATCACTCCCATGCTGTGCACGCTCTTTCACTCGTTTTCGCAGTGTCTCTTCAGAAGCTTTGAAATTAAGTATAAAATAAGGAATGTTTATCAACCTGGCCAGTTCGATGAACTGCTGTCTCTGCTGCGATTTCAGATTTGCTGCATCGACCACGACTGAGTAACCGGCAGACAGCAGACAGTTTGCAAGATCTACCAGACGACCATAAGTACGGTGGCTGGCATCAGAACTATATATACCCTCCTTGACAGCAGCAGTGCTGGTGCTCTCTTTTGCAAAATGGAACAGTCGTTTACGCTCCACATCTGAACGTATTTGAATAGCCGGATACTTCTCCAGAAGTAGACGAGTTCCAAACGATTTCCCTGAACCTGAGAGACCATGATTGATTAACAGACACGGTGCTGCCGGATGAATATATCTCTCAGCCAGTTTTACATACTGCAGGAAATCTTCAACCGTCTGATCATATTCCTTAGTCTCGAATTCCTCCTGGCCTGTACGTAATGCATCGACCTTCGCTCTCACCAACGCACGGTAAACTTTATAAAAGCAAAGTAACCTCAATCCCTTATAATCACCTGTTACCTCTAAATAACTATTTAAAAAACGCTGCGCCAGTGGTTCCTGCCCGCGGGCTTCGAGATCCATAACCAGAAAGGAAATGTCACTCATCACATCAATGTGATAGAAATTCTTATTAAACTCTATGCAGTCAAAAATAATAATATCGCCATCCCACAGAGCGATATTTCTCAAATGCATATCTCCATGACATTCACGAACAAAACCCTGTGCTTTTCGTTGTTGAATCACCTCCGCCAGTTCTTCCAGCTGCTGTTTACTCCAGTCTTCGAGTTTGTTCAGCAACGGTGCACTGATCTGATCATGAAGGCTGGTACGTATGTGTTCATAATTGTCCAGCACCGCCTGCCCTACATGGCTAAAATCACCATAGCAACTGCCCTGTTCCAGTGAATCCAGCGACAGGTGAAAGTTCGCGACCTTGCCGGCCAGATCGTCCATAACAAATTTATCAAGCCCGTGTTTCTCCAGGATTCGATCGAGTTGCGCCGACTGCGGGAACTGCTGCATTCTAACTGCGTATTCGATCACAACCCCCTTCCCGTTCACTTCAGGATGCTCTTCAGAACCATGGATCGTCACCACATCCAGATACAAGCCCGGCGCCAGCCTGCGGTTTAATCTCAGCTCCTCATCACAGTAAAAATGGCGCTTCTCAAGTGTTGAGAAATCGAGGAAACCAAAATTCACCGATTTTTTTATCTTATAGACGTATTGGCCGGTCAGAAGTACCCAGGAGATATGGGTCTCGATCACCTCAAACCCGGATACCGGGTGGTCAAACAGAGTTGGGTTCTGTAGGTTCTCGATGAGTAACATTATGGAATTGAAGGTCTGATGGTATGATCAAATTTCCTCAGAGAGGTAAAGCCGGACTAATGTGCCCGCATTTTCCGCCACCCCTCTTCGCTGAAACGTTTTTCGCGTTCTATACCCCATTCTTTCATCGCTTTTATATAGGCAAGGACATCAATTTTGGCAAGGTGCTGGATTTTATCACGTTCCTGATTTCTCCTCGTGGTATCGTCAGGCGTAACACCAACCCAGGTTACATAACCACTGTCAAAAACCCAGTCAGCGGTGAGACTATCGGCGGAGATACCAAAGGTTGACGAGTGTAATCTGATAATATCCATATTTAATTCAAGCACCCACCCGTTATCCCAGACCCTCTGCAGTTGATTCTCATCATGTCCCTGACTGCACTCAGGACAGAAAAGGCGCTCTACGGAGGTCTCATCCAGCAGCATTTTGCCAAAAAAGATTTCTGCACTGTTGTTTCCACACTGGCAATTTACAATATAGCTTTCACACATAATAATTTCCTTTTTCCAATAGGTTATTTCAAGTTCTTTCTCTAACCTGTTCCTCCAGCTGTTCCAGAAACAATCGGTATTTTTCTATATCAATTCCAATCTGCATGTCTGCCAGATCAAATTTACAGGTTAACTCCTGAACCTGGTCTGCTGTGAGCTTTCGATCCAGCCAGGGAAATAATATCTCATCTTCCTTCTTTATATGTTCGGCCAGCAAGCTGCCGTATCCTGTAAAATTATGTGCCAGGGATGATTTATCCTCTGTCTCTATAGCAGTGAGCATCTCTTTTACATGATTACGCGCCTGCCTGTGGTCTTCATAGATAACCTGGAAAATTTCAGTAGTGTCATCAAAATATTTAAACAGAATCCCTTCTTCTTTCTCATGATGGAACCTGTCGGCATAGAATCGAATAAGATCGACACCATCTCTCACAATCTGCATTCCTTCAGCTGTTGTCAAATCCAGCGTCTCAACCACGAATGGTATAAGGGCAAGCCAACGCTTAATCAGAACATGCTCATCCACCAGTCTTTGCATCGGTGGTGAATAGAGTAACTGATCTTCAGCAATTGAGGCTTGAGCGGTTTTGACAGGAATCTGTATTCCTCTTTCCGGGTAGATGGCTGCCTCAATCCGGGCCATTAGTTCCTGCTCTTTATCAGGCTCCATCGCGTGGATATCAAGAATATCTTTCAATTGACAGATGCCGACAGTACAGGGCCCGCAGCCAATGTCATATTCTTCAAGAATGTTTCCAATTTCCGGAAAATCCGCAATAATCTCTTTAATGCCTTTATTTTTGAATGATTCCATGGTGCACTCCCTGGACAAACGCTGTCGTAAAACTAAAAAACTGTAACCTTTCCTCTATCCGCTTTGCGAACTCTATGGTGAGAAAATGTAAAAAATATAAAACATATCCCAAAGACGCCTTGATCTAAATCAATTAATCCAAAATTACCGGGGAAAGTGACCAACCAACAACAGTCAGGATGCTATGAAAATAGGGTCAAGCTACTATCTTTGCAGACAGTGCTTTGACCCGTTCAATACTTTTTATATGAAAGTCATGTTCACTCCCCTGACAGGGGAAGATGAGGCAGGATAGAAATCCCTGCTATTTGAGTATTTTTGAATCCGGATATTTTTCCGATCACTTGCTCCAGTCAGTCAGAGTCTTACACACGAGAACAGGCTGATATACAGCAAAACATCACACAACCGGTGATGGAGGAAGTTCTGCCTGTTCCTGCCGGTTAAGTGATTTTATGCTGCTATCGATCATTGCCTTGATAATCTGCTGCTGTTCGGAGCTATCTATCTGAAAACGGAACCCGGCGCCCTTGCCATCCATATGAACAACATGAGCTTCGATGGAGCAGCTGCTCTTTAATTTTGGGGAGGTGAGAACCAATGTGATAATCTGCCCCATTTCCATCTCCTGCTCGGTCTCTATATAGGCGCCACCAAGGCTGATATCGCGCAGGAAACACTGCCGGGTCATATTCCTGATGTCATAATCGAGGGCAACGAGCAGATCGTGCCGCTCATAAGCCCTGTTGTTTTTGCTATTACTCTGTATCTCGTCATAATGCTGGCTGCTCTCCACCATGAGTATCATGAGCGGTACAGAGATCTGTCGCTCCACCTCATGAGGAGTATAGTCGATATCGATGAAAACATTCCTCCAGGATAAAATGTCGAGTGCTGCCTTTTCGCCCTCGGCTGTCTGGGACTTCGCGGCAATTAACTCGCCGTTTTTCAACCAGAGAGAACCGACCATATCCCTGGAGGTCACATTCAGGCTACATGTGCAGCTTTCCAGTTCCATCATCTGAAGGAAGGAAGAGAGGTTGATGCCCCGGACACCTCCGCCATAATCTATCTGCAGTTCGGTGAACACCCGTTTGGTGAGCATGCTGATATCATGGGACTGGTCAAGATGCACAGCTGAGGGAAAGCGCTTGATGCTGGCACGCAGCAACGGATGGGCATTCCTGGTCATGACAATAACTTTTATGGATGGGTAATCTTTAGTGAGTTTGGAGACAAGCCTGAAACCATCAACTTTTGGCAGACGGATCGCGGTTATAACTAAATCAACTGGAGTCTTCTGCAGCAAATTGATGGCCTGTCTGGTATTTGTGGCCGCAAATACATCGAGAAACCCACCCTGGTTTTTGAGCAGGCTGGTGAGAGTTCTGAGTATGACTTGATCACTGTCAACAACGAGCACATTCCTCATCACTTATGTCTCCGGTTCAATAATATTTTTATATGAAAGTCCTGTGCAATTTGGAAGGAAAGGGATTCGGAGGGGTGTTGACACAACAGGTAAGCGAGCCTGCGAGGACGTTTGGCAACACTCCTTTGAATCCCGGTTACATTACTTTCATGCTTTGTTGTGAAATTCATTTCATGGGTGTTAGTACTTCACTCCAGGAAGTCTGTCATAAATCAAAAGGCAATTATCCCACTTGTCGAGATTAATGAATAATATATCGTATATTTTACTGCAATTGAAAACTAATTTTCAAGTACGACATAAAGGTACTTTGGAAAATTATATTTTGCATTGAATATCGTGGCAGCCAGATTGTTTTACCGCAAGCATATCGTTGATATTCCAAGGATATAAAATATGATTAACGAAGAGATCAGGCGAAAAAGCAATTTTGCAAGGTGGCCATAATGTCGTTTTGAATGAGGCAACCGGTAGAGGCTACACATCATCTTCAAATTCTTGTGCAATGTTTATAAAAGCCTGTTCAACCGCAAGAAAGGCCTCGATAATTACCGGATCGAAATGAGTTCCCTGTCCCTCAAGAATAATTGCTTTGGATTTTTCATGGGTAAAAGGCTCTTTATATTGCCTCTTGCTGATCAACGCATCATAAACATCTGCAACTGCCATCAGTCTGCCGGAAATGGGAATCTCCTTCCCTTTCATTCCATTGGGATAACCACTGCCATCCCATTTCTCATGATGGGTTGCGGCGATCTCTGCAGCAATCTCAAGAAAATTATGATCTTCCAGTTTATCTGAAGCGGAATTAATAATCTTAACTCCATACTCCGAATGCCGCTTCATAATAGAAAATTCATCTTTGTCAAGCGGACCCGGTTTTAACAGGATATGATCTGGAATCCCTACTTTTCCAACATCATGGAGGGGGGCGGAGTGAAAAAGTGCTTCGATATAATCATCTGTCAACATCCCATCATCTTTTTCCTTATCCCTCAAATACTCAGCCAGCACCTTGACATATCTTTTGGTTCTTTGGATATGCCCCCCGGTTTCAGGATCACGGGTTTCTGCTACTGTTGCCATCGCCTCTAGGGTTACCTGCTGTACTCTTGCTAATTGCCCGATCCAGTTTACAGCCCTTTTATTCTCCGTGAAATATCGAATAAACGAACAGAGAAAAACCATAATTGTCGATACCATAACTGGACCGGTCGGGGAAAAGTATATCCCTCTGCTCGTAAATAAGAAAAAACTGCCAGCCGTAAATAGCGCCAGCCAACCACAGGTTAAGAGTACTGCCCGGATCGGAAGAAAGAAACAGAACATTGCCCCTGAAAGAACTCCGGCTAACAGGCAGGCGATGACAATATACACAGGCTGCCAATCAGGAATTCTGATAAATTGACTATTGAAGACGTTAGAAAGAAAAACAGCATGGGTTTCAATACCGGGAAAAGAAGGGTCAAAAACGGTATGGTGAAGATCATTCAACCCGGCAGCAGAGGCACCGATCAAAAAGATTTTCCCATTAAGTTCCTCTGCGTCAACAGCATCGTTGAGCAGATCAACGGCAGAAATAAAATGATGGCTTTTACCGGGACCACCAAACCGCAATTGTAAGTACCCTTGTCGATCTACGGGGATAGTGAACTCGTTCAGTCTGAGTACCGTTCCGAAGAAATCCCTGGAGATCTCAACAGTTTCTGCCCCGATATATTGTGCCAATATCTCCAGAGAAAGATTGGGATATATCCGGTCGCGGTACTTCATCAACAATGGAAGTTTGCGGAGAACACCATCTCTGTCAAACTGATTATTAATAAAACCGCTGGACTGCAACTGAGAGTCTAAGTTTTCTATATTACATAGGATACCAGTTGCCTCCAGGGGAGAAATCAGGCTTATATCACCCATAAGTTTGAGAGGATGCACGGTACATTGCCGGTCATCACTGCTATGGTCAAAATAAAAATACTTTGCGCCGACAACTGGGGATTGACTGAGAACCTGGCCAAGGAAACCGTCATTATCGCTTAATCCAGGCGGCAGCCCTGTAAAACCCAGGTTCAGACCAAATTCCTGACTGAAAGCTTTGCGGATGGTATCAAGGGAGGTCCGATCCGGTTCAGGGAAAATGATATCAACACCGATCAGAGCCGGTGAGTGTTGGAGGAGAGACTGGAGCAGAGTGGCTATCCGGTAGCGTGGCCAGGGCCATTGACCAACCGCCGCCAGACTGATATCATCGATATCAGCAACAACCACTTGATCAGTTATCCCGGCGCGACCGGCGGACTTCAAAAAAGAATCATAGATGCTATGATCTAAAAGGGTGTAAAGGGCTGCCTGGCTGTTGAATAAAACGCTGACTAACCCGGCAACCAATAAGGCAACAATGAGGATATTTCTAAGATCTTTGTGTTCAGTATTTTTCTGAGGGATGATCATCTTCTGGCCATATCATCGAATAACCACTTCCACCCTTCTATTCAATGGCTCGGAGACTCCATCTGGAGTTTTTACGACAGGGTCATTCTCGCCGTAGGAGGATATATATATTCCACCAATTTCCAGATCTGAGGCGCGAAGAATTTTTTCAACCGCAGCAGCTCTTTTAAACGACAGCTTTATATTATAACTGCGTGATCCCAGTCGGTCTGTATGGCCAACCACACCGATCTCACAAGGTTGTCTCTCGTTAATCTCCAAGAGCACATTCGGAATAATGGCACTGGATTTCTCTATCAATTCTGTTGAATCGGATTCAAAATAGAGAAGAAAAGCTATCGGCTTTTCAGGTTGCGATCTGATTACCGTCGAAAATCTTTTTTCAATCTCCTCGGCGTCCATCTCTTTAACTGCTACAGGGGAAGCCGAAAAAGAATCTACCACTGTATATGAGTTTGGGGTCTCAATGGCCTGACTGGCTTCTTTTCCCCTGACCTCCACCTTCCCTACACTACCATCAGTTTCGGGAAGAAGAAGCACCGTTGTTCTCCCAGAACAAGAAACCAGGAACAGCAACATTAAACAGAGACAAATATTTTTCATAATCCCTCCAGTCGACATAAACAGTCCATTTTCCACTGCATCATCAATCAACCTGGACAAGAAATTTGGTTCCTCTGACCCCGATAGTAGCTCGTGGAGTCTGGAAATTGACCTTTTCCGGTGCCAGTTTGGTTAATTTACCAGATGAGTAGAGAGCTTTTCCTTTTTTCATAAAAAGAGAAAATGCGTATTCTTGATTTACCGGAACAAACTTGTATTCACTAACAGTGATTTCAGTATTCTCTCCCAGAGACAGGCGGGTATTGTCAATAAAAACAATCCCCGTGGAAGCATTTGAATGGGTCTTCACAACGTCACTGCTCTTTAGCTGAGAACCAACCTGGGCCTTCATTTCATTGCTATTACGCAGTATGGTGACTTCACCGGTAACATTTTTCAAGTAGGCTACATGATTGGGTTGAGACCAGGTGATTGAGGGAAGAAGCAGAAAAAATCCCAAAAGAATCATCATTGTTTTGTTCATGGCAAACCCTCGTTATTTTTTATCAATCTTGAATATTCCGTATCCTTCTTCGCCATACCCTCTCTACACAAGTGCTTCTTTATTTATTCAATCACAATTAAATATTTTTGAAAAGAAATTCTGAAAAAAGATCGAAGTATATTCTTTGAAGGCATTGTTTTTTCAATCTGTATCTTCTTCCTCCTCCCAACCCCTTTTCTTCCGGATAGCACATGACTTTCATATAAAAGAATAACAAACTCGTGGAAACCCTAAATGTTGGATGGCTAAGTAAAAAACTTCATATGTAAAGCGTGTATAATTTCTATTATTTCGGCGTACTAGGGTACTTCGTGATGATAGAAAGTTTACAGCAACGAAGCAAATGGAGGGTTTTTACAACGCCATCAAAAATCACAGGTGTTCTTGAACATAACCTGCTTAAACAGTATATTACCCGAATCAAATTCATTGTTCATGGAAACAACAGATTCGAAAAAACAGACTATAAGAGGAAGGACATGATGAGAAGAAAAGAAAAAGAGATAAAAGACTTAAATCAAATATCACGGGTTATTAAAAATTGCCAGGTGTGCAGGTTGGGGTTGTCTCAAGATAATGTCCCTTACATCGTTCCCGTTTCATTTGGGTATGATGGCAAAACCATATACTTCCACTCGGCTAAAGATGGCAAAAAGATAGATATACTTTCAGTTAATAATAATGTGTGCTTCGAATTTGAATCAGGGGTAGCAATCATTTCAGATGAAATCAAACCTTGTAACTGGTCATTCACATTTCAAAGCGTGATTGGTTTTGGAAAAGCTGAAGAACTTTCTTCCCGAGAAGATAAAGTCAAAGGACTTAAACATATCATGGAACAGTATTCCGACAAAAAATGGGGATTCACCGATCTTCCGCTTAATAGACTCCGGGTTTGGGCGATAAATATTGAGAGTGTGACAGGAAAGCAATCACTAGATCATACCGATCAATGAGGAAGGTGCTATGCCAGGAGCAACCATATCTGACGGTGGTACATTTTAGACCACCATATTTCACACAAATTAAATCTCCATCACTCCTGTCTCCTGATTGAGACATCGACACGCCGTGCTTCTTCCTGAACATTACTTCCGGTTGTCTCAACCGGTTTTACAAAAACTATGCGGTCGGTAGAAACCCCAATTTCCTGCAATAGTTTGCTTACACGCTGGGCTCTTCTTTTGGCAAGATCCTGATTATAAGCATAATTTCCACTGGGATCATGATAGCCCGAGACAACCGCCGTTGCATTGCTGTTGAGACGCAAATAAGAGATGACTGCTGACAAAGTCAGGTTTATATCAGCCGGAAGCTCATCGCTGTCCAGATCAAAATAAAGCCTGGCTTCAGGCAATATGCCCGGCTCTGCAACCAGGATTTCCGGCGGTACGGCTGGTTCCGCAATTTTGGCAATGTTTTCAACGACAACGGTTCTCATTTTTGTTGCTGTGTTACCAGCTGCATCAGTCACTGTATACGTGATTTTATATTCACCAGGTGTATTCGTATCCACCATACCACTTGTCGTTACAGTCACTTCACCATCAATATTGTCAACGGCAGCTGCACCCGCATCGACATAGTCATCCCCCACAGCCAACCTGACGACTGAGGCATCAGATGATGTATTTAATGTAATGGCAGGCGCAATCCAATCAGGTGCAGTGACGATTTTTTCTACAGTTTTAACAGGGAGTTGACAACTTTTACCGCCTGGGCCATACCCCAGCAGCCACATCAGCAAGAGCAATATGAAAAGAATAATGGCTACGCTTCGCCACAGGCTCTGAAAACCCGCCCAATTGGGAGTAGAATATGCTTCGGTTGTATCAGTCATGATTTCACCTTTCCCCCGTCAAGTACATCTTGCCATGCTTTTAATGCTTCCCATTGATTTCCGGCAGCAAAGTTGGATTGTGCCGGCCATGTATCAGGCTTGGCGAGAGTAAAGGCAGGCCCTGCTTTGTCCAGAATTTTTTGAATATGAGCGACATCTGTAAGGGCAAGTTCACTAAAGGTATGAATACCATCATCGTGAATCAAGTCATTGATTTTGGGACCAACACCTTCAATAACAGTGAAATCATTTCTGCCTTCCTTATACGTGACACTGAAGCCGACAGCCTTTGCCTGTTCAACATTGAGTTCCGATCCTTTTTGATATTTGTCCAGCTGCTTTTCCAACTCACTGACCCTGGCGACATAGTCATGATTGTCAACATCTCCGGGGACTTCCCCCTTTGCTGCCGAGGGAGAAATATCAGGATAAACACCGCCATCCAGAATATACTGCAATGCTTTCAATGCAGACCAGCGGTTATGTGACGCAAGGTGAGCCTGGTCTGGCCAGGAGCCAGGTTTGGCCATCTGGAAATTTGGTCCGGCTTTATCCAGAATTTTCCGGATATCTGAAGGACTCATCTCAGACAATTCCCTGAAGGTATGAACACCCTCTGCATGAATCAGATCATTAATTTTAGGACCAATACCCTCAAGAGCGGTGAAATCATCTTCTCTTTTAATTTTGACACCGGCATCTGCTGCTGCTTTAAGATTAATGGCCGGACCTTGCTTCCAATCCTTGATTTCTGTCTCCAGTCCTTGCTTCCAATCCTCTATTTCTTCCTCCAGCCCACTAATCTTTAGATTCTCACCTTCAAGAACTTTAATCCGCTTAAGGTGTTCAGGATTGTCGACCAGCTTCTCAACCTGCTTTTCTATGATCTTTTCTACTTCAACGATCTTTTCAACCACGTCTCCGGACTTTGCACCATCTAATTCTGTGATTTTTTTCCGTAATCCAGCTATTTCGAAATTCTCATCTTCAAGAACTTTAATCCGCTCAAGGTGTTCAGGGTTGTCGACCAGCCTCTCAACTTCTATCTCCACAATCTTTTCAACCTCAACAACCGTCTCAACCACTTCCGGTTCAGCGCTCTCAAAGGCGGTGATTTTTGTCAGCAGGTCTCCTATCTCAGCATTCTCTGACTCTAACCTGCTTATCAGAGAAAGATGTTCGGGGTTATCAACTACCTTTTCAACGTTAACTGGTTTCTCAACAATCTTTTCCACAGGTGGCTCGCCATGTTTTAGTCGACGTGCAAACCAGCCGGACAGTAACCAGCCAACAAGACCACCAGCTAAATAGGGCCATAAATTACAGAGCAGAAGGTCCATGAGTATTTTCCTCCAGAGAGAATTGGTAATAAAAAAACTCTTTTCAAATCAGTACTATGAGAGACTGGAGCAACAGCCGCAATCTCTGAAATAGCTATTATGATTACAAAATCAAGTAATTAAAGTCAACTGTATAACACAGATTGGTGGAATATATTGATTTTACCCCGTTCCAAACATTGATGGCGTCGTGAGGAGTCTACCTATGAAAAAAACCGTAACGTATCTGCTAACCGTTCTATTATAGTTGTGATATGTGCCCAGCCAGTATTGTCTGCGACTGTAAGTAATAAGGTGATAAAATCAACAACCCTGACCTGGATCGCAGGAGGAGTAGGAGGTGGTTGGTATGTTCAAGCAGGCGGTATTGCCCAAAAAGCACTTTTCTACGACACTTTGGTACCCAAACTACATGATACTTGCATTCCCACATTAGGTGACTTAAGCTGTTTACGTTGTTCATTGAAGCCTCCTTCTCGTGACTTTGAGCGGTCCACGAGTCTGGAGGTTTCTTCATTTTGCAGGAACAGTTAAACTTGTATTGTCCCCGGCAAAGCCGGGGATTTACCTAGAAGAAATTAATGTCAAAAAAAAATTACTCGTGAGCAAATAAAGAGATAAATTGATCTTTGGTAAAAGTTACAGGGTTATTCCTCAATCTTTCCAAATTAACCGCATTGATAAAATCTTCCATATCATCCTGCAGAATATCTTCCAGGCTTCGGTATAACCCAATCTTTTTCATAATAGCGATAAAACGAGTTTTTAGTTCAGGAGGAGATTGCACATTGAAAATTCTGAGAATAGGTGTGATATCCATTTCTCCTGTGTTTGCTACAAGGAAATAAGGTAGCACTATACCTACTGCATGGCCATGAGGAAAACTATATTGAGTTGTTAAATAATAAGAAAAGGCATGTGGTAATGTTGTTTTAGAAATATCAATCGCCTTTCCCGCATAAAATGAGCCAAGAGCCATTTTTTCTCTTAATTCAGGAGTTGGCGCGGCAACCACATCACATATTGATGGTACAAGGTATTCCAGTGCCTTCAGGGCGTAAGATTTTGATTCTTTGTCTGCTCCATTGGCCCAATACGATTCTATTGCTTGAGAAATAGCATCGATCCCGGTGTAAGCGGTAACATCTCCTGGTAATTTTTCAGTTAGTAATCCATCAACAATTGAATAGTCAGGCAAGATAGTATCATGATGAAGTGAATATTTTTTACCATCAATATATACAACTGCAAAGCGTGTTGCTTCACTGCCACTTCCACTTGTTGTGGGAATAAGCATTAATTGATTATTGATTTTATGGTCTTTTATGCCACTGATGATTGTTTCTTGATCAATTGATTCATAGCCAGCCAGATGATGAATTAATTTACTCATATCCATGGCACTTCCACCGCCGACACCGATAATTAAATCAGGTTTGCATTCAAGAACTGATTCTATTCCTTTTTTGACGTCCTCTAATTTCGGATTTGTACTGAAATCACTAAATCTTACATAATCACAACCATTGAGAACTTGAAAGATATAATGAGAGACACCTCCTGCTGTAAACGAATTTCTGTTGGTAACCAAAAAAACATTTTTAATTTGATTTTTCTGGAGAATATTTCGAATTTCCCGATGGGAAAAATTACCGAGATAACTTTTCAAGATTTATCCCGAATTGCTTGTTCCTGGTCTATCATCTCTTCTCTCATGGTATGAAATTTCAGAATGAAATCTTCCTGAACCGTATATGACCAGTGGATATTTTTCAACACTGAGGCGGCCCCCTTCGGGTCTTTCTTTTTCAGGCAGTCAATAAACTGTCGATGTTCTCCACAATTACGTTTTTCCCATTCACTGATGTAGACCTTAGCTGGAAATTCGTACAGCCTTTGTTTGACAGGGAGGATGGTCTTCTTTATCAGTTCATTGTCTGATAACTCCATGAAAACATTATGAAAGGTGATGTTTGCCTTAAAATAATATTCAAAATTATCCGCCTTGATCATCTCCAGCATCTTTGCGTTAAGTTCTTCAAGTTTTGTTATATGGTCTGCAGTCATTAATTCAAAACATTGCAGAACAACAGTAGCTTCCAGGCATCCAATGAGCTCATACGCATTTTTGACATCCTGGAGGGTCAACACGTTTACTCTAACTCCACGCCGTGGTAAAATTGTGACAAAACCTTCCAGCTCCAGATGGATCAACGCATCCCGAAGAGGCGTTTTGCTCACGCCGAGCTGTTCTGAGAATTTTGAAATGTTAATGGTTGAACCTGGCAGAAAAGCACCACTATTCATCTGTTCAAGTAAATAATCATAGACCTGCTTGCTTAAAGATGTGACATTCAGTTTTTGATTCATTGAAAAATCTTCCTGTGATTTTCTTGGTGGATAAGCCCACCACAGTTGTAATTATTTCACTGACCTTAATACTAAAATCGCTTAATATCAACTGACCGAACTTGCCGAGGAACCCGTATCTGCTGAATAGCTACCTTTATTCAAAATTATATCCGGTAAGAATGGGCACCCTTTTTGTCGTTTTGTCAGTGAAATATTCATAGTATGAAATCCCCATAAAACCACCACAGACGTTATAAACATCTTCAAACCCCAGGTACTGTAATGTAAGTACGACATTATAGCTATCCTGCCCTGTCCTGCAGTGAATGAAGATTGGTTTATCTGTGGGAAATTCTGATATTCGGTCTCTGACTTGACTAAATGGAATATTAACAGCAGATTTCAGGTGACCTTTTTCAAATAGATCTTTTTCTCTTATGTCAATAATACAGGCATTATCTGCAACCAGATCTCTTATCTGATAATCATGGACTTGTTTATAGGTATTTTTCATCAGGTTCGTCGCTACATAGCCTGCAAAATTGACAACATCCTTAGCTGTACCAAATGGTGGTGCATAGCATAACTCTAAATCTTTAAGGTCATGAATTGTCCCGTTAAATTTGATAATAGTAGCAATGATATCAATTCTTTTATCAATATTTCCGTTACCGATTGCCTGGGCACCCAGAATTTTCCCAGTCGGCTTTTCATAGATTAATTTAAAATGAACCATTGTACTGCCTGGCATTATTCCAACAATGTCTCTGGGAATTACTTTTACAATCTGATAATCAATTTTCATCCCGGTGGCTTCAATAAAGCCTTCAGACAACCCGGTTGAGGCTGCATATTTATTAAAAACTTTAATAACAGATGAGCCGATAAAACCTCGATTATCGACCATCAATCCATGAATATGATCAGCTGCATGTCGGGCTTGTTTTTGGG
>Ga0209633_10001578_pt1 | contig 23159 bp, 21 predicted proteins | sample Cruoilmetagenom1_FD_187290 | JGI IMG/M metagenome (GOLD analysis project Ga0209633, IMG submission 187290) | Oil polluted marine microbial communities from Coal Oil Point, Santa Barbara, California, USA - Sample 1 (SPAdes) (version 2) | ecosystem: Environmental > Aquatic > Marine > Oil seeps ...
TGCTGGTAGCAAAAAAATACCTCGAAAGAATGCGGAATATATAGCCGAAATGGCCGTCAGAACCGAGGCGATGGGGATATTGACTCACGGCCTGGCTGTTCTGGGTTATCTGGATAATCAGGTTCCTGATGTATTTGATCCGGGAACCGAGCCGGAAATAATTAAAGAGAAAGGTGCCTCGGTATTGATTGATGGAAAAAAGGGCTTCAGTCAGCTGGCAATGAAACTGGCTATCGAAATGGCGGTGGATAAAGCCGGTATAATGGGTATTGCCATGGCGGCTATACGGAATACCAGTTGGCTGGGTGCTCTGGGACCTTATCTGGAATCAATTGCCAGGGCCGGTTTTATGGCACAGCTTTGGGGGCAGAGTTCCCAATGTGCCGACTGTGCGCCCATCGGCGGGATTACAGGGAAGTTCTCAACCAACCCGGTTGCTCTGGCTTTTCCCACATCCGGCAATCCAGTTATCGCCGATATTTCAACGGCGGCCGTTTCCATGGGAGCGGTTAACCGGATGGCAAGATACGATGAGAAAGCCCGGGCTCAAATTTTCATGGATAAAAACGGCTCACCTACCGATAATCCCAACGCAATGCTGGATGATGGCTCCATCTTTTTCCTTGGCGGACCGGAGTACGCTCATAAAGGTTACGGTCTTTCCCTCTGGGCCGAGGCGTTAACTGCCATGTCCGGGGGCTCAGCAAACAATCCGGATCTTCCTCAAAGTCAGAATCTGAACCTCACTATTATCGATATAGGGGCATACGGAGGAATGAACTACTTCGAGGATGAGATTTCCAGGTTTATTACCCATATGAAGAATACACGGCTTCGTCCTGGTTTTAACGCGATACGTCTTCCGGGTGAAAGGGCTTTTAAGAGTTTGGAAGACAGCCAGAAGCATGGTTTATTGTTAAGTGATGCTAAGCTTGAGATGCTCAACAGAATAGCCCGGAAGAACGATGTAAGTGAACTCAAATAATGGATGAACATCAGGAAGGTAAAAATGTATCCATCAATGCCGGTGAGACAGATGAAATTCTCAAACGGGTGTATACCCGATTTAAGGAGTGGAATTTTACTCCTCCTGACATAGAGCCTCTTGTTTTTGACTTCGGTTTGAATGATTTTGAGACAACCGGAGAAGTTGAGTTCTGGATTGCCAATGAGGTTGAGGCCGGTTATTGCGGTAAGTTTCTGTTTGTCTTTGATAGACAGTCATGTCCGTTACATCATCATCTTGATAAGCTGGAAACGTTTTTTCTTCTTTTCGGCCGGGTGAAGATGGTGTACGACGGAGCTGAACGCATGATGGGTCCCGGTGATACTCTCAAAGTTGAGAGAGGGCTGGATCATGGTTTTACAGGTGTTGGTCCGGCGCTCCTCCTGGAGGTTTCCCAGCCGTCAATCATCAGGGATAACTATTTTAAGAATCACAGTATTCCTTATGGCGGGAACTACAGGTCAGAATAAATCATGAATAATAAAGGAATTGTATTTGACCTCGACGGCATCCTTTTTGATACAGAGCCATTACATCGTGAAGCATGGAATTACGCCCTGGATGAGTTCGGCATTGATGTTACTCCTGAGGAACTCATGGATTGGACCGGAGTTCCATGCCAGAAAATTTCGGTAGAGTTGGCGAAGCGCTGGAAGGGGAGGTATTCCAGTGATGAGTACTTCTCGGTGAAAGAGACACATTTTTATAGAATTATCAGCTCTCGGGATTCTTTGTTTCCGGGGCTTGCTGTAAAGCTGGAAGAGTTAGCCTCAAATCTTCCTATGGCAATTGCAACAAGCAATACCCGGGAGAATGCAGAACTGCTGCTGGCTAAAGCCGGAATCGATCGATACTTCAGCACTCTTGTCTGTTATGAAGATGTAAAAAACCATAAACCTCACCCCGAGCCATACCTGAAGGCTTCAAGGCTGATTCAAGTGAATGGCTCCGATTGTATTGCCATTGAGGATTCACCATCAGGCTGTTCTTCCGCCCGAGCCGCCGGGATGTTTGCCCTGGGAATAACAAGCTCTTTTTCTTCTTCAGATCTGGGAGAGGCGAATCTGATTTTCCCATCCACATCCGAAGCTTGTACCTGGATAATAAAATCATAATAAAAAGCTTTACAGTTACATTATGATCGATTATGATCGATTCAACATAGAAAGAACATCGAGGACAATTTGGTTCAGGAAAGCAGGAAGAAAGAAATATTAAAAATCCTCGACGAACAAGAGTCCTTGAGTGTTCAGGAGCTGGAGGGACGATTTAAGGTTTCTCAGATGACTATCCGTCGAGATCTTACAGACCTTGAAACTCGGGGCTACCTCATCCGGAAGTATGGCGGTGCGGTGAAGTCCGAGGCTGTGGAAAGTCTCTTTAGTTTTAATAAACGAGTTGAGGAAAATGGCCGGCAAAAAGAGAAAATTTGCAGGATCGCATCCGGTTTTATTGAAGAAGATGATGTTATTTTCATAGACTGTGGAACGACACTTTTCAGACTCTCGCACTATATCCAGGATAAGACCCGTCTCAGGATAATCACAAACTCTCTCCCAGTTGTCTCAGAACTTATAAATTATTCTAATATCAAAATCACCTTCATCGGTGGTGATGTTGTCGGTGATAGAAAGGCCTCTTATGGCGACACTGCAGAAAGATTGATCGGAGAATACCATGCCGATAAGGCTTTTATCGGAGCCGATGGTGTTTCACTCAGCAAGGGTTTGAGCTCTTACGATGAGAAGGAAGCCCGGATTACCCGGAAAATGGCTGAAAACGCCGATAAAGTATTTCTTCTTTGCGATTCTTCGAAAATTGAGAAGAACTCATTTTACCGGTTTGCACCGGTATCCCTGATTAATGTTCTTATTACGGAAAGAAAAATCAGCGTGGAAAATACATCCCGCTATCAGGACAACGATATTTCAATTATTACGAATACAAAAGAGGTGTAACGTGATGGCTAAAGATTGGTGGAAAAAGAGTGCAGAGGGTATTCCGAATGTCAAGATGGAACTTCCGGGCCCGGAGTCAAAAAGGATGCATGCAAATACTACAAAGTATTTTCATGGTTTGTCGGGGCAGGTAAAGCTCTTCCCCATAGCATTCTCTGAGGGTCATGGAATTACCATGACGGATGTGGATGGAAACAGGTTCCTTGACTTCTCTTCGGGAATTTATGTTACATCCCTTGGACATTGTCATCCAAAGGTTTCTGAAGCAATCAGCTATTGGGCAAACCGGCTCATGAATGCTCATGATTTTACCACACCGATTAAAGAAAAACTGGTTGAGAAGCTGGCGGATGTCCTTCCAGGTAATCTGAATGCCATGCAGTTCTATTCTGATGGAACTTCCGCAGTGGAGGCCGGAATCAGGGCGGCCCGGGCTATAAGCGGTAAACAGGAATTTATTTCAGCATTCAGGGATTTTCATGGTAAATCCGGCCATGCCGTCAGTCTGGCCCAGATGCATCGGGGGGATGTACACAGTTATGGTCCCACCAGGGCTCCCGGTTTTTATATGGTCCCCAGACCCAATCCCTACAGACCCCATTTCAAGAAGGCTGATGGAACGATCGATACTGACGGTTACATCAACTTTTACAGGGAGTTTATCCTGGAGGGTACTGTTGGGAATGTGGCCGCTTTTGTCCTTGAACCGATTCAGGGCTGGGGTGGATCTATTGTTCCTCCTGATGACTTTTTTCCGAAACTCAGAAAACTATGTGATGAGAAAGGAATACTTCTTTTTGCAGACGAAGTTCTTGCCGGAATGGGAAGAACGGGTGAATGGATGGCCATGAACCATTGGGATGTTATTCCTGATATCATTACATTCGGTAAGTCTTTTGGTAATGGTTTCCCTGTTACCGCAATGATTGTAAAAGAAGAATATGCTGAGGCTCTGGATAAAATTTCAGCCTCCTCAAGTTATGGCGGGAATCCCATGGCAAGTGCTGCAGCTCTGGCATCAATAGAGGTAATAGAGGACGAGGACATTCTTGAAAATGTTCGTGAAGTGGGTGCTTATTTTCAGAGAAGAATGAAAACCATGATGGATAATCACCCTATTATCGGTGATATCAAGGGGAAAGGATTCCTGCTGGGTATGGAGCTTGTTAAGGACAAATCCACAAAAGAGCCTTTTGCCGAAGCCGGTACATTAGTTTACCAGAAAGCATTTCAAAAAGGCTTAGCCTGGATACCTGCAGGTAATATTCTCAGGATGTCACCCCCCCTAATCATGGATGAAAAGTATGCTTCTATGGGGATGGATATTATTGAAGAATCCATCAGCGAAGTTGAAAAAGAACTCGGGTATTAAAGGATTTTCATGTGAGTAGAAAAGAAATCCACTTTGGTATAATCGGGCTTGGTTTGATGGGTAAAGAGTTTGGTAGTGCTGTTGCTCGCTGGTGCCACCTTCTCGACGATGGTCCTGTGCCTGTTCTCACAGGAATCTGTGATATGAATGAAGCTTCATTTGGATGGTTTGAGGAGAATTTTCCTTCTATTGAAGTTGCTACCACTGATTATCAGGATCTTTTATCTTCTGATCTTATTGATGCAGTGTACTGTGCTGTCCCTCACAATCTGCATGAAAAACTGTATATTGATATTATTAAATCCGGAAAGCACCTTCTCGGTGAAAAGCCTTTTGGTATTGATATCGAAGCGAACAAACGGATTATGAATGTTATTCAAAATAACCCATCAATAATTGTCAAATGTAATTCAGAGTTTCCGTATTTTCCAGGGGCAAAGCGGATGATAGACTGGATTGAAGGGAGAAACTTCGGCCGTCTTATTGAAGTAAAGTGTGGTTTTAATCATTCCAGTGATATGGATCTTACCAAACCGATTAATTGGAAACGTATAATAGAGATTAATGGTGAATACGGCTGTATGGGAGACCTTGGCCTTCATACTCATCATATCCCTCTTCGAATGGGCTGGAAACCAGATTCCGTATTTGCTGAACTCTCTAATATCTCAGAGCAGCGTCCTGATGGGAAAGGTGGAATGGCGGAATGTGAAACCTGGGATAATGCCACCTTGATGTGCCGATGCACCGATCCGGGTAATGGTGAATCATTCCCGATGATATTGGAAACAAAGAGGATGTCCCCCGGGGATACCAATACATGGTTCATAGAAGTGTATGGAACTGGAGGTTCGGCACGATTCACCACCCACGATCCCAAGGCCTTTTATTATCTTGAAACAAAAGGTAAAGAGCAGGGGTGGACTAGAGTTGATATAGGGCCAGCCAGTTTCCTTCCGACAATAACCGGGGGCATTTTTGAATTCGGTTTTTCTGATTCTTTTCAGCAGATGCTTGGAGCATTCATGCATGAGTTCAAAGAGGGTGGTTCGGATCACCCCTTTCCCAATGTTTCTCCGGAGGAAACAGTGTGGAGTCATCAGATTATGACGGCAGCTCTGAATTCACACAAAACCGGAAAGCGTGTGAGCTTGAAATAATGTTTAACTTATTAATACAAAATGTGAAGGTAATACTATCTAACAGCATTCTTGAGGGAATGTCTGTCGGGGTAATCGGCGATAAAATAGCATCAGTTTTTCAATCTTCGACTGGTGATGAGGAGGGAGCGGAAGAAGTTTTTGATGGGGGCGGTGGATATTTATCCCCGGGTTTTATCGACCTTCATATTCACGGCGTCAGGAGCCTGCAGTTTGATAAGGGTTCTGACGACCTTCAGGCTATTTGTAAAACTCTTCCGGCCTATGGTGTTACCGGTGTCCTTGCAGGTGTTCTCCCTTTACCTCCAGGAGAAGATAATCTCTTTATCAAATCTCTATCGGAAAGAGAGTACGAAGGTACGCAGCTTCTTGGTTTCTTCTTTGAAGGTCCTTTCCTTGGACTTCCAGGTGCCATCAATCCAAAATCTCTGATAGAACGGACGGAAGAACGTGTTAGGGCTATGAGGCAATCTGCTTTACCCTACAGAAGTATCTTTGCCGTTTCTCCTGAGGTTGAGAACGCCTCCGGAATAATTTCTGCTATGGCGGACGGTGGGAATCCGGTATTTATCACTCATACAGCGGCGGATGTAGAGCAGACACTATCGGCTATTGATGCTGGTGTAACTCATGCAACTCATTTCTATGATGTATTTCCCTGCCCCGTGGAGCAGGATCCAGGAGTCCGGCCCTGTGGAGCAGTTGAAGCAGTTCTTGCATCACCGGATGTCAGTGTGGATTTTATCCTTGATTCAGAACATGTCGATCCTGTAGCTGTAAAAATGGCTTTGGCCTGTAAAGGCCCGGAAAAGGTTTGTCTTGTTACAGATGCCAGTCTTGGAGCAGGGAATCCTCCCGGTATATATAAGGGTATAGGTGATATGGAGGTTTCATTTGCCTATGAAGGAGCGCCGGCTCGGGGGACAGTGAATTCTCCCTGTCCTGGAGGTTTAGCCGGGAGTGGTTTAACCATGGACAAGGCTGTTCGGAATGCTGTGAATCTGCTTGAAATAAGTATCCCTCAAGCATGCCGTATGGCATCATTAAACCCTGCTGCAGTCCTTGGCCTTGATGGTGAGATGGGGAAAATTGAGGAGGGTTATTCTGCTAATATGGTACTTCTGGATGATGCCCTTGAAGTAAAAGGTACATGGGTGAAGGGAAATCGGGAATACTGATTATCAAATAAATGGATTTCATACTCGATATCTTTCTTCATCTTGTGATAAATTGTATTAAGATTAGGTTATTATAACCATTCTAGTTCTCTGTATTTGGAGTATGTGTAATGCAGATGGTGACTTATCAGAGGTTGTACAATATTCTCCGGGAAAAAATTTGGAATAAAGCCTATGTTCCGGGAACAAAACTCCCGACAGAACGGGAGCTTTGTGATGAATATGGTGTATCCAGAATCACTGTTCGTCATGCTTTGATGCTTCTAGAGGAACAGGGGCTGATAGAGCGCATGCAGGGACGGGGAACTTTTGTGAAAGCTTCCAAGCCTAAAAAGATTGCTATCATGGATTATGCTTATTCTAAGTCCATGAAACAAGAATCCCCTGATACAATGCGGAAATTGATAACCCGAAGTGTTATTGTTCCTCCCCGGGATATTGCAGTTTCTTTATCCCTGCTTCAAAACGAAGAGTGCTTATATTTTGAGCGGCTAGACATAAATAGTGGTGAGAATCTGGCATTCGATCAAGTTTATATACCCCTTGAGTTTTCCAAATCTCTGAAGGATGAGCTATTAACCCGAATTGATTTTCTAAGTATCTGGGAAAAGGATGAACCGGTTAAGCTTTCCTTTGTCAAAGAAGCGATAGAAGCGATTGCTGCTGATGATTTCTCCGCCAAGAGGCTGAGCGTTCCCATTGGCAGTCCGATATTAATGGATACAGAGATTGTCTTCGATAAGGAAGAACGACCGGTTGCAGTTTTTATTTCCAGGTACAGATATGACAGATTCAAGATGGTTTCCACTTATTTTCTCGGGAATTCGGGTTAGTTTATTTTTACAGGAGTGCACAAATGAATCAATTATCAGCAGGTTCAGCAGAGTTCAGTATAACACCGGTGGATTCACAGTTTCTTTTTGGTTATCCTCATGTTGAACGCTTCAGTACTGGAGTAATGAATCCCTTACTCAGCAGTTCTTTATATCTGAATAATGGTAATAATGATATAATGTTTATTGCCAACGATATAATCTTTGTCGATAAAGCCTCAACTGAAAGGGCCCGGAAAAGGATATCTGAGAGTACCGGAATCAAAGAGGACTCAATAATGATTTCTGCGACTCACACCCATTCCGGACCGATTACTGTGGATTATTTGAGCAATAGCAACGATCCCATAGTACCTAAAACTGATCCTGCATATCTGAAGCTGATGGAAGATGGAATTGTTGAGTCAGGAATTAAAGCCTTTAATAACAGCCGCCCGGCCGAAGCAGGGCTTTCTGTTGCGGATGGGTCGGGAGTCGGAACAAACCGGCGGGATCCCTCCGGACCGGCAGATCCTCAGGTTCCTGTATTAATGGTTAGGGATACAGAGTCAGAAGAATTTATTGCCTGTATGCTTGTATATTCAATGCATCCAACGGTACTTCATGAGGATTCAACCCTTGTTAGCGGAGATTTCCCTTCATTCACCAGGGACTATCTCAAAAAAAAGATTCTCGGAACCCGATGCCCCGTGCTTTATCACACCGGTCCTGAGGGGAATCAAAGCCCCAGACATGTAACGAGCTCCAATACCTTTTCTGAAGCAAAGAGATTGGGTGAGATGCTAGGAACAAGAGTTGAAGCTGTTCTGGGAAATATGGAATACACTTCATCTCTTTACCTTGGAAGTGAGCAGGGTTTTGTTCGGCCTTCTCCAAAAAAGATTGTTTCTTTGGCATTTGCGAAACAGCATCTTGATAAGGCTGTCAGGCGTCTGGAATCATTAAGAAATGATGGGGCTCCCAGTCAGGAGATTCGGACCGCTGAATGTGACTGGTTTGGTGCCGAAGAGACTGTAACCCTCGCCGAAGCTTCGGGTGCAGGAAGTCTCAATAAATATATTCAGAGCTGTCTACCGGCAGAAATCCAGGTTTTTAAAATCGGAAATTGGTTTTTTGCCGCCTGGCCGGGAGAAGTTTTCATTGAGTTCTCCCTGTCAATAAAGAATAAGTTTAAAAACCTCTTTGTGATAAACCTTGCCAATGGTGAATTCCAGGGTTATATCGTTACACCGGAAGCTGAATTGGAGGGCGGTTATGAAGCTTCAAATGCCATGTTCGGTTCTGAAACCGGGGAGATGTTGATAAACGAAACTTCAAGAATCCTGAATCATATGGATAAGTAAGAATTGAAATATAAGCTAATAACCGGAGGGCAGAAGGGAGTGGTAATTCGGTCTCTGCCGGCATTCTTAAGTGTGATTATGACTCTAACCGCGTTTGCTATGTCAGTTAATTCCATTCCACCCCTGGTAACAACGGTGATTAGAGATTTCAGGATATCTCTGGACTCTTTCGGCTATCTCTTTTCTGTTCAGTTCTTTGTTTTTATGCTTGCATCATTTGCCGGAGGTGCTTTGCTGGAGCGAACCGGTATAAAACCGGGGCTGCTTGTAGCTTTCGGGCTTACCGGTCTTTCCATTTCATTTTTTATCATTTCTCACTTGTCAACGTTCATGGAATTGCTGGTATGGATAATCTTCCTGGGATTCAGCGGGGGGCTGGTTGAAACTTTTGCATCGGTTCTTATTTCCGGATATGATTCTCGTGGTTCAAGCCGCATCCTCAATCTCTCCCAGGTATTTTACTGTGTGGGTGCCATTGCCGCGCCGCAGATAGTCGCTTCCCTTCTGAACCGGCAAGTTCAATGGGGAAGGATATTTGTTTTTTTTGGATTCCTGGAACTGCTGATTACCATTCTTTTTATTGTCTTTTCTTTTAATAACATTCTGGGACGTTCAAATGCGGCAGAAACAAAACACAGAGAGAAAATTTTTTTCAAAGATGCAACCTTTTTGTTACTTGGTTTATCCATATTTTTTTATGTTCTCAGTGAAAGCTTTCTTGTCTTCTGGCTACCGGCATATCAGGAAAGTTTTTATTTATTCTCCCCGGCAGAAGCTGCACGAGGGGTTAGCCTTTATTGGATCGGTCTGATATTCGGCCGGCTTCTTATTGTCTTCATTTCTGAAAATATTTCCTTGTGGAAAATTCTTTTAATCTCTACCGTCGGAATGCTTATCAGTGCGGTATTGCTATCCTTTCACTGGCAGCCGTTATTTCTTAAAATATTGATAATTGTAATTGGATTATTCTCCGGGCCTATCTGGGCTACCATTATATCCGCCGGAAAATCTGCCGGAGGCAACCCCCGATTTCTTGCCGGTGTGATAGGTGCCGGATCTCTTGGTGCTTCTCTGGGGCCGCTGGTAAGTTCATGGCTTATCAGATATGGCGGTTTCGGACTCTTTTTTCCGGGGCTTTCAGCTGGGATTGTAATATTATTTGGTTTGCTGTTTCTTTCAAAAATCAACATAAAACACAAGGAGTTATCTTCTTCATGAAAAAAATCTATTCTGCATCTATTACGCCTTTTACTGTAAAAGGGGACATAGATAAAAAAGCATTGGAAAAACTAATTGAGTTCAACCTTGAAAGGGGTGTTGAAGGTTTTTTCTTTCTCGGGACCATGGGTGAATGGGCGGTACTCAGCAGTGCAATGAAAGAAGACTTACTTGAAACTGCCGGTGGAATAATCGGCAGCAGGGCGGAAATAATTATTGGTGCTCATGCGACTGGTTTAAATGGAATCCTTGAGAATATTGAAAAATACTCCAAGTACAATTGTCATTCTTTTGCCGTACAGCTGCCCGGTGGATGGGCGAAACCTTCAGATCCTGTATCCTATATGCATAAGATTGCAGATTTTTCGACAAAGCCGGTGTATTTGTACTATTTACCCGCAGTTAATGGGGTTGGATTCTCAAAAGAACAGTTTAAAGATCTTTTCAGTCATCCGCGTATTGCGGGTGTAAAGAACTCTTCAGACGGCTTAAGGGCACGGAAGGAACTGCTCAATCTGAAGAGGGATGTTGAATTCACTCTTTTTGAAGGACAGGAATGGGTTGTTGATGAATCTCTTGCCCTTGGATGTGATGGGGCACTTGTCGGTATGGCTCCCCTGGGGGCAAAGCTCTTTCGTAGTATTGCAGACTCTGTTGAGGTTGGAGATTTAGAGAAAGCCCGGGAATTACAGAGCATATTAATAAAAATCTTTGATGGTATTTATGGGACGGCTCTGGACACTGTATGGGTAGGCCAGAAATACGCGCTTAAGATTCTTGATATATTTTCCAGTGAAAAATCTCTTGTCCCGTCCCAGGAAAATGCTCTCAGTCCTGATAGTAAGAAAAGAATTGAGATTTGTGTTGATAAATATAGAGCTTATTTAGTCTGACAGTTTGGATAAGGAATAATCTATGAGATACAAGGATACCGGAGAAGTCCATATGGACTTTCATCTGGCAACAAATGAAACGATTGAATATGTACTGACAGAATACGGGCAGGATTTCCTTAAAGAATTATTCCGGCGTACTGCTCAGAATGTATATCTTGATATTTACAATGGTTTGAGGAAAGGTGATTCACAAAAACTCCTTGAACACTGGAGCTATTATTATACCAGGGAAAAAGGAGATTACATTATTACGGAAGGTTTAAATGAAGTCTGTTTTCATGTTACCGAGTGCCCGGTAGTAAGGCATTTAAAAGAAAATAAGATTCCTGTGAATAGGGCTTTCTACCTTCAGATGGAATTAATGAACAACGCCTGGTCCGAGGATACTCCGTTTAACATAGAAACTTCTGTTCTCTCCGAAGGTGAATACACTATGACGATAAGGAGAACTCCAAATGATTCCCAGTGACCATTTTGTCCGCATGTATAACGAATTATTTAAAATGCTGGAGGAAAAAGGCCATAGCCATCTTCAGAACTACTGGCGGCGGATTGCCTCTCTCCAGAAAACAATCCTTGGTCCATACATCGAAAAAGATGGTTTGCAGGGGATGTATGACTATTGGGAGCACATACGGATTGAAGAAAATTGTGATGCAAATCTTGAAATTACAGATGATTTTTTTGAGTTTAGAATGAATAAATGCCCTTCACTAAGTAAAGCTCTTGATAATGATGCCGGGGCCTTTGAGTACTACTGTGACCACTGTGCCGGATGGGTTAAACCTGTTGTGGAAGAATACGGATATCATTATTCGAGTGATATTATTTCAAGGACCTTACCGGTTTGTGTGATGCGTATATACAAAGATAGGAAGAAGGCTGAAGAGTACAACCAAACGCATACCCTGCCGGCTAAGCCTTATTGAGGTTTTGATTTGGACGTTGTACTAGGTATCGATTTAGGCACCAGTTATTTTAAAGCCGTGGTTGTAAATCGTTCCGGAACTATTCTCGGGCTTGGGCGGTCGGCTGTTCCGGTTGGCGACACATCGGAAAGTGTCTGGGAAGTTGGAATAGACGGTTTCTGGCATTCCATCAGGTTGATAATCGATGAGGCCTGTGCCAGAGGCGGTGTTATGCCCTCCGATATCTGCGGTGTTTCCTATGCTTCTCAGGCCAATTCCTTTTTACTTCTGGATACAGAGTTTCAGCCTCTTACCCCTCTAATTCTCTGGCCGGATAACCGGGGATTGAAGAATGATATAGAGCTGAATAATTTCTGGGCTGATAAAGAATATGCTGATACTACCGGTATGAGTTTCAAAGGTTCTGAGTTCGCCATTGCCAAGGTTCGATGGTTTCAGAAAGAACGGCCTGAGTTATGGTCCCAGGTAGGACATTTCATGACTATTTCTGATTACCTGACATTCAAGCTTACAGAAAAACCGATCGGGGATTCAGGGACAGCATCCCTGCTGGGTATTTATGATTTATATGAATCCAAGTGGTGGAAAAAAGCCCTTTCAGTACTGAACCTTCCAGAATCGTATCTTTCCCAAATATCCCGCCCGGGTACGGTTGAAGGGACTACAGCTTCATTTGCAACAGAATACCTCGGATTAAAAAGCGGTACACCTTTTTCCCTTGGGGGGCTGGATCATCATATTGCGGCACTTGGAGCCGGGGCCGGACAGATATCAGGATTAAGTGAATCTACCGGGACAGTTCTGGCTTTTTACCAGTCTCCGGTAAGTTTTAAACTGGATCAGTTTTCATGTCTGGGGCCGTCCATAACCGAGGGAGAGTATTACCGCTTGAGTTTCAATGATAATGGCGGCCGGGGAGTGGAGTGGTATCGGCTTAATTTTGCTGAAGAGTATTCATTGCCTGAACTGGATAAAATGGCTGCCGGAATATCACCGGGATCTGATGGTCTTATCGCACTTCCTGAAGTTTTTCGAGAGAGTGATCTATCCCGATTTGTTAATGTTAAAACCTCTCATACGCATGGTCATTATTTCAGGGCGATTATGGAATCAACAGCGGTGAGTTTATCGTCTTTAATTACCCGAGCATATTCGGATAATGAGAATCCCAAAATCCTGGCCACAGGAGGCGGGGCCGGGAGTCGGATCTGGCTCAGAATTAAAGCAATGATTACCGGCTCTGATCTGATAACAAGTTCCAGTTCTGAGCCGGCTGCATACGGAGCTGCAATGCTGGCATCTGTCGCTGCAGGATGGTTTGAATCCAGTAGAGATACCGCTGAGAGATGGGTGAATATCAAAGAAACATTTACTCCGGGAAAAAACACCAGGAAAGAACTTGAAAAATGGCTGGTAGAATACCAGAAGGTGGTAAAAAAGTATGAATAATTCTCGAGAGAATATCGGTATGTTTAATCTGACGAACCGTGTGGTTTTTGTAGCCGGGGGTGCAGGATATCTAACCCTTCCGGTTTGTCGAGCCCTTCTTGAACAGGGTGCCCGAATTGCTATTGGAGATTTCAATCTTGAGAATCTCAAAGCGGCAGTGGATGTGCTGAGTACAGAGTTCCCTGGTGATTCTATTCTGGGGTTGGATTTTGATATTGCCGACGAAGACTCTATAGCGAATTCTATTGAGGGAATTCTCAAAAAATTTGGACGCCTGGACTGCCTGGTAAATGCGACATACCGTAATGTCGGTAAATCGGTAAAAGATTTGACTTCTGGTGAGTTCAATCAAGCGAACAGCATCAATATAACAGGCACATTCCTGCTGGTACGAGCTGCAGCTGAGGCTATGGAAAATGGAGGGAGTATCATTCTTTTTTCTTCCATGTATGGTTTGATTTCTCCCAATCAGAGTGATTACCCCGGGAAAATGGAAAAGAATCCGGCTGAGTACGGGGCTGGAAAAGCGGCAATTAATCAATTAGCCAGATTCATGGCCGGTGAATACGGAAAACAGAACATCAGGGTGAATGCGATTGCACCAGGCCCATTCCCCTGGGAATCGGTGCAGGTAGAGTATCCGGATTTTATGAAAAAACTTTCAGCAAAAACAATGCTGGGAAGAATCGGCAGGCGGGATGAGATTGCAGGGACGGTGGTTTATCTGGCCTCTGATGCCTCGTCATATATGACAGGGCAGGTGTTGAGTGTTGATGGCGGAGCTACCGCATGGTAGTAAATACGTTTGAGAAGGAGAGTTAATATGGGCGAAAATAAACCGCTTGTTAATGGGAAGGAGATCCGTCTTGCTATCCTGGGTCAGACACCGGGGAACGGGCACCCGTATTCCTGGAGCGCCATGTTTAACGGTTATGACAGAGATTTGATGACCAGAGAATGTCCTTATGCCGGGATTCCGTCATATTTGAACAAGGAGCCGGAGGGTTTCCAGATTCCGAGTGTGAAAGTTACCCATATATGTACAAGCGGGGAAGGTGATTTTACCGCTGAGCATGTGGCCCGCTGTGCTCTTATTCCGAATGTCGTTGATAATCCGGAAGATGTGATCGGGAAAGTGGATGCAGTGATTGTTGCCACGGATATCGGGTCGGAACATGTTGAACGCTGCCGTCCTTTTATTGAAGCTGATATTCCCCTTTTTATTGATAAACCCATGGTGGACAACGCCGAAGATCTGAAAATCTTCAATGGATGGGTGGCTGAAGGAAAAGCTCTGATGAGTTCCAGCTCCATGAGGTATACCAAAGAGTTCCTCCCGTATCGAACCTCAACCAACAATCTCGGGAAGTTAAGATTCGGAAGTATTATGACATCCAAGAAATGGGAAACCTACGGTATACATGCACTTGAAGCCATCTATCCCATTTTCGGTCCGGGGTTTATTTCGGCAAGAAATACTGGGACTAAAGACCGAAATGTTGTCCATTTCACTCATTCCTGCGGGGCCGATGTGATTGTTGTTGCCAGTAAGGATATGCATGGAGGTTTCGGTCTTTTAACTCTGGCTGGAACAGAGGGAAGCGATCAGCTGGCCTTTAAAGACAGCTTCTATGCCTTTCGCAAGCAATTGGTCTCTTTTATTGAATATCTGCGTACCGGGATACGGCCGTTTCCCTACAGTGAGACTGAAGAACTGATGAGAATGGTGATTGCCGGTATTCAAAGCCGAGAAAGCAGAGGGACCGAAATCCTACTGAAGGAGATTATATGAATGTTCTTGATTCTTTCTCATTAAAGGGAAAAGTTGCACTTCTTACAGGCGGCGCCGGACTCTATGGCAGGCAGATTGTGGCCGCATTGGCCGAGGCCGGGGCAGAAACTTATATTGCATCCCGGAATACTGACATTCTTGAGAATGTTGCCTCTGAACACCGGGCTCTTGGGCATCAGGTTACCGCCTTGTATCTGGATCAGGGAAAAGAAGAGACAATCGAGTCATTGAAAGAGACTATCATTCAGCACAGTGGGCGAATTGATATTCTGGTAAATAATGCTGTAGCCCGCGTTATGAGCAATGGTATGGATGGAAGCTCGGACGATTTTGATTTGAGTATGCATATTAATGCTACTGGTATTTTTCTGATGACCAGAATTATCGGAAGGGTTATGATGGAACAGAAAACAGGATCGATTGTAAATATCGGGTCCATGATGGGCATGGTTGGAGTTGAGAATCACAACTACGACGGCACGGACATGGATGGATGGGCTCCTGATTACTTCTTCCATAAAGGTGGAATGATTAATTTTACCCGGTTCTGTGCTTCATACTACGGAAATAACAATATCCGTGTGAACTGTATATCACCGGGCGGGCTGAAACATCCCAGTCATCCGGAACAGTTCATAAAGAACTACAGTGATAGAACTCAGCTGGGCCGGCTTGCCGGTGAGGAAGATCTGAAAGGAGCAATTCTCTATCTGGCCTCAGACGCTTCGTCTTACGTAACAGGAATAAATCTTCCGGTAGATGGCGGTTATACTGCAAAATAGCTGCAGACACAGGATAGCATTGAATATTCGTTGACAGATACACCCTTGGAAGATATATTGGTTATAACAATATGTACATTGAAGTTTTTGCTGTGATATACACTGTGATCACCGTTATTCTGGAGTTTAATGAAAAATGAAGTATTCACCATTAAAGGAACTGCAAATCTCCAGAATAGGATTGGGAGCGGTTCAGTTCGGTGTAGATTACGGTATTAACAATTTAACCGGGAAGGTTGGTTATGAGGAGATACTCCAGATATTAAGTCTTGCCCATGAAAAGGGCATCAATTTTATCGATACATCCAGGAATTACGGTTCAAGTGAAGAGAATCTGGGTAGAGCTTTAAAAGAATTGAATCTGGTGGATTCCTTTACTGTCTGTACCAAGCTGGATTTACCGCAGAATTATGCGGACTTATCGGAAAAGGAATTGCTTCAGACTGCTTCAGATTGTATAGAGAAAAGCTCGGAAATGCTGGGACTGGAGACGCTGCCGGTCTATTTACTGCATACCTACGACTATAAAAAATACCTGGACGGGAGACTCTGGGACTTTCTGGTAGAGAAGAAGAAGAATGGAGCCATAAGTTACCTGGGAGTCTCAATTACCAGCCCACAGGCCGCCCTTGAGAGCCTGGAAGATCCTGATGTTGATGCGATACAGATTCCCTATAATCTTTTTGACCATCGATGGCACAGGGAAGGAATTCTTAAAAAAGCAGTTGAGAAGGGTGTTGCAGTTTTCAACCGCAGTACCTATCTTCAGGGCTTGCTTGTTATGGAGAGAAAGAATGCAGCAGAGAAGTTACCTGCAGCAGTGCCGTATTTAGAGAGATTGAAAGGGTTTATCGAGAAAAAAGGTTTAAACCAAAAAGAATTGATTGTCAGCTATGTCTTTTCGGAACCATCCATCTCTTCTACGGTGGTAGGGGTGGATTCCCTGAAACAGCTCGAAGAGAATCTTATACACTATAGTTCAGGTTTGATTGAAGAAAACATAAGAAAGAGTCTTGAGATTTTGTTCCGTGATGTGCCTGATTCAATTGTTAATCCATCATTATGGAATCAGTAAAGCGCTTAATGTCTACTGCTGGTATAACCTGCAGTGTGCAATAGATATATGACAGGGAGAAAACTATGTCAGATTTTAATTACCAACCGTCTCATCATGTGCCATTTCGGGATACTGAAGCTCTTGAAAGGGTTAGAAAAATAAAGCGGAAAGATATCGAAAAACATTCAAATCCTGATTTTAACATTATGGTAAAATCAGCGCATGAAATCGGGCTGATATTTATTACAGATATTTTTTACAGAATAAAAGAGGCCTCGGATAAAGGTACAAAGTTGGTTCTTATATTCCCCAATCCGGTACCGGATTATAAAGATGTGGCTTTCCTCATTAACAAATTCAGGGTGAATTGTAAAAACCTCTATATATTTGCAATGGATGAGTATGCAGATGAGAATGGCAATATTGCCCCGGAAACCTGGCGATGGGGATTCAAGTATGCCATGTACGATAATTTTTATTACCGGATAGATGAGGATTTACGCCCGCCTAAAAGTCAGATTGTCGGACCTACAACTGAGAATATCGGGGATTACGGTAAGATGATTGCAGATATGGGTGGAGCAGATGCATGCTACAGCGGACCCGGTTGGACAGGTCATCTGGCATTCATAGAACCGGATGCCCCGGAGTTTGAAGGGACACTGGAGGAATGGAAGCAGATGGGACCGCGAATTGTTACCTTAAGTCCCTTTACCCTGGCGCAGAATTCTCTTCATGGCAGTTTTGGAATGAGTGGAGATATTGCCCGTGTACCACCGAAAGCGGCAACCATCGGACCCGCCGAAGTAATTGCATCAAAGTTCAGGATGGATGTCAATTCGCTCCTTATTCATGGATCCCAGACTACATGGCAGAGGCTGATGACCAGATTGGTTGCTCATGGTCCGGTAACACCTAAACTCCCCACTTCAATTCATCAGCTGTTGAAAACTGATTTTTATATTTCAGAGGATATTGCCAGAGATATTGAGGATGACTGGGATAAAGGGTATTAGAAAATATAAAACGGCCTTGATCTTTCATATTCTTACAGTTCTTTGTTTTTAAATTCTTTAGAAAGCAGGAACGGAGGTTTGTGATGAGTAGATTAAATCTCTCTGTGTTATCCGAGGAAGAAGTATTAAAACTGCATAAAAATACCCTGGAAGTATTGGATAAGACCGGGGTTAAGATTCCGCATCCGGAAACTCTGGAAAAATGTAAGTATGCCGGAGCAAGGGTGGATGAAGATACTTCCACTGTACGGTTTCCCCCGGAGCTTGTCGAAGAACTCAGGAATCTCGCCCCGTCTGTGGCAAAAGAAACGGGCTTAAATGGAAAAATTCTGAATGTCGGCGGGGAAAATCGTTATTACACATCACTAATACTGGATCCATGGATTGCAGATTATAGCGAGGGTCTCAGACGTCCTGTCCTGGAGGATGTTAGAAGAAATACCATAATCGGTGAGACCCTGCCGAATGTAGATGCGTTGATGAGGATGGCCTACCCCGTTTCTGATATTCCCGGAAAAGACAGTTATTTTAAAACTATGGAAGTTTTCCTTTCCAACACTACCAAGCATGTTGCGGCATATCCTGCCTCTATTGAGGATGCCCGGAACTGGATGGATATTACAGCAGTTATTGCTGACTCCTCCGGTTTGGATGTAAATAGTACCGCCCTGTTGAGTCTTGCTGTCGCTGTTACCAGCCCTCTTCAATTTTTCCCGCTGAATATTGAAATCCTCAAGATGGCAGTCAGCCGATGTTATCCGGTTATACCCACTGTCTGCCCGATGGCCGGAACAACATCCCCTTACACTGTAGCCGGGACGGCTCTTATTGCAAATGTCGAAACTCTTCTTGTGACAATTCTGACTCAGCTTTATAAACCCGGCCATCCGGTTTTCCATGCTGTCGGACCTTCTACGACAAATATGAAAACCGGGGAAGATCTTTATTACCGTGCCGAGAAGATGCTTTATAAGATAACCGGTATTCAGATGGGTCAGTTTTATAACCTTCCCATAAGTGGTGAAGCAGGGGGAACGTTAACCCACCGGGCGGATATTCAGAACGGTGCGGAAAGCATTCTCTATTTGTTGAGTTCCACCGCTGGAGGGCAGAATATGATTGGGGGATTGGGGAGTCTTTACAATGCTCTGGGAATGAGCAGTGAGCAGATTATCATGCAGAGCGGACTAGCTGCTATGGCGGAATATGTATCTGCCGGAATAGATTTTTCAGAAGAAAAACTGTCCGGAGAGGCCATCCATTCTGTGGGACCCGGGGGTAATTTCATGATGGAAGATTTAACCATAGAGTTGCTCAGAGATAAAAAAGAGTTCTTCAATAATCCTTACTATGATGTAGCTGAGTCGGGTAAACCAGACAGTATCGGAATGTATGAAGCTGCACATCTTAAGGCGGAGGAATTGGTTGAAGGGTATAAATCGACTGTTCCTGAGAGGGTCAGATTTGCAATAAAAGATTTTTTTAAAACCAAATACAACAATCCCTCAAACTCGGATCGCTGATAAAAATCATAAAGGTTGAAACAATGAACAGTAACTGGACTTTCACAGAAACAGACAAACAACTGGCTGATGAATTAAGAAGAATGGTTCCTCCGGAAGTATTTGATGCCCATGCTCATATCTACCGTAAGGCTGATTTGAATATCACTGGTGATAATTTCTGGAATGAGGGACCGGATAGAGTTGATATCGGGGTTTGGGAAAGAGAAATGAAGAAGATCTTCCCGGATTCAAAGTTGCAGGGGGGGCTGTTTCTTTCCACTCCTGCCCCGGATTGCGATATCAGGAAGATGAACAGTTTTCTGATAACAGAACTTGAATCACACCGGGGTTCCAGGGGGCTGCTTCAGTTTTCTATGGATTCAGATCCGGGAGAGTATTCGGAACTCATCAAGGCTGAAAGTATTGCCGGGTTCAAACCCTATCACTTCTCCAGTAACAAGAGTCCGACTTCAGATTCTTTCATCTCTGATTTCATGCCCGAATGGGTCTGGGCCATGGCTGATAATCAGAATCTTGTAATTACCCTGCACATTGTCAGATTTAAGGCCCTGGCCGATCCTGACAATCAGAAAACAATCCTTTCCATGTGCCGAAAATATCCCGGAGCAAAGCTCATTCTGGCTCATGCAGGCCGGGGATTTAACGTTTTTAATACGGTGCGTGGAATTGCCTCACTTAGAGGTTTGAATAACATATGGTTCGATATGTCTGGAATATGTGAAGCTGAGTCTTTCCTTGCTATCCTGCATGAGTTCGGTCCCTCCAGGCTGCTTTGGGGAAGTGATTTTCCCATTTCTCAGATTAGAGGCCGGGTTGTTACCCTGGGAGATGGTTTTGCCTGGCTTCAGAGCGGGACTATCGACTGGAACAATCCCGATCTGGGTGGTAATCCACAACCGCTGTTGCTGAGTTTGGAGTCTCTTCGTGCATTTAAAACCGCATCGGATGAGTTCGGTTTGAACCGAAAAGATATGAAGGATATCTTCTGCAATAATGCCCTGAATCTGTTGAAGATTGGAAAAATAAGCGGGAAGGAGACTCAGGAGGCCTACCGTGATGCCAAAAGGATGATACCCGGAGGAACTCAGCTATTAAGTAAGCGCCCGGAAAATATGGCTCCTGAACAGTGGCCGGCCTATTTTACTGAAGCTTCCGGCTGTATGGTTCAGGATCTTGATGGGAAACGTTATATCGATATGACTACCAATGGTATCGGATCCTGTCTCCTGGGCTTCAAGGATCCGGATGTGAACAGGGCTGTGAGACGCCGGGTAAATCTTGGCAGTCAGAGCACTTTGAATCCCTATGATGAAGTTCAACTGGCTGAGAAGTTGTGTGAAATACACCCCTGGGCCTCCCAGGTTCGATATTCCAGGACAGGTGGAGAAGCAACAACCATTGCCATCAGGATTGCCCGGGCAACAACCGACCGTTCTGTAATAGCAATCTGCGGGTACCATGGTTGGCATGACTGGTATCTGGCGGCCAACCTGGGAGAGAATGACACTTTACGTGGGCATTTACTTCCCGGTTTGAGTCCATTGGGTGTTCCTCGGGAACTACGTGGTACCACTTTGGCTTTCACGTACAACAACAGGGAAGAACTCGATGCGATTATTGCCGAAAATGGGGATAATCTTGCCGCAGTCATCATGGAGCCAGCCCGTTATCACGATCCGGAAGAGGGTTTTCTGGAGTATGTCCGCGATGCTGCGCACCGCTGCGGAGCCCTGTTGATTTTTGATGAGATTACCATTGGCTGGCGGCTTCATTTTGGTGGATCACACCTGAAGTTCGGTGTGAATCCGGATATCGCCGTGTTCGCTAAAGCTCTGGGGAACGGTTATCCCATCGCTGCTGTAATCGGAACCGATAATGCCATGGAAGGAGCCCATACCTCTTTTATCAGCAGTACCTACTGGACCGAAGGACTTGGACCTGCTGCAGCTCTGGCCACCCTGGAGAAGATGGAAGATATTGATGTGCCGGCACATGTTGCAAAGATTGGTAATCATGTAACCGCCCATTGGAAACAGCATGCCGCATCGTACAATCTTCCGGTGGTATTTGACGGTGGTTACCCATGTCTGGCTCATTTCCATTTTAATCATCCCAAAGGGGAAGAGCTGAGAACACTCTACACCCAGTTGATGCTGGAACGGGGATTTCTGGGCTCCGGGACTATTTATCCAACTCTGGCTCATACAGAAGAAATTGTTGTGCAGTATGGTGAAGCCATCGACTTGGTATTCCGGGATATTTCAGAGATTCTTGAAAAAGGCGATATCGAAGGAAGTCTGAAGGGGCCAGTAGCCCATAGCGGATTCAAGCGTTTATTGTAAGGAATAATTTCTCCACTGGAGGAATCACATGAAAATAGACCGTATCGATGTTTTCCATGTTCGCATGCCCCTTGTTTATCCGTTTCGGACAGCGTTCGGCAATAATTCTTCCATCGACAGTGTACTGGTAAGGATGAAGAGCGGTAATCTCCTGGGTTGGGGCGAGGCTTATCCATGGGGAGCTCCCGGTTATTCTCCGGAATATGCCGGAGGTGCGTTTCTTGTGGTTCGGGATTTTCTGGCGCCTAGGTTAATAAATAAAGAAGTAGAAACCGGGAAAGAACTTCAATCATTGTTATCTCCAGTTAAGGGAAACAATTTTGCCAAGGCGGCTCTGGATTTGGCCTGGTGGGATCTCGAAGCCCGGAGGCAGGATATTCCTCTTTATTCACTGTTAGGTGGGGTGCGGAATGAGGTAGATGTGGGTGCCGATTTCGGGATTATGGAAAGCGTTCCTCTTCTACTTGATACCATGGAAAAGGCCTTGGCCCAGGGGTATAAACGTATCAAATTGAAATACCGTCCGGGTTGGGAGCTTAATATGATCGCTCCAGTTCGCGAGAAATTTCCTGATGCGGTGATTCATGTGGATTGTAACAGTGCATATACTCTCGAGGATCTGCCTATGCTCAGAGAACTCGATAATTTTAATCTGGCAATGATTGAACAGCCTTTAATGCATGATGATCTTATTGACCATGCGGCACTTCAGAAAGAGTTGAAAACTTCCATTTGTCTTGATGAGAGTATCACCTCTGTGGAGATGGCCCGGAAAGCTCTGGCCATCAATGCCTGCAGCTGGGTGAATATCAAACCCGGTAGGGTTGGTGGGCTTACCAATGCCCTGGCCATCCACAATTACTGCATGAAGAACGATACTCCCTGCTGGGTGGGGGGCATGCTTGAATCCTCAGTAGGTGCTCATCACTGTCTGGCCCTGGCTACTCTACCCAACTTCCTTTATCCCGCGGATATTTTTCCCAGTGAGCGATTCTACACTGAAGAGTTAGCCTCGCCTGCTATGGTATTATCCGGACCATCGGTGATGAAGGTTTCTGAAAATCCCGGTTGCGGGGCGCTCCCGGATATGTATCTGCTGGAACAATGCCTTGTATCAAGCGATGTAATTAACAGTAAATAGGATGAAATGGTGTAAATTGCGGGCGAGCATTTTGCCTCATCCGCTGAACTACAAGGCGGTCTCTCTGTGCGCCAGAGGTCAATTAAAAAAAGTCAGGACAGAACCGCTGCCAACGCATCACGAACGGAGTGAATTATATGCCCTTTCCCCGGGAATTTTCC
>Ga0209633_10001580_pt1 | contig 23157 bp, 20 predicted proteins | sample Cruoilmetagenom1_FD_187290 | JGI IMG/M metagenome (GOLD analysis project Ga0209633, IMG submission 187290) | Oil polluted marine microbial communities from Coal Oil Point, Santa Barbara, California, USA - Sample 1 (SPAdes) (version 2) | ecosystem: Environmental > Aquatic > Marine > Oil seeps ...
TCTGATCTTGGCTTCCGCCGACTGCTGCCAATCGCCCGCACCTAGCACGATGGCGAAGGCGGCGAGCCCAACAAGTATCTGATTCATGATGGCACGCTCCCTAGGCTGGGATGTCTTGTTCGGGGTACTGGGCGTGAGACGGGTATGCGCCGCGCTCGCGCTCAAAACCCCGCCGTAAGCTGAAGGATATGGGGCTTCACCCCGAGCGCGCAATGGGCGGGCGCGAATTGTGATTGCTTAGGGAAGCTGGTGGCGGGCTCGCGCGCCCCGCTCGATCGCGGTCTTGACCAGCGCATCGAGGCCGAGCTTGTCCTGCAGCATCTCCAGAAAGCGCAGCTCTTCCTGGCCCACGGCGAGGTCGGCGGCCGCTACTTCGACCGCCAGCGCGTAGGCCGTCTCATAGAGCTTTTCGGGCAGCCCCGTGGCCACCAGTTGGAGCACCGCGTCCAGACCGCCATCGGCGCTCAGCATCTCGCCGCAATCCTCCGCCCGCTGCACCAGCTTTTCGTTGTCGAAATTGTCGAAGACCGGAAGATTGTTGACGATGTTGCCGATCCGGGCGAGCTCGTTGTCGGTCATCCGCCGGTCCACCGCCGACATGGTGACCATCACATAGATCAAGGCGTCGTGATGGGTGAGAACTTGCGCCATTGGACCTCTTGTCTCCCCTTTATTCGCCGCGTGGCGGCACGAACGTGCATCTCTAAAGTCTCCCGCGCGAGCGTCAAGCCCTATCCGTTGACGGCCCAGGGGGCGGCCCCTAGGCTCGCCCGGGATTCTTCGATTTCCGTTTGATCAACCCGCCAAGGCGGGCATTAGGTGCATATGTCCCTCGCCGAACCCGATAGCGCGATAAGCTCAGAGCTTCGCGAGGCCGCGCTCGCGAGCAACGCCTGGCCGTTCGAGCAGGCGCGCAAGCTGCTGGCCCGGCTGGAGAGGCTGAAGCAGACGCCCGACACGGTGATCTTCGAGACCGGCTACGGGCCTTCCGGATTGCCCCATATCGGCACCTTCGGCGAGGTCGCCCGCACCACCATGGTGCGCCATGCTTTCTCCTGCCTGTCGGACCTGCCCACAAGGCTGATCTGCTTCTCCGACGACATGGACGGGCTGCGCAAGGTGCCCGACAACGTGCCCAATCAGGCGATGCTGGCCGAGCATCTGGACCAGCCGCTGACATCCGTGCCCGATCCCTTCGGCGATCATGAGAGCTTTGGGGCCCACAACAATGCGCGCCTGAAAGCCTTTCTCGACGCCTTCGGCTTCGGCTACGAGTTCCTGTCCGCTACCGAGTGCTACCGCTCGGGGCGGTTCGACGAGGCTCTTCTGAGCGTGTTGGCTCACTACGACCAGGTGATCAACGTGATCCTGCCGACGCTGGGCGAAGAACGCCGCAAGACCTATTCGCCGTTCCTTCCCGTCTGTCCGCGTACCGGCAAGGTGCTGCAGGTGGCGATTGTGGAGCGCGATACCCAAGCCGGCACCGTCTCATATGACGATCCCGAGACCGGAAACCGGGTCACGGTCCCCGTCACGGGAGGCGCCTGCAAGCTGCAATGGAAGGCCGACTGGGCGATGCGCTGGGTGGCCTTGCACGTCGACTACGAGATGGCGGGCAAGGATCTGATCGACTCGGTGACGCTGTCGAGCAAGATCGCCCGCATTCTGGGCGCGACGCCGCCCGAAGGCTTCTCCTACGAGCTGTTCCTTGACGAGAACGGCGAGAAAATCTCCAAGTCGCGCGGCAACGGCATCACCATCGACCAGTGGCTCACCTATGCGAGCCCGGAGAGCCTGAGCCTCTTCATGTACCAATCGCCCCGCAAGGCGAAACGGCTCTATTTCGACGTGATCCCGAAAAACGTCGACGAGTATCTGACGTTCCTCGGCAAATACGGGGGCGAGGACGCCGACGCGCACCTGAAAAATCCGGTCTGGCACATCCATGCCGGGCACCCGCCGGCGGCAGAGCTGCCGATCTCCTTCAACCTGCTGCTCAATCTGGTCTCGGCCTCCAATTCCGAGGACCGGGACGTGCTCTGGGGCTTTATCCAGCGCTACGCCCCCGACGCGACTCCGCAAGGCCATCCGCTGCTGGATGAGCTGGTCACCTACGCGATCCGCTACTTCCACGACTTCGTGGCGCCCGCCAAGACCTACCGGGCGCCGAGTACCCAAGAACGCGCGGCGCTCGCCGAGCTATCCGAAAAGCTGGGCGCTCTGCCCGACGGCGCCTCCGGCGAGGAAATCCAGACCATCGTCTACGAGGTCGGCAAGGCCCACGACTTCGAGCCCCTGCGTGACTGGTTCAAGGCGCTCTACGAAGTGCTGCTGGGCCAGTCCCAAGGCCCCCGCTTCGGCAACTTCGTCGAGCTTTACGGCGTCGAGGAGACGCGGGAGCTGATCGGACAAGCGTTGGAGGGGGAGGGGTTGGGGTAACGAGGCGCCAATGTCTTCTATACGTTGAAATCTAGCGTTTTGTTATCATGAGTATATCTTTGGCCAACAATGAGGTCATCTTTTTTGAGTTCGTGAGATAAAGTCTGCGCAGTAAATATTACCTGGTGTGTTACATCTGATTCGGAGCTTCTAATGAACATTAGATTCTGAAAATGGTGAATTCTGTCTTCCTCCATTCCCTTGTCTTCTATGCTATCTAAAATCAAAAGCCGGGGGAAACGAAAATTTCCATCGCGTAGCGAAGCTAAGAGAAATGAGAATGCAAAGCTATTTTTCAAATATACAGTTGAGCTTGCAGCAAATCTCGAATGACCATCAACCGTTATTCGCTCTTTACCGAAATCAAAATCTACATGTTTAGCACTAATGAAATTGTCCTCTCGTTCAAGATCGGCATTCAACATCTCACGGACGGTCTCTGAAAGAAGTGTGTAAGCCTTGCTTCGTTGTTTTTGTTGAGATGCTTGCGCAGCGTTGATTTGATCTGATAATTGCGATCTTTCGGCATTTAGCATGGCTTTTCGTTGAGAGAGCTCATTCACTTTATGAGCTAATCCTATTCGATCAGACAAAATCTCGACTTGGCGTTCGAGCCAGCCTGCTCGTTCGTAGCGTTCGCGAAGCACGCTCTGTAGCTTTGAAGTCGGCGGGATCCGTTTAGATGAGTACTCTTGCATAAGCTGCTGCCGGCTAACCGAGATAGTTGACAAATTTACTCGAGCTTCTGAAAGAGCCTTTTCGCGCTCTGTCTGTATCTCCCGGGATTCATGCAACTGCATCTCAAGTTCTCTCCGCATACGTAGCTGATGGGGGCGCGCATCGGATTCATCAATGATTGCCTTGCATAAAGAACATGCGTCGTCATCGTCCAATTCATTGATGGGTGCGAAGCATGCGGGGCAGTATGCAAATTCGATTGCACCCAGTTCAGAGAGCGTCAACTCTGACTGCATAAGCGCGTCAAGATTCTTCTGTAGTGTCTCGATGAAATGCTGTGCATCAGCGATTTGAAAATCCAAGCTTTCGATATGTCGCTCGGTTTCAACGAGTTTCTTACCTAGCTTTATGATTTGTTTACGAATTTTAACCAAATCCGTTTGATCAGTTTCCTCTTCCGCTTTATCTGCGTCGATCGCAAGTTGTTCAATTTCTTCGAAGAGCAATTTCTGTTCTTCAAGTGTTTCCATTAACTCCAATTCAACGGCGGCGAGGCTGAAATCATCACCCATCACACCAAGGGCGGAGAACAGGCTGCGTAGCTCAGTCTGGGCCTGGTCGAACTCCTTCTCTACATCTCTTAACCTCAACTGATCCACATATAGCTGCGGATCAAACGCACCGCAAAGAAGCTCCGCAACAGTCTGGCGCGTGAGCTCTGGGTCAAATTCATCATGACGAAAAATTTCTTCCGGTGATGACATTTGGTCTTGATAAACTAGACGAAGCACCTGGTGCATGGTGATATTACTGCCCTCATACGCAGGAACCTCAGGCATTTCCATAGCCTTAAACAATACTTGAGAAAAACTATCCCTCTCTTGACTTCTACGGTACGGATAGACTTCCCAACCTGTCACCGCAGATTTGACAGCATCGTGAATTGGACCCCAAAAAATGGACATCGGTTGGTTGCGAGTCTCCGAAACATCTCTCTTGACCGTTATTGGCTCATCGTTGACTCGTATTCCGGCCATGACGGCATCACACCTAAGCATTGCTTCTTTCCATCTAGGCTCGTCACCTCCCAAGACGAAAAAAATAAAATCCACAATTGATGATTTTCCGCTGGCATTTTCCCCGTATATTACATTGATACCTTCGTGAAACACCTGGTCATAAACAATCCTTCCAGAAGATTGGACGACCAGTTGCTCCAGAAAAATAGTAGGCTTAAGCAACGTCATACCGAAACTCCATCAGTCCGGTACGCGCCTTAAGACCATCTGGGCCGTAAAGTGGTAGAGCCGCCACTTGGTCGACAATAAATTTAATCACTTCAGGCTCATTTTCATTTGCCGATTGAATTTTGCTCCAAAATTTTTTCGATAATTCTTCGCCACCGCGTGAAATACGACCGTCTTTGTAAGATTTAATATCAATTAGTCGCGATGCCGACAAATATCCAAACGCCGTTCTCTGGATTGATTCAATTTGTTGAAACAATCGGCGAGGTTTGGGAAATTCTTGATATGGTTCTTCCACCTTATTCAAACGCAATTCGTAGTATACCCCTCTCGTAGATTTCGGCATGCGAATGTGACCAATGAGATGCGGGAAGACGAGATAAAAATCCATTATTCGGAATTTATCAATTGAGTAGTCATTCGCTTCGCGATATTGCAATAACTGCATCGAACGAAACGCACTATGATACGGATCAGAATAGGGATGATAAGTAAATGCTAACACTATTTCCACTCTATAAAACAATTGCCTGTCAAGAAATATACCATACCACTTAAAGATGGATAGTCGCAGGTCGGCTCTGCATCCGGTATCATAAGCGTTATTGCTTCAAGGATTTGCTCGTGTATCACCGATTTGATTTCAGCGGTGCTTAATCCTTCATCAATTGCAGGCTTGACGAAATCATTGAATCTTGTAAGGACTATCCCAAGAAGATAAGCGTAAATTTCTTGTGCAGATGGAAAGAGTCTATATCTCTCAATTTTTTGACGGAACATCTCTTTGTAAATAAGTCCTTCTTTGAATAATTCTAATCTTCCAGCATCAGCTAGCTTTTGTTCTAAATCTTTTTCGAGCAATGCTGGATCCGTCTCAATAGCAAATTCATTTAAGCTTGCCACCACAGTATCAGTCGTCTTTCCGGTATTCTTGTCGTTGCTATATTGTTTGAATAGCTTATCTAATATCTTGTTTATTCGTTCGACCTCTCTGATATTTACGGTTTTCTGCGTAAGGTTGCCGCCCACGACGGTTCCGCCTGCAGTAATGTTCTTTTGGTTTGTCATTTTTTTAGGGATGTAACTTTGTCACCGCCGACAACGTCGCCAGCCGCAGTAATGTTCTTTTGGTTGGATTTGCGAGTGTCGCCGGTTCGCTTGGACTTTATTTTCACGCTAACGGTGATTGCGAGCGCAGTCGCTACGAGACCGGCAGTGAATCCGAAGATGAATGACGGAATGTCAATCCAGGCAGGCATCAAGAACCTCGGAAAATTGGGTAAGTGTACAACAACTAATTCGTGTGCTCTCACAGATCAACGCCAATCTGGGATCTTCGAACTTCATGCCCTGCGCTCACCCGTTCGTTAGGGTCTTCGCCGCTTCCTGGAGGCCTCCGCGGCATCGGCTTCTTGTTAGCCGAATACCCAGTCTATACGATTCACGCCAATGCCCCACCTGATCTACAAAATCGCGACGCGGGAGGCGTGGGAGGAAGCCCGGGCCGCCGGGCGCTATGAGGGCTCGCGCGACGACGCCCGCGATGGCTTCATTCACTTCTCTAGCGCCTCGCAGCTTGCGGGAACGCTGGCCAAGCATTTCGCGGGGCAGGAGGGCTTGGTGCTGGTGGCGGTGGGTGCGGACGCGCTGGGTGAGGCTCTCAAATGGGAACCCTCGCGGGGCGGGGAGCTGTTCCCGCATCTTTATGGCTCCCTCAGCGTCGATGCGGTGACCGGCGTGGCCGATCTGCCGCTGGACGCGAGCGGACAGCACGACGTGGCGGGAGCCCTGCAGCGGCTGGACGAGGCTGACCAATCCGCTCGCGTCTCCATCGGTCTCTGACACCCCTGCCTTGTTCGCCCGCAGGGCGCCCGTTACCCTTCTCACCGGATGCTCTACCTCAACCACAGAATCGCCCCGCGGGAACCGCTGGAGCTGCCAGCCCAGGAGCCGCCTGAAACACCCCAAGGGCTCGCCCCATGACCATGATGGACGATGTGCTGACCTATTTAGGCCTGCCCGTGCTGCGCCTGCTGGACCCCGAACTGGCCCATGGGGTGACGCTGCGCGGGCTCGAAGCCGGGCTCTATTCCCGCCAGACCAGGCCCGACGATCCGCGCCTGGCCCAGTCGGTCTGGGACCTGGAGTTCCCCAACCCCATCGGCCTCGCGGCGGGGTTCGACAAGGACGCAAGGGTGGCGGGCGCGTTCCTGCAGATGGGCTTCGGCTTCGTTGAGGTCGGCACCGTGACGCCGCACCCGCAGCAGGGCAATCCTAAGCCCCGGATTTTCAGGCTGGCGGACCAGCACGCCATCATCAACCGGCTGGGGTTCAACAGCACCGGCCACGCGGCAGTCGTCGCCCGGCTCTCCGCGCTGCCCAAGGGCGGCATCATCGGCGTCAATGTCGGTCCCAACCGCGACGCCCACGATCCGGCCGCCGACTATGTCGCGGGCGTCGAGGCCTTTTCGGCCACCGCCGACTATATCACCATCAACATTTCGTCCCCCAACACGCCGGGGCTGCGCACGCTGCACGACCTTGATGCGCTGGACGGCCTGCTCAAGCGGGTCATGGAGGCCCGCCAGCAGGTCTGGATGGCAACCGCCGTCAAGCGGCCGATTGCGATAAAGCTGTCGCCGGACCTGGAAGACAGCGAGCTGCCGGGCATCGTCGAGCGCCTGCTGGCCCACCAGGTGGACGCCATCATCGTGTCGAACACGACCACGGACCGGGAAGGCATAAAAACCTTTGTGGCCCGCGAGACCGGCGGGCTTTCGGGGCGCCCGCTCTTCACCCGCTCGACCCGCATGCTCGCCAAGATCTACATGGCGTGCGAGGGCCAGATCCCGCTGATCGGGGTCGGGGGCATCGATTCCGGCGAGCGCGCGCTCGCCAAGCTGCAAGCAGGCGCCACCCTGTTGCAGCTCTATACCGGCCTGGTTTATCAGGGGACCGCGCTGCTGACCCGCATCAAGCAGGCCTTGATCGCACATGTGGAGCGGGAAAGAATGGAGACGGTGGGCGAAATCACCGGCACCCGCGCCCAGGACTGGGCGGACGTAAAAATGGGCGAGGAATTGAGGAAAACGGCATGACGGTCACGATTTATCACAACCCGCGCTGCTCCAAGTCGCGCGCGGCCCTGGAGCTCTTGCAGGAGCAGGGCGAAGAGATCGACATCGTGGAGTATCTCAACACGCCCTTTACTGCCGTGGAGCTGAAGGCGCTGCTGGAAAAGCTCGACCTGAATCCCCGCGACATCATGCGCACCGGCGAGGGCATCTATAAGGGACTGGGCCTGCATGACCCGCACCTCACCGACGCGACGCTGATCGGCTTCATGGTGGAGAACCCGATCCTGATAGAGCGCCCGATCGTGGTGAAGGGGGCTAAGGCGGCGGTCGGCCGCCCGACCGAGAACATCCTGAAAATTCTATAGAGCACTTTCAGGCGAAGTGTGTGCGGTTCGCCGCCCGGAAAGTGCGCCAAGACAAAGTATTAGAGCGTTTTCAGTGACTCCATTTAGTCTGAAAATGCTCTAGGCGGGCTTGGGCTGGCTCTGGCCCGGGAACGAGGCGCGTTCCAGCGCCGGGAACCGTGAGCCCAGCGTCAACGCGCGCACGATGAAGAACAAGATCAGCGCGCCCCATAGCCCGTAATTGCCGTATTCGGGGGTGAGCACCCACCAGGCCGCGAGGTAAAAGCCGAGGCTCAGGATCATCATGTTGCGCATGTCGGCGGTCCGCGTGGCACCGATAAAGATGCCGTCGAGCTGGAAGCAAGCCACGCCGGTGATCGGCGCCAGCGCGACCCAGAGCAGGAACGCGCGGGCCAAGGTCCGCACCTCCGGGTTCACGGTGAGAATGTCGATGAAGAAGCCCCCGGCGAACCAGTAGATCAGGCTCAAGCCGCCGCCCAGCACCACCGCCCAGACGCTGGTGAGACGCACCGCCTGCCTGAACCGGGGCTTGCGGTCGGCCCCCACCGCCTGGCCCACCAGGGTCTCGGCCGAAAACGCGAAGCCATCCAGCAGATAGGACGAGAAGGTGAGGAAGTTGATCAGCACCGCGTTCGCCGCCAGCACCAAATCGCCGGCTTCCGCCGACTTGGCGGCGAACCAGGCAAAGGCGAACACCAGGCAAAGCGTGCGGATCATGATGTCCGCATTGACGTTGAAGACCCGGATCAATTGGCGCCGGTCCAGGGTCTGCTTCGGTGTGAGTTTGACGCCTGCGCGCGCGATGGCCTGCATTGCGAGCATCAGGCCCACCAGGGCGGCCACGACCTCGGCGATCAGGGTGCCGAGCGCGACGCCCGCCACGCCCATGCCGAGCCCCATCACGAAGAAGGCGTCCAGCACCACATTGATGCCGTTGAGCAGCAGCGTGAGGGCAAGCACGATGCGGGCCTCGCCCCGGCCGATGAACCAGCCGAATAGCGCGTAATTGGCGAGCGCGGCGGGCGCGCCCCAGATCCTGATGTCGAAATAGGCCTTGGCGCCGGTCTCGACCGCTTCCGACCCCTCCACCAGCTCGAAGCTCGCAAGACCTATCGGTTGTTGCAGGGCGATCAGCGCGAGACCCCCGGCGCCCGCGATCAGCAGGGCGCGGGCGAGGGACGCCGCGACTTCCGTCTCGTCGCCGCTGCCGCGCGCTTGCGCGGTCAGCCCCGTTGTCCCCATGCGCAGGAAGCCGAAGGCCCAATAAACCAGGGAGAAGATCACGCCGCCAAAGGCGACCGCGCCGATATAGAAGGGATCGCCGAGCTGCCCCAGCACTGCGGTATCGACGATGCCGATCAGCGGCGTCGTGACATTGGCGAGGATGATTGGAATCGCGATCGCCAGCACGTCGCGGTGGCGGAGCGCCGGGGCGTGCCCCGGGCGCTCGCTCGCCTTAGCGGCTGGCGTGACGGTCTCGCCGCTCATGTCAGGGGAGAATAGGAGATGAACCTAGCGCCGGCTTTAGAGGTCCTGATTGCTGGACTTGTGCTCCAGCTTGCCACCGGACCCGCTCTTGCCGCCGATCTTCAGGAGCCGCGAAATGATCCAGACCGGGAACACGATGATGGCGCCCAGCAGGAAGTAGCGGTAGGCCCATTCGATGGCGTCGAAGCCCATATTGTAGATCCGGATAATCAGGCGCTTGAAGCTGTCGATGATTTCGAACGGGCTCAGCCCCAGCGCGGAAAGCAGCACGCCCAGCACCAATGAAAGAATCGCGAGCCGGACCAGGACCATGGCCGGGTTGCCGCCGAAAAATCGTTCCATTCCGCTGCTCCTAAGCGTGCCTTCAATGCGATGATTTGCGGGAGTTTACCACCTGAATGTGGTGTTGGGCGAGCATGCTTCAAGCGGGGCCGAGAAATGGCCGAAGGGGCGTTGGCCGATTTTGCATTATGATCGCGTGCCATGCTCGAGACCGCGATCGATACCGCTGACGCCCTTCGCCTGCCGCAGCCCTTCGAGGCCTGGTTTACGGAGCGCGGCTGGCGCCCGCACGCCCATCAGCTCGCCCTGCTGGAAGCGGGACGTGCGCGCAAATCGACGCTGCTGATCGCGCCCACCGGCGGCGGCAAGACGCTCGCCGGGTTCTTGCCGAGCCTGGTGGAGCTGACCGGCGAGCGGCATCAATCCTCCGAAGGCATCCACACCCTCTACATCTCGCCGCTGAAGGCGCTCGCGGTCGACGTGGCGCGCAATCTGAGCACGCCGGCCGAGGAGATGAAGCTCGATCTCAATCTGGAGACCCGCACCGGCGATACGCCCGCCTCGCGCCGCCAGCGCCAGCGGTTGATTCCCCCGGACATCCTGATGACCACGCCGGAGCAAGTGGCGCTGATGCTCTCGCACCGGGACGGCCCAAGGCTGTTCGGCTCGCTGCGCTACGTGATCCTGGACGAGCTGCACGCGCTGGTGACATCGAAACGCGGCGACCTGCTGGCGCTTTGTCTCTCGCGCCTGCGCCGCCTCGCGGGCGATCTCATCACCATCGGGCTCTCGGCGACCGTGGCCCAGCCCTCGAAACTGCGGGCCTATCTGGAGACCCAGAGCACCGGTGCGAAGCGCTCGAAGCTCGCCGGACTGATCGAAGTGGAGGGGGGCGCCAAGCCTGATATCCGCATTCTGCAATCCAAGGAGCGGGTGCCCTGGTCCGGCCATAGCGGACGCTACGCGCTGCCTGAAATCTATCAGGCAATCCAGGCCCACGGCCTGGTGCTGATATTCGTCAACACCCGCTCCCAGGCCGAGATCCTGTTCCACGAGCTGTGGCGGCTGAACCAGCACAATCTCCCAATCGCGCTGCATCACGGCTCGCTGGATGTGGGCCAGCGCCGCAAGGTCGAGGCCGCCATGGTGGCCGGCACCCTGCGCGCCGTGGTCTGCACCTCGACGCTGGATCTGGGCGTCGACTGGGGCGACGTCGATCTCGTCATCAATGTGGGCGCGCCGAAGGGTGCCAGCCGGATCGCTCAGCGGATCGGGCGCGCCAATCACCGGCTGGACGAGCCCTCAAATGCGCTGATGGTGCCCTCCAACCGGTTCGAGGTGATGGAGTGCCAAGCCGCGCTCGAAGCAATCGCAGAGGGCGCCCAGGACACGCCGGTGCCCCGCAAGGGCGGTCTCGATGTGCTGGCCCAGCACGTGCTGGGCATGGCCTGCGCCGAGCCCTTCGATCCGGATCAGCTTTATGATGAGATCAGCAGCGCCTCGCCCTATCACGGCATCACCCGCGAGACCTTCGATAGGATCGTGGATTTCGTCGCCACCGGCGGCTACGCGCTGCGCTCCTACGACCGTTACGCAAAGTTGCGGCTCAACAAGGAAGGCCGGTATCGCGTCAGCCACCCCCGTGTGGCCCAGCAGTACCGTCTGAATGTGGGCACGATTGTCGCCGCGCCGATGATCAAGGTCCGGCTGGGGCGAAGGCGCGCCAGCAAGTCGGAACCCGGGCGCACGTTGCTGGGGCGGGGAGGGCGCGCGTTGGGCGAGGTCGAAGAGTGGTTCATCGACCAGATGACGCCGGGCGACACCTTCGCGTTTGCGGGCGAAGTGCTGCGCTTCGAAGGTATGCGCGAGATGGAAGCGCTGGTGACAAGGGCCACGGGCGCCGACCCGAAAATCCCGATCTATGAGAGCGGTAAGTTCCCGCTTTCGACCTATTTGGCGGCCCGCGTCAGGCGCATTCTGGGCCGGCCCGCCGAGTGGAAACATCTCCCCGAACAGGTCTCCAATTGGCTCCGGATCCAGCGCCGCAAATCGGTGATCCCCAAGGTCGGCGAGGTGCTGGTCGAGACCTTTCCCCGCGGCAACAAGTTCTACATGGTCTGCTATCCCTTCGAGGGGCGCCTGGCCCACCAGACGCTGGGCATGTTGCTGACACGGCGGCTGGAGCGCGGCCACGCCCGGCCCTTGGGCTTTGTCGCCAGCGACTACGCACTCGCCATCTGGGGCATGCGCGATATTGGACAAATGATCCTGGGCGGCCAGTTGGACCTAGGCGAACTGTTCGCGGAAGATATGCTGGGTGATGATCTCGACGCCTGGCTCGCCGAATCCAACCTGATGAAGCGGACCTTTCGGATCTGCGCCATTATCGGCGGGCTGATCGAGCGCCGCCATCCGGGCCAGGAAAAGACCGGGCGTCAGATGACGGTTTCCTCCGATCTTATCTACGACGTGCTGCGCCAGCACGAGCCCGACCACGTGTTGCTGAAGGCCGCTTGGGAGGACACTGCCCAAGGCCTGCTGGACGTGGCGCGGCTGGGCGACTTCCTGAAGCGCGCGAGCGGGCGAATCAGGCATATTCACCTGGAGCAGGTCTCGCCGCTCGCGGTGCCCGTCATGCTGGAGATCGGACGCGAGCCGATACGGGGCGAGGCCCAGGAGGATGTGCTGCGCGAAGCGGCCGAAGACCTGATCGGGGAGGCTATGGGTGAGCGGTAAGCAGGGCAAGCTGGCGCTGGAGAATTGGGAGCCGGAATTCGCCTCAAACGCGCTCGGCATCCATGTCTGCGGCGAGCGCTTCGAGGCGCACAATTCGGGCGCTCTCTATTGGCCGGGCGAACAGACCCTGATCGTCTCGGACTTGCACCTGGAACAGGGCGCGTCGCTCGCCTCCAGGGGCTCCCTAATCCCGCCCTACGACACCCAGACGACGCTCGGCGAATTGGCGGTGGTGCTGGCGCTTTACGAGCCCGAGCGGGTGATTTCGCTCGGCGATAATTTCCACGACGTCGCGGTGGCCGAACGGCTCTCCGCCGACGTCCTCGAAGAGATCCTGGAGCTGCAAGCGGGCCGCGAATGGTTCTGGATCACCGGCAACCACGATCCACGCCTGCCGGATGAATTGCGCGGCCACGTGACACCGCAGCTCACGCTCGCATCGATCCGGTTCCGGCATGAGCCCGCCGAGGGTGCGGTGGCGCACGAGATCGCCGGCCATTTGCACCCGGCGGCGCGGGTCGCCAAGCGTGGCCATACGGTGCGCCGCAAATGCTTCGTCACCGATGGGCGCCGGCTCGTGATGCCGGCCTTCGGCGCCTATACGGGCGGCGTGAACGTGTTGAACCAGAGCTTCGCGCCGCTATTCCCGGCCGAGAGCTTCCAGGTCTGGATGCTGGGGCGCGAGGACGTCTACCCCGTGGGCAAGCGCTACCTGCTGGGGGATTGAACCCGCCTCAATCGCGGCGCAGCACCGTCGAGGCGAACAGGCCGACGGCGATCGCCACCAGCACCGCCACGATGCCGTAGAGCAGCGGGTAATCGAAGGCGGTGGAATAGATCAGCCGCTCGAAACCCGCCTTGGTGATCGAGAGCTGGCTCTGGTTCAGGCTCAGCAGCTTGCCGTCCCGGAACAGATAGACGTTGGCCAGATAGCCGCCATCGGGCACATCGGCCGGGAGATTGATGGTCGCCCGGAACAGGCTCTTGGAGATGAAGGTGACGCCGCGGCCATCCACCACATAGAGCCCGTCCTCCTCCATGATCCGGATTACCGCGTCCCGAAAGGCGCGCACGTCGCGCTCCGGCACCTCCTCGGCGCCGGCGTCGGGGCTCTGCAGCAGGCTGCCGACACCTATGTTATGGCGCCTCAGCGTCTCCGGGCTGGCGACCTCATCAAGGGGCCGCGACGAGAGCACTGCGTAAAACCCGGGCACCTGGCGGAAGACCTGGGAATCCCGGTTCATCCAGAGCCCCAGCGTGCGCTGCTTGCGCCGCGTCACGATGGCCTCGTCGGGCCCCCGAATTACCACCACCACGTCATAGTCGCCGGCGGCGGACGATCGCGTCCCGTTTTCAACCGTCCCGAACACCACGATTTCCGCCCCGGTGAAGTTGGATTCGATCTTGATGTCCCGGGCCGAGAGATCGGATTGGATGTCTTCGCGGGCCAGCGCCGGCGCGGACCAGAACCAGGCCAGCAACAGGATTACGAGATATGACCCGGCTCTGCCCATTATCAATCCAGCAGTGCGGGGCCGATGCTGAACAGCTCATCGGGCTCGACGATCAGCCCGAACAACAGCCGTGCCGCCACCGCGATGACCATCAGCGCCAGCAGGGCGCGGAGCTGCTCGGCCCGCAGCTTCTGCCCGGCCTGGGCGCCGAATTGGGCGCCGATGGCGCCGCCGATCATCAGCACCAGCGCCAGCACCGCATCGACGGTCTGGTTGGTGGTCGAGTGCAGGATGGTCACGAATGCGGTGACGAAAATGATCTGAAACAGCGATGTGCCGACCACCACGCTGGTGGGGACCCGCAGCAGATAGATCATGGCGGGCACCATGATGAAGCCGCCGCCCACGCCCATGATCGCGGCCAGCAGGCCGACGAAGGCGCCGATCACGATGGGCGGGATCGCGCTGATATAGAGCTTCGAGCGCATGAACCGCATCTTGAGCGGCAGCCCATGGATCCAGTTGTGCTGGCCCGGCCGCCTGGTGGTCGCCGGCCTGCCCCGCTGGACCCGGCGGATCGCGCGCAGGCTCTCCACCAGCATCAAGGCTCCGATGATGCCGAGGAAGGTGACATAGGCGAGCGAGATGATCAGATCGATCTGACCCATTTCGCGCAGAATCTTGACGATCTGGACGCCCACGATGGAGCCCAGAATGCCCCCGATAAGCATCACCGATCCGAGCCTGATATCCACATTGCGGCGGCGCCATTGGGCGAGCGCGCCGGACACGGACGAGGCCACGATCTGATTGGCCTCGGTGGAGACCGCGACCGCTGGGGGTATTCCGGAGAAGATCAAAAGCGGGGTCATCAGGAAGCCGCCGCCAACGCCGAACATGCCCGAGAGAAAGCCGACCGCTGCGCCCATGCCGAACAGCATCCCGATATTTACGGACATCTCCGCGATGGGCAGATAGATCTGGAACATGGACCGTTTAAGTGCTTGCCGAGGGGTCGGCTGAGACCAGGCTCCAGCGGCGGGTCGCGATCAAGTCGGCCGGGGCATGATGTGGCGCGGTCACCCGGTCGCCGCATGTTAGAAACCCGCGAGGCTCAACTGTCAATGTGACTGCGACTTTAGGATGAAACCTGGGGCGAAAGGCCGCGGATCGGCAATGATCAACGACGCGCGATCGAACCGTGTGGCGGGGATCATCTCGAGCTTCGGCGCTGGCTTCTGGGTCTTCTCCCGGCCAGCCGGCATTTCCGGATTCCCGTCATCCGCGCCGTCGCCGGACCCAGGTTGCGCCGCATGGCTGCCCTCGTGATCGGCGGAAGGCTCGGCGGGCGCGGGCGCCGTGGGCGCCAAGTGATGGTCGGCGCCGGGCGGCCCGCCGGTTCTGCTGTTCAACCGGCCATAGAGCAGTCCCGCGCTCAGGATCAGCAGGGCTACCGCGGCGATCACCAAGATCTTGCCGGGCTTCCGGGCGTCGCTCGCCACCCGCCGGGGCGCTGGCGTGGGCGGCTCAACCGCAACCGGCTCGGGCTCTTTATTAGTAGCCTGTCTGGAATCGCCGGGGTTTTTGGTGGCCCGTCTGGAATCGCCAGGGTTTCTAGGTGCCTGTCTGGAATCGCCAGGGTTTTTAGGTGCCTGTCTGGAATCGCCAGGGTTTTTAGTGGCCCGTCTGGAATTGCCGGGCTGTGGCTCTTTAGGTGCCTGTCTGGAATCGCCAGGCTGAGTAGCCTGTCCGGAATCGCCAGGCTGGGTCTCTTCGCTAACCTGCCTGGAATCGCCGGGCGGGTTCTCTTCCTTTTCAGCTTCGTCGACCGCAGCTTCGTTGGCCGCAGCGTCCTCGGCCACCGCGATCCGTTGGGCCAGGTGCTGCAAGGTGCCGCTGATGGTCTCAAGGGTGCCGAGCGTGCGCTCGTCCATGCGCCCGGCGCGCTGGGTCAGCGCCTGCAGGTCCTGACGGATCGCATCCAGCCGGGCGACGGCATCCTTGGCGGCTCGGCTCTCCTCGAATTGCGAGACCGTTTCAGACGCCGCGCGCTGCGCGGCTTGCTCGATCTGAGGGCTCAGCGCCTGGATCGCGTCAGACAGTTCGGCCAACTGGGCTTCGATCGCGTCGATCCGCGCCGAGCTTGCGCCTGTGGCATTCACCGCGTGGTCGATCGACTCCAACCGCCCGGCGATCGCTTGGAATTCCTGCAGTCCCGCAGCGGACGGGCTGGGGTTTATGACCGGCGGCACTGGGGCGGGGGGCGTATTGAGCGAAGCCTCGAGTGCCGCGTTCAGTTCCTGGAATTGCCGATCGAGATCGGGGTGGCCGGGAGGCTCATCCGATGGGTCTTGAGCCGCCTCCGAATTCTGGACCCGGCGGGCCAGGTCCGCGACCCGCTCCTCAAGGGCTTCGATATGCTGGGTGGCATTGGATTGGAGCGCTGGCTGGGCCGGGGCGGCGCCGTTGGACGATGCGCTCAGCAGCGCCCGCAACTCGTCCAGCGCGGAGCTTAGCCGCGCGTCGGAACCGGCGCGGTTCTCCGCCAGCTGCAGCAACAGCCGCTCCAGGCCCGCGGTGTCCCCATGGGCGCGACTGATCCGCAGCGCCGGGGGCTCCGCGTGGGGCGGAGTGGGGATGAGTTTCGCTTGGGCTCTGGCTGCCACTTGAATCTCTACCAACAATGGCGGCGCTTGCTTCACGTGGAACAGGTGAAAGGCCAAGGCCTGACTGCAAGGGTGCCGTTTGCCGGGCGGGCAGCCCAAAGCGGGGCCCGCCGCGGGCCGGCACGTCTGAGCTTCTCAGCCCATGGTAAAAATTGGGTTAAATCCGGGGAATTCGCGCCCGTCCGGCGGCACGCTCAGCGCTTCGAGTTGGGTCCGAAATCCCGGGTCGCGGCGACCAGCTCGTGGACGATGCCGGTTTCCGTCATGGCGTGGCCGGAATCGGGCACGATGCGCAGCTCCACCCCGGGCCAGGCTTGGGAGAGGTCCCAGGCGTTCTTCACCGGCGTCACCACGTCGTAGCGGCCATGGACGATGACGCCCGGAATTTCCCGGAGCCTTTCGGCATTGGCGAGCAGCTGATCGTCGGACCCCAGGAAACCGCCATTGATGAAGTAGTGGCACTCGATCCGGGCGAAGGCGAGCGCGTAGTTGTCGCTGGCGAAGCGCCTGATCCGGTCGGGGTCCTGAAACAGGGAGAGCGTCGAGCCTTCCCAGACACTCCAGGCCCGCGCGGCCTCGAGCTGAACCTCACGGTCGGAGTCGGTGAGGCGCTGGTAATAGGCCTTCACCATGTCGCCGCGCTCGGCTTCGGGAATCGGTTTGAGATAGTTCTGAAAAGAGTCCGGAAAAATCCAGCTGCAGCCCTCCTGGTAGAACCAGGCGATCTCTTGGGCGCGCAGCATGAAGATGCCCCGCAGGACCATCTCGGTGACGTGCTTGGGGTGGGTCTCGGCATAGGCCAGCGAGAGGGTCGAACCCCAAGAGCCGCCAAAGAGCTGCCAGCGCTCGATTTCCAAATGCTCGCGCAGCTCCTCCATGTCGGCGACCAGATGCCAGGTGGTGTTCTCCTCCAGGCAGGCATTGGGGGTCGAGCGCCCGCAACCCCGCTGGTCGAATAGGATGATGCGGTAATGGTCGGGATCGTGATAGCGGCGCATCAGGCCGTTGGAGCCGCCGCCCGGCCCGCCATGCACGATCAGCACCGGCTTGCCTTCCGGGTTGCCACACTCCTCGAAATAGATTTCGTGGATCTCGGAGACCTTCAGCCGCCCCGAATTATAGGGCTGCAGGCTGGGGTAGAACTCGTAAAGCCCGTCTCGTGCCATTGCTTGTGCGCCTAACCTGAGTCCCTAGTCGGTTTGCAATTGGGTGGCCGCCCGCACCGCCCGGTCATAAAGCGCCTGGCCGCTGGGGTCCCGCAGCTCGTCGACAAACTCGATACGTTCCGCCGGCACCTTTCCGATCACACTGACCGCCAAGGCCGCGGCAGTGCCAATGGGCACGGCGATGATGGCCGAGACCAGGCTGGAGATCCCGAACAGCGAGCCCCCCGCCATCTCGGCAAAGGCGATATGCAGGATCGCCACGCCGAAGCCCGCGCCCATGCCCGCGAGCGCGCCGAGATAAGTGATCCTCTTCCACCAGATCGAGAGCACCAGCACGGGCAGGAAGGCGGAGGCCGCGATCGACATCGCCCAGGCGGCTGCCCGCAGCACGTCGATCTCTTGGATCGTCACGAACCAGGCGGCGGCGGCGACGAAACCGATGCAGCCCGTACGCGTGATCAGTTGCCGGCGGCTGGGGGTGGCGGATTTGTGGATCACGCCGCGATAGACGTCTTCGCCGATGGATTGGCCCATGGCGAGGCAATGGGCGGCACCCGCGGCCAGCGTCGCGGCGACGCCGCCCACGGCAACCAGCACCACGATGATGAAGGGCAGGCTGCCGATGATCGGGAGCGCCAGGGTCACGCCGTCCCGCGAGACCAGCAGCTCAGCCGAGCTGATGACGCCGTCCTGGTTCTTGTCCGTGAAGTCGGCGAGGCCCGCCTCCCGCAGCCTGGCGATCCAATCGGGGAGCTGGGACGCTGGCGTGCCGGCGAGATCCTGGAGGGTTAGAAATTTGGCAAAGGCGGCGTAGGCCGGGACCGAAATCAGGAACAGGCCCAGAAACAGCAGTCCCCAGCCCCAGGATTGGCGGGACTCGAAGACGCTGGGCGCGGTACCCGCCCGGCTCAGCAGGCTCGGCAGCGTGGCGCTGCCGGCGAGAAAACACAGCAGCAGCAGAATGAAGTCGGTGCGGTCGATGGCGCCGAAGGCCTGCAGGAACGGCTTCATCACCGCTTCGCGGGCATCGCCCGGCAGCCCCAGCGCGGCGGTGGGGTCGGTGGGCCCGATGCCGATCGCAAGCTCCAGCGTGGCGATCCGCTCGAACAGTTCGCCATAGGTGAATTGGGGAAGCGGCAGGTTGGTGATCAGCACCGAGAGAATCACGATGGGCGTCAGAAAGCCCGCGATCATCACGATATATTGGGCGCATTGCGCCCAGATGATCGAGGCGAGGCCGCCGGCGATCACCGCAATAGCGATCACCGCCGCCCCGATGAAGACCGCGCCGTCGAAGGAAACGGAAGCGAACAAGGACGCCATCATGGCGCCCAGGCTGAGCTCGGCGGCGAGCAGCAGGAACAGTGGGATCACCATCATTACGGCTGCGACCGCGCCGAGCGTGGTGGACTCGAAGCGCTGGTTGAAATAGCCCGGCAGCGTGAAGGCGCCCGATTTGCGCAGGAACGGCGCGAATAGCACGGCGGCCACCACGAAGCCCGCCACCAGCCCCAGCACGATGCAAAGCGCATCGAAGCCGATCATGTAGACCGCGCCGGTGAGCGCGAAGAACCCGATGCCGCCGATCGCCGATATGGCGAGGCTCAGCCCCACAAAGACCGGGGGCACCCGGCGCCCCGCCGCGTGAAAGGCGCGCAGATCCAGCGTGCGGTTATAGAGCGCGATGCCGAGATAAAGCGCCACCGGCGCCACCATCATCACATGGCTGAGCCACAGGGTGCGGGCGCCGAGCTGCTCCAGGATCAGCAGGAACAGCACCAGGGCGATATAGGTGCTGGTGAAGATCGCGAAATAGGTGCCGAGCCGTGGCGAAATCGGCCGGTAATGGGTCTGGAGGCTCATGCTCGGTCGCCGCCTACATGTCTTCCATGACGCCGCTGCGGCGGTCGATGGTCTCTTGCCGGTTGGCGTACCAAAAGGCCGCGATCATGCCGAGAAAGATCGCGCCCTGGGCGCCCATGTAGAAGCCCAGCGGAAAGGTCAGGACGATGAAGCGATTCAGGAAGGTCGTGAACAGCGGCACCAGCAGGCAGGCCGCACCTGTGGCGATCATCAGCAGCGCCATCAGCCGCACGGTCTGATGCCAGTATTGCGGGCGGTGTTCTTCGTCGATCATGTCTAGCCGGTCTGCTGGGTGATCTTATGAGCCGAAAGCGACTTTAGATTGCCTCGAGGGCGCCGCCAAGCAATCTCGCCCACGGGCCGGGTTGGCGGGAATCACGTGCCCGGGCGATGGCCTTATGCAATTGTCTCGGATAAGCATTATATCTCAAGCGTCTGTGGGGCGGGACTCCGTGCCGCTGGGACTTAAGGGAGCAATGGCGAAGAAATGAGGCAATGGCCGGCAGCCATATCATAATCGCGGACGAGCATCCGCTGTTCCGGGAGGCCTTGCGCCAGGCCCTGGGCGAGCAATTCGCCGGGCTGACCATCGCGGAAGCCGGCTCCCTGGATGAGCTTTCGGCGGCACTGGGCGCGGGCAAGCCGGTCGACCTGGTTCTGCTCGATCTGGGAATGCCCGGCGTGGGCGGCTGTTCGGGCGTGATCCCGCTGCGCACCCAATATCCGGATTTACCGATCGTGGTGGTCTCGGCCAATGAGGACCCGGCCGCGATCCGCCGCGCCGTCGAGCTTGGCGTGGCGGGCTTCATTCCCAAATCCCAATCGGCGGAAGCGATCCGCGAGACCGTGCGAAACGCGCTTGCAGGCGGCGCCTGGACCCCGCCCGCGCTCGAAGCCGCATGCGAGGCCGATCAACGCAGCGCCGAGCTGATGAAAAAGCTCACGACGCTGACGCCCCAGCAGATCCGCGTGCTCACCATGCTGAGCGAGGGGCTGCTCAACAAGCAAATCGCCTATGAGCTGAACGTCTCCGAGGCGACGGTCAAAGCCCATGTCTCGGCGATCCTGCAAAAGCTCAGCGTCGAAAGCCGCACCCAGGCGGTGATCGCGGTCAACGCCATCGAGACCCGCGACTGGCAAAAGGTCTGCGGGGAGCGGTTGCGGGGGTAGGGGGCTGGTTGCGGGGCAATCACCCGTCTGTTGCCCAGTAGACCGACGCGGAAAATCCAAGCATTACGCTAACTTTATCGCGTCTCGATAGAGTTTCTTTAGATGCTCGTCCGACATGTCCACAATCGGCTCGTACATGAACGAGTTTACGTGAATGTTCTCCGGTGTCATTAGTGCGACCCGATCTAAAACCTTGATCGTTTCAGTTTCGGTGGAGAACTGCGTCTTGAACTTGCGGATTAACGCTTGTGTTTGATTGGCCTCTATCCCAGCAACGAACTCATCATCCTGAATTTTGCGGATCATGAGCCGTTCGGCGGCGAGCCGTATTGCGACGGCAAGAACAATTTTGTTTTCAAGCTTCAATCCTGCTCCCGCACCCAGGCAGGCTTTAGCTTCAGCGTCTATCAGGTCGCACACTAGCGTTGAGGCGTTATCGGAAGCCTCTGTTGTCTTGCATATTGAATTGTAGATCGCGTCTAGCTGGCCCACTGTTATTTTGTTCGACTCGGCCTTCCAATGAAGCATGGACGTAAGCTGCTGGAAATTTGGATCCTCCTCGCCAGTGGTCATCTCAACCAGATTCCTTAAAAAAGGAATTGATGCGATCTTCTTTCTTGAATCGGCAAAAAAATTGCCCTTCCAATCATTCGCAAAAACGTTTCGTATCCCGGTCGCTTGAGCAAGAGAAATTCCTTGGGCATTCTTTGATGCCATTAAGCAGTTTGAATACCCGACAAAACGACCCTCGACGGTGCGGAAGAAATCGAAGTTGTGCGTCATTATGATGAGCTTAAAAAGCCCATCTTCGCTAATGTCGTTGAGATACTGAACGATCGCGTATTTGTTCTGATAATCGAACGAGTCGGCAATGTCGTCGACGACGAGGAGCGTCTCTAGCTGCGCTTTATTTCGCCTCCTGATCTCGAAGATCACGTTGAGGATGTATAGTGCCTTCCGCTCGCCAGTGCTGAGAACCGTCATGAGCGCAGACTTATCGATACTCGCTGTCTCGTCACCATCCACGTAGGTAAAGTCAAGATCGACAATCGGCTCATTGCCGAGCATCACTTCAATTCGGTTCTTTGCCTCTAACAGGAAGGGAACAACGAAGCGATCATTGAAAATAGCGATGACCTCTTCCCATTGCGTACGCTGCTTAGCCGCTTCTCCTTCAATCTCTTTTTTTCGTTTCGCTGCGTCGGCATATTTGTCCATCAAGTTGAGGTAAAGACCGTGGTGCGCTTTGAGGTAGGACTTAAGAACGTCCTCTTTGAATTTGCCCAGATTGTTCATCCGGGACAGAAGCGCTTCATTGTCCTGCAGGTACAGGTAAAACTCGCGCAACTGGGCATTCCTCTGTAATTCCTTTGCTACTGCATCAAATTTCTTTCGCAGCTCTTCGTTCTCAATGATCGCCTGCTTTTCTTCGGCGATCACGTTTTCCAATTCTTTTTGCGTATTGATTTCGAGGGCGGCCCCGGAAGCCTTCAGATTGACTGTGTGCTGTGCATCAAAGAAGCCGTTATCTGCAAGACTTTTCGCTATCTGACCTGCGTTGTAGTAATCGAATGTCCCCTTCTTGAAATATGTGGAGGCCGAAAGCAGTTCGTTGTACCGACGGATATAATCCTCAATGGCGTCCTTGAGGTCTTTTGTATCGAGCGCCTTGAGCACTTTTTCATCAAAGATGATGTCGTACTTAACGTCTGCAAACGGGGCATCCTTTTGCTTCTCTAATTCATCCTTGATGCGGTTAACGGCCACCTCAAAGTCATCGCCCCTAGTGAAGGCAGATGAAATCTCATTCTCGAAGTTGCTTTTGGAGTTTGCTTGCTCGCGAAGAGCCTTTAGCAGGACCGCCTTCGCCTCATCGATTGTGACATGAAGCTGCTCGTATTCCTTTCTGAGGGCGGCATCCACCAATAGGGTGGATGTTTTCTCGGTCGGCCCATACCCTTCATCGTAGGGCTTAACGACCAAGACCCGTTCGCCATCAATTTCGTTGCCACCTTCGTCCGTGATTTTTCGTGAGGTCTTGCGCTTGGGAAAAATCCGATCTGCGGAATCTGTCTCGTTTGCGGCGTCTTGAAACGACTGCGCCAACGACGACTTCATAACGCCATTGGGTGCGTAAATTGCGTAAGCCTGAGTATTCGAAAAATCGAATTCCTTCTTCAGCGCCTTGATCCCGTAACAGTGCTTTAGATCGACATTGACCCGATCCATGATGAACCCCCCTCGTAAGAAATCAGCTTTCATAGCTTAGCGGTTTGCGGCTGGGATTGCACAGTGCAAGGCACCATCACTCCCCCACCTCCCGCGGCGCTGAGCGGTAGGCCTCGGCGATCGAAAGCAGTTCGTCGGCGGCGTAGTCGGCCACGTGCGACAGGTCGGTGGTGACGTCGTGGGCCAGCGTATTGCTGAAATTGCCCAAAGCCTGTTCGAGCGCCTCGCGCTGGGCTGTGAAAAACTCTTCGAGCCGGGCGCGAAAAATCTCTGCCTGGTCCCAGGGGGCGCACAGAG
>Ga0209633_10001581_pt1 | contig 23145 bp, 17 predicted proteins | sample Cruoilmetagenom1_FD_187290 | JGI IMG/M metagenome (GOLD analysis project Ga0209633, IMG submission 187290) | Oil polluted marine microbial communities from Coal Oil Point, Santa Barbara, California, USA - Sample 1 (SPAdes) (version 2) | ecosystem: Environmental > Aquatic > Marine > Oil seeps ...
GGTATAATCCTCTTTGATTTTTAAAAGAGATTTTGCTTCACTTAGGCCCATACTAGTACCTAATCCGCCATTTAGTTTAAGAAATACACTTTTATCCAGAACGTTTAAGCCGAATTCATCTAATTCATCCGGAAGACCTTCAAATGTTTGTAAATTATCAACTGGTAAAATCGATGATTCATGCAGGAGTCCGGTTTCCCCGCTAACCAGCAAATTGTAATAAAATTTAAAATTTTCGAACACTATTCCCGAAAGTTTTTCATCTTCCATTTTATTTTTAAAAAGTTTTATGTGACTATTTAACAATTTTTTCTCCAATAGTTATTGCTACTCTTTTACTACTCTTTTTCTCAATGCCTTAATTCCAGATCTTTTCTTTTTATTTTCAATTCTTGTTTCAATAGAATTTTTGGATGGTTTTGTCGTTTTTCTTTTTTTCTTAATAATTGCAGATTTTTTAATTAATGAGATTAATCTTTCAATTGCATCATTTTTATTTTTTTCTTGCGTTCTATATCTTTTCGCTTCTATAATGAGTACGCCATCTTTAGTTATCTTTTCCCCGGCATTTTTAACTAAAGAAGTTTTTACAATTTCTGATAAACTAATCGAATTTTTTACATCGAATTTCAATTGAACAGCTGTTGAAACTTTATTAATATTCTGCCCGCCAGGTCCGGAGGATTTTATAAAAGAGAACTCCAGTTCTTTTTCATTTATTGATATATTATTATCAATTTTAATCATACAGCACAAATTTTTGACTTTTAATATTAATTGACTTTCATAAACTTAGTTAAAAATTATTTTAATAATTATTCAGGTGAGTTTGAAATTTTCAAAATTAGTCCAAAATCAACCTTCATTGCATTTCAAAACTCCTTTAATTAGTTTTAATGTTGCTAAAAAATGGAGTAAATGAATGTTAACTGGTATAATTAAAAAGGTTTTTGGGGATAGAAACACTCGTGTGCTAAAAGAACTTTGGCCCATTGTGGATGAAATTAATGTTGAATATGAATCGATAAAAAATCTTTCTGACGAACAATTAAAAGAAAAAACAGAAGAGTTTAAAACTAAAATATCAGAAGAAACTTCGGATCTCCGAAAGCAAATTGAAGAATTAAATACTTCTCTAAAATCAGATGATTTTGATGAAGATATTGACGGTGTACATGATGAAATATCTTCTTTAAATGAAGAGCTTGACGAAAAATATGAGACAATTTTGAGTGAAATATTACCCCAGGCATTTGCTGTTGTAAAATCAACATGTGAAAGACTTGTTGGGAAATCATGGGATGCTGCCGGAAATAAAATTACATGGAATATGATTCCATATGATGTGCAATTACTTGGCGGCGTTGTATTACATCAAGGTAAAATTGCGGAGATGGCAACTGGTGAAGGCAAAACCTTAGTTGCTACTTTACCGATTTATCTCAATGCACTAACGGGTCGTGGTGTCCATGTAGTAACTGTAAATGACTATTTAGCAAAACGTGATAGTGAGTGGATGGGTGAGGTTTTTAAATTTCACGGACTTACAGTTAGCTGTATTTTAAATACAATGGATACCGAATTAAGAAAGGATATTTATCAATCTGATATTACCTATGGTACAAATAATGAGTTTGGTTTTGATTATCTAAGAGATAATATGGCAATTGCAAAAGAACATCGTGTTCAACGAGTTCATAACTATGCAATTGTGGATGAGGTTGACTCCGTACTTGTTGATGAGGCAAGAACTCCATTAATAATTTCAGGACCGGTTGGAAATACGGAACATAAATTTGACGAAATGAAACCTAAAGTTGAAAGATTATTTAGGAAACAAGCAAGTCTTGTTGCCTCAATAGTTCAAGAAGCAGAAGGAATAATCAATAATGGGGGTGACCGTGATAAGGCTGGAATAAATTTATTAAGAGCTCATAGAGGATTTCCTAAAAACAAAAAGTTGGCAAAACTTTTTAGTGAGCCTGAAAATAAAAAGTTAATGGGTACTACCGAGTTGGAATTCTTGAGGGAAAAAGAAAAACGTATGCCTGAAATTGATGAAGAATTGTACTTCGCAATTGATGAAAAAAATAACTCTATCAATTTAACTGAAAAGGGAAGGGAAGAATTAGGTATTGGCACCGCGGAAGGAAAAGAATTATTTGTATTACCGGATATAGGAACGGAAACCATAAAAATTGATAATGATGAATTACTCTCAAAAGAGGAAAAATTAAAAAAGAAAGATGAACTCTATCATATATATAGTGAACGTATGGATAGAATACATACGATTAACCAATTACTTAAAGCGTACAGTCTATTTGAAAAAGATGATGAATATGTAATAACGGAAGATGGTAAAATCGCAATCGTTGATGAGTTTACCGGTCGTGTTTTACCGGGAAGAAGGTATTCCGATGGTTTGCATCAAGCGATAGAAGCCAAAGAGAATGTAAAAGTTGAACGTGATACTCAAACTATGGCCACTATTACTTTGCAGAATTATTTTAGACTATACAAAAAGTTAGCCGGTATGACTGGTACGGCTGAAACTGAGGAAAGTGAGTTTCTTGAAATATATAGTCTAGAAGTTGTAGTTGTTCCAACAAATAAACCTATTGCACGTGATGATCAAGATGATTTTATTTATAGAACGAAAAGAGAAAAATTAAACGCTGTTTTAGAAAAAATAAAGGAACTAAAAGAAGAACGGCGTCCGGTTTTAGTTGGAACTACAAGTGTGGAACTTTCCGAGACAATTAGTAGAATGTTAAAAAGGCAGGGTATTTCACATAATGTCTTAAATGCTAAGCAGCATAAAGGTGAGGCCGAAATAGTTGCATTTGCCGGGCAACCCGGAGCAGTAACAATTGCTACGAATATGGCTGGTCGTGGTACTGATATTAAACTTGGAGAAGGAGTAATAGAAAAAGATGGGCTGTATATATTAGGAACGGAAAGGCACGAGTCAAGAAGAATTGATAGACAGTTAAGGGGACGTGCTGGTCGGCAAGGAGATCCGGGGGCAACTAAATTTTTTATTTCTCTCGAAGATGATTTAATGCGATTATTTAGCAGTGATAGAGTTACAAGTGTTATGAGTAAAATAGGTTTTGAAGAAGGGGAAGCATTAACCCATTCAATGATTACAAAATCTGTAGAGAGGGCTCAGAAAAAGGTTGAGGAAAACAACTTTGCAATTAGAAAGCGTCTTCTAGAATATGATGATGTAATGAATCAACAAAGAGAGGTTATTTATAAGAGAAGGCAAAGAGCTCTTGAAGGTGAGAGACTGAAAACAGAAATCTTCGAATTATTAGATGAATACTTGGATGAAACAGTTGATAAATATTTTGATGATATAAATGTTGAAGGATTAAAAGCAGATTTGTTGCAACACCTATTAATAGAAGTTAAAATTGATCCTGAAAACTTTGAGCAAAAAGGAAAAGAAGGAATAAAGGAAGACATCCTTTCCTCAGCAAAAGAGTTTTATAGTCGTAAAGAAGAAATGATTGGCCCCGAATTAATGGCCAGACTTGAAAGATACGCTGTTCTTAGCGTAATTGATGAAAAATGGAAAGAACATCTTCGGGAAATGGATGACTTAAAAGAAGGAATTGGCCTTAGAGCTTATGGCCAAAAAGATCCTCTGGTTGAATATAAATCTGAAGCCTTTAACTTATTTGTTACCCTTATTAGTGAAATTAGAAATGAGGTTGTTTCATTTTGCTTTAAATTCTTCCCGCAAGAACCTGATGAGGTTCAAGCTAAAAGAGCTAAACAACAAAGAATGAGGACAATAAAAGATTCCTCTCAAAATTTAGGACTTCAAACTTCAGATACGGGAAAAGAAAGTACCAATAGAGGGAAACACCAACCTGTAAAAGTTGAAAAAAAGGTTGGGAGAAATGATCCATGCCCTTGTGGAAGTGGGAAAAAATATAAAAATTGTCATGGGAATAACTAATTGAAAAAAAACAGTAAGCATATCAAGTATTTATCTATTTCTGGAAATACTCAATTTTTGCTCAGTTTAATTTTGTTACTTGCATTCATTTCCGGATGCGGGATGTGGACGAACTTCAAAACTTATTTTAATACTTATTACAATGCAAGTGAAATATTTGAAGAAACTGAAGAAAAGGTTCTAAAAACTAATTTGGAATTATTTTCATTTGAAGAAAAACCTATTCCCAATAATTTGAGTAAGAATTTTGATCAAGTAATTGAAAAAACTTCCGCAATTCTTCAACATAGCAAAGAATCTGATTATGTTGAAGAAGCTTTGCTTATGACAGGAAAGAGTTTCTATTATCAGCAAAATTATTCTAGAGCTCTTAGAAAGTTTAATGAGTTATCGGGAATAGAGAATTCTGAATTAGCATTAGAGAATAAATTATGGATTGCGAAAACTCAATTACAACTAAGAGAATTTAATAAGTCTATTAAAATTCTTGATGAAGTTAAGTTCGATGCAAAGCTTAGTGAAGAAAATGAAATAGCAATAGAGGCTTATAAAACTAAAATTGGTTACCTTATTTATAATGAGGAATACGACAATGCCCTTGTTGATATAAATGACTTCTTGAGCACTGACATCAGTGATGAATTAAAAGCATCTGTGCTTTTTGAAATGGGATTGCTCTATAAACTGAATGAAGATTTTAAGTCTGCTGAAGAAGCTTTTGCTCAGGTAAATGATTATTCCCCAACTTTTGAAACTGAATTTAGTAGTAGGTTTGAAGTTGCAAAAATGAAGGGGGAATTGGATGAAATTGATATAAGTCAGGAATTATTAGAAGAATTAAGAGGTGAAGACAAATTTTCAGATAGCTGGGGAGAGATAGATCTTGAAATTGGTAAAATTCATTATGATAAAAATGAAATTGGCTTAGCTTTTGAAAAATTTACGGAGGTTGATACTACTTATCCTAAAACCGAAGCAGCTGGAATAGCAGGCTTCTATAGAGCGGAAATTTTGGAAAATCATTACCAGGATTATGATAGTGCGCTTGTATTTTACAAATCTTCCTCACATTCTGCCGCACCTCAGGAAATAAGAAGTGTTGCTATTAAAAAAGCGGGTCAATTAAATAAATATATATCATACCATAAAAAATTAAAGGATCTTAGAACTCAATTATTATACCTAACCGATGAAGATACATTTCTTTCTGATTCACTTGATTATGTTGAGAAAATGAGGTCGGATTCAATTCGAACAGCTAGTTTAAAAGAAGAAGGTAAGCCAAAAGGAAACACTCAAACGAAACAAAAGCAATCCAAATATGTAATGCCAAAGAGACCTATAATATCAGCCGACTCGATTCATGCACTCAATAGTAAAAATTATTTTGAACTTGCTAATTTGCTCTTTTCTGAATTTGATGATCCTGATTCTGCTTATTATTATTATAATATTTCTTTAGTAGAGAAAGAAGAAAATCCTAATCAAGCTCAAACATATTTTGCAATTGGAAATTATTTTTTGGAAAAAGGAAATAAGCAAAAAGCCGATAGTCTGTTTACGTTAGTTTATAATAAATTTCAGTATGATCCTATAAGAAATGAAGCCGCGAAGAAAATTGATAAACCGCTTTATGATTTCGATAAAGATCCGGTTGAAGATGAATTTATTAAAGCGGAAGCAGTATACGATTCCTCTAAGTATAACGAAGCCATATCTAAACTTTACGAAATTTACGAGGAAAACCCGAAATCAATTTATGCATCAAAATCGTTATATACGATTGGGTTTATACTTGAGAACGATTTAAATATGCCGGACTCTGCAGCTTCTATATATGATACACTCACAACTAAATATCGCAGCAGTGAGTACGCTAAGTCTGTTCAAATTAAATTAAGTGGTCATAAGCAAGAACAAAGAAAGCTTCAGGCAATTCAAGATTCAATACTGGCTGCTCAAACTAAATTAGACTCAATAGAATCCGGGGCAGATTTGCCCAAAGAAAATTCTGAGGTGAATGATCAATTGGATAATAGAATTAACGAAGAACTAGATGAGGAACCTGATTCTAATAAAGCGGAAAAACCCAAAATTAAATTGATTGAGAAATGATTAATAATGAACCGGAAGCAATTAATTAAGTTAATTGAAGATGGTGAAAATCTTACCGTTGAATTTAAACAGAGGTTTTCGGATCACGAGAAAATTGCTAAAGAAATAATAGCTTTTGCTAACACTAGAGGTGGGATATTATTATTTGGCATAGATGATAACGGAAAAATTAGAGGAGTTGAAAGTGAAAAAGAAGTTGCAGAATTAGTTAAAGAAACGTTAACATATTATTGTGAACCACAATTAAATCATGAATTTTCTTTTATTAATATTAAAGAAAAAGAGATTGTTGTTTTAACAATTTTTGAATCTAAAACAAAACCTCACAGTTTGCAAAACTTCCACAACAATTTATCGCCCAATACTGAAAGAGTATACATTAGAGTAAAAGACAAAAGTGTACCTGCAAGTAAAGAAATGATTAAATTATTGCAAACTAGAACTAATGAAAAAAAACTTAAAAATTATTCGATTGGAAAAAATGAGCAAATGGTTTTTCAATATTTAGACGAAAATGATTTTATTACTGCAAAGAAATTAAGTGATTTAGCAAACCTATCATCAAGAAGAGCTTCACGCACACTGATTAATCTTGTTCGAGCAAATATTCTTGCTATCCATACTAAAGAAAATGGAGAGGATTATTTTAGTACGTTTTGATATCCCATTTTAGTGCTTCCCTAAATACATATATTAATATTGCCCAAAGAGCTCAAAAATTTTTGAATTCTAAAGATATTTTTGCAGGATAATTTTTACACTGTTATAAAAATTTGAATTGGGTAATATTAAATCTAAAGATAAGTTAGTCTTAATAAATTAAGATATTATGTCGGATAATAATGGCTTCTGGAACTTGATAAAAATCAACTATCACTCAACTTATTCATTTTTTAATGAAGTTATATTGTTAGTCTTATTATCAATAATATTGATTCCTAACTTTATAACTGCACAAAATTATGGGATTATTAGAGGCGTTGTAACGGATTCAACTTCAGGTGAAACACTTGCCTATGGTAATGTTTATATTGAAGAATTAAAGCGAGGAACCTCGACGGACGAAAGAGGTAATTTTCTTTTTCCAAGAATTGAATCCGAAAAATATTACAATCTGACTATTACATATGTAGGTTATAGGGAAAAAAGAATTGACGTTTTTGTTGCAAAAAATAAAGTAACGCATATTGACGTTGAACTACATCCTGGTAATATTGAGCTCGGAACAATATATAAAACTGCCGACCGCGTTGAATCTGATGGTGTTGCAGAAGTTAGTTTACAGAGGATAACTGTCAGGGAGCTTGAAAAACTTCCCCGCGGTGTAGAGATGGATATATTTCGTTCGCTGCAATATTTACCCGGCGTGAGTTCAACAGGAGATATAACTTCTAAATATTATGTTAGAGGTAGTGCAAGTCATCAAAATCTAGTAATGATAAATAATTCCACTATTTATAATCCTTTTCATGCTTTGGGAATGTTTAGCATTATTGACCCGGATATTATTAACAATTTAGATTTCTACAAAGGAGGATTTCCTGCTGATTATAGTGGTAGAGTTTCGTCCGTATTAAATCTACTAACCAAAGATGGAAATAAAAATGACTATAGTGTGAGTGCAACTACAAGTTTGTTAACCGGAAAGTTGTTAGCAGAGGGTCCAATTCCACATGGATCATTTATTCTTTCCGGAAGAAAAACTTATTCCGATGAGATACTTAAGAAATTTTTAAACTACAAAAGTATTCCATTAGATTTTTATGATTTGTCATTTAAAGTAAATTATCTTAATCCTGCTTTTTTGAAGGATACAAAACTGGCCGTTCATGCATTTTTAAGTGGAGATGAAATAAATAATAATAATGCTTTTGAAGAAGATTTCAAGTGGGAGAACAGCGTTATTGGATTCAATATTTTTAGAATTTCACCGGAAAGCCCAATGTATACGGAAATGGGCTTATCAGTAAGTAATTATAGTGGGGAAGTGATTCCAAACTACAGTGATTCTAAGCGAAGAAAAAACGAACTAAGTGATATTACCTATTTTCTAGATATTAATTACATATATAGTTCAAAAGATGAAATTAATACCGGATTGCGAATTGAAAATATCAAAACTAAACTTGCTATTGAAAATACAAGTGGCTCTCTATCGTATTTAGAAGAACATGGAGCAAATATAAGTGCATTTATTAAATACAAATTACTAAGGTTTAATAATTTGGGTGCGGATATTGGTGCGAGGATTAATGCTACAGGTCTTTCGAGAAGTAAATTGGAACTAATTGAACCAAGAGTTAATCTAACCTATAAATTATTACCGCAAATTAATTTAAAATTTGCATGGGGAATATATCAACAAAATCTTGTGTCATTATCAAGTGAAAATGACATTATTGCTCTTTTCGAACCCTGGATAATTATTCCGGAGTACTTGGATGTTGCACGGTCAATACACTATGTCGGTGGCGTGAATGCAAAGTTTGATAATTTCTCAATTGATTTTGAAGGATATTATAAATTTGTTAAAAATAATCCCATTCTAAATGATAAAAAGTTCTTTCCTTCCGATCCTGATCTAATTGCAGGTAATCAAAAATCCTTTGGTTACGAAACTTATTTAACTTACAGGGATAAACCAATAAATGCTACGATTTCATATTCTCTAAGTTGGGCTTATTTAGAAAACGATGACTGGATCTATAATCCTAGGTATGATAGCAGGCATTCACTTAATTGTTTGATTGATTATGATTTGGGAAAAGAATGGATGTTGAGTTTAGTTTGGATATTTAGTACAGGAATGCCGTTTACCGAAAATATGGGATATTTTCAAAGGACTGATTTTGATAATCTTTGGGACAATAATGAATCCCTTCTAATGTTTGCACCTCAATCTATTTTGTTTGGTAAAAACCTAGGGAGATTGCCATCCTATCATAGGCTGGATGTAAGTCTTTCGAAAAAGTTCAATTTTTCATTTATGAGAATTTATGCAGATGTGAGCATTATTAATGTTTATGACCGCAAAAATATATTTTATTTCGAAAGAGATACTGGAAAAAGAATTAATATGCTTCCAATAATTCCAACTGCAACACTAAAGCTGATGATATGAAAAAAAATCCAAGCATATATATATTTATTCTATTACTTGTTTTTATTTATGCATGCGAAGAATCAGTTAATACTAATGCTGATTTTAGAGAAAGATATGTGTTAACCAGTATAATTGATTGTGACTCAGAACGTCAATTAGCATATGTTACGAGAACATACGATCCGGAAATTGAAGAAATTAATCCTGATGTAGAAACCGTTTTTTTGCAGGATGCGGATATAAAAATATGGTATGAATATGATGTTTATGAATTTGAAGATACTACATTAATGAGTATTGATGGGAAAGTTGCAAGTTGTTACATTGTAAATGATTTAAAACCCAAAAGTAATGAGATTATTGAAATTGAAGCATTACTGCCGAACAATCTTTTGCTCAGGTCAAGTACTAAAGTTCCATCTGTTTCTAAAATAAAAATGGAAAGTTCCAATGGCCGGCAGATTTCACAAAATACAATAAACGAGTTAACTGTTGCCTGGACAAATATTGGGAAATTTATTTATGATCCTAAGTTTGTTATAAATTACTACAATAACGGAGATACTAACCATACAATTATTGAAAAAGTTGTTCCTTTAGATTTTGAAATAAATAATTCTGATACTATTTATGTTTATCCTAAACCATCCAATAGGACAAACTTAGGCATAAGTAAAAAGGCTTTAACAAATGCACTAAACGAAATTTCAGGAAATGATCAACTCAAATCCAACTATGTAATATTAAACCTAGAATTGCAAATGAAAGTTTATGATGAAAACCTTAGTGCATATTATTCATCATCACACCAATTTCTAGATCAATTTTCAATCACTTTAGATTCACAATTATATTCTAATATTGAAGGTGGTCATGGAATATTTGCAGCATATATTATAAAAAAACTATCTATTCGTCTTGATAACAATTATATAAGATCGTTTGGTTATAGATATGGACAATAAAATTGATCTAATTAAATATCTGATATCTTATTTATTTCTCATCATTCTTTTTTACGGATGCGAAATAAATGTTTCAGTTCCTCCACCGGATGAGTCGCCTCCAAAGGGATATATTTTTATCGATACTTACCCTGAAGGTATGCAAATATTTTTGGAGGGAAAAGATAGAAGAAGGTTAACTCCGGATAGTATTACCTGGTTGGAAACAAAAGAATACGAATTTACGTTAAAACACCAGAATTTTTTAGATACGACTTTTAAACTATTAGCAAATGAAGAAATAAGAGAGAGTTTGTTCATTGATTACAGATTAAATCCTAAAATGTTATCTGTACTTGAATTTGACAGTTATCCTCAAGGGGCAACTATTTATTTAAATGATTCATTGATGAGTTTTCGTACCCCTTATGTTCTTCGTAATATACTCCCTGGAAGTTATAATGTTAAGTATGCACTTGAAAATTATAAAACATCAGAGCTAACTGTTGTTCTAAAAAGTAGCGAAACTACAAAGTCTTTTTTACCGTTATTGGATCTGACTTTATGGGTAGATTATAGTCCAACCAATTCTGATTTAAGATCCTCCAAGTTAACATGTATAACTAAGGATAAAAATAATGATGTTTGGATTGGTTCTGAGGACTTCGGAATGTTTAAGTATGATGGATTTTCTTTTAAAGTTTATTATAGGGGAAATTCTCCTGTTTTAAATAATTTTGTAAATGATATTGATTTTACCTCAACCGGTTTAATGTTAATAGCAACTGACGGAATGGCAATATCAGTTTTACCGGAAAGGGTTTTTGCTGCCAACGAAAACCATGAATGGCAGTTTTGGCAATTTGGCGATACACTCCTTCCAATACCTAATAATTCCGTATCTTCTATAACAGTACAGGAAAATGGAAAATTTTGGTTTGGCACAAGTAACGGATTATTAAGTGTTTTCCCTGAAGGTGGATTCTATATTAAAAAAGTATATAAAACTGATAATAGTGGTTTACCTGGCAATAATATTACTGATATTAAATGGAATGATGGGGAATTATGGATTGGGACAAGAAATTCGGGTGCAGCTTTATTTAGGGATAAAAATTGGGAAATATTTTCTGTAATAAATTCTGAAATGAGAAGCAATAATGTGAACACATTATTCCCTTTAAATTCTAGAAATTGTCTTATTGGAATATCTACAAATAGTAGTTTTACGCCCGGATTAGCACATTTTAACAATGGTTCTTGGTTTACGGAATACTTTGATATACCTGACAATAATGTTCTGAGCCTTTATCAAGATTCAAAAGGAAGAACCTGGGTTGGTACGGAAACCTCAATTATAGTATTCACTAATTGGGAAAACAAAATTATATATACTTATGAAAACACTTCATTGCCTATAATAAAAATTTCTGGATTTTTAGAGGATAGTAATGGAGATATTCTAATTACTTCTCAAGGTGGAGGTTTATTTAGATATCTGAATTAATTATTTTTGAATGAACATTCCCAGCAATTAGTTTCATCTGAAACTTGTTTTATATCTTTTAGTAATTAATAAATACAAAAAATAATGACAGAATTTTTGTTCTATTCTTCTCTGAATGATTTTGTATTGATATGATGATAAAAATTGATTAATTTATGATCAAAAGATATAATAGTCCTAATAATGATAAAAAGCATACAATAGCGAGCAATATTTTGGGTTACTTATCTTTTCTTCTAAATTCTAAAACTATAAACAGTAAAATGAAAAGTACAAGTCGAATAATAATGCTTTTATTTTTATTATTATTCCCAGAAATTCATAGTGGCCAAAATTATGGAAAAATCAGGGGTGTAGTTTCTGACTCAACGACGGGTGAAACTTTAGCTTATGGGAATGTTTATATAAGTGAATTAGGTAGAGGAACCTCTACTGATGAGAGAGGTAATTTCATATTTTCACAAATTAATTCCGAAAAGCCCTATACCATATTAGTAACATACGTGGGTTATAAAGAAAAAAAAATAATAGTAAATGTTAGTAAAAATAAGATTACTCACGTAAATATAGAATTATTACCTGATGATATTGAGTTGGGTACGGTATTAAAAACAGCAGAAAAAATTAAGAGTGATAAAACTGCTGAAGTTAGTTTACAGAGAATTACTGTTAAGGAACTGGAAAAGCTTCCACGTGGTGTTGAAATGGATATTTTGCATTCGTTGCAATTTTTACCTGGAGTAAGTTCCACCGGTGATGTTACATCAAGGTATTATGTTAGGGGTAGTGCAAGTCATCAAAATTTGGTGATGATTAATAACTCAACAATATATAATCCATTTCACGCATTAGGGATGTTTAGTATAATTGATCCGGATATAATAAATAACCTCGATTTTTATAAGGGTGGATTTCCCGCCGATTATGGTGGTCGTGTTTCTTCGGTACTAAACTTGCTTACTAAGGATGGAAATAAAAATAAATATAATTTCAGCGCAACAACAAGTTTACTGACAGGGAAATTGTTGGCAGAAGGTCCAATTCCAAACGGATCATTTATATTCTCTGGAAGAAAGACCTATTCCGATGAAATCTTAAAAAAGTTCTTAAATTATAAAAGTATTCCCTTAGATTTTTATGACCTCTCGTTCAAGATGAATTACTTTAATCCGGATATTATGAATGATACAAAGTTTTCCGTCCATGCTTTCTTGAGCGGTGATAAAATAGATTATGGAAATTCACTCAAAGAAGATTTTAGGTGGAATAACAGCGTTGTAGGATTTAACATGTTCAAGATTTTACCTGAAAAACCAATGTATCTTGAAATGGGACTTTCGTTAAGCAATTATTATGGTGAAGTTATACCCAATTACAGTGAATCCAAAAAAAGAAAAAATACCTTAAGCGATATAACTTATTTTCTTGATGTTAATTACATTTTTGATTCAAGCGACGAGTTGAATACCGGATTAAGAATTGAAAATATTAACACTGAATTATTAATCGAAAATACCAATGGTTCTCAATCCAAACTGAAAAAATATGGTTCAAATATTAACTTATTTATTAAATACAAATTACTCAGATTTAATAAGTTAGGAATTGATTTTGGTACAAGAATAAATCTTGCCGGCCTTTCTCAAAATGGATTAGAAATAGCAGAACCTAGAATAAATATTACGTATAAGTTACTTCCTGAATTAAATCTCAAATTTGCATGGGGAAAATATCAGCAGAACTTGGTGTCCTTGTCTAGTGAAAATGAAGTTATCGCGCTATTTGAGCCTTGGATCATTATACCTTCCTACTTAGATGTTGCACGCTCTGTTCATTATATTGGAGGATTAAGTTCGAATTTAGGAAAATTTACTTTTGATCTGGAAGCCTATTATAAATTTGTTCGTAATAATCCTATACTAAATGATAAAAAATTTTTTCCTTCAGATCCTGATCTAATCTCTGGTAAACAAGAGTCTTATGGTTATGAGTCATATATAACGTATAGAGATAATCCAATTAATGCTACCATTTCCTACTCCCTAAGTTGGGCGTATTTAGAAAATGATGGGTGGCTGTATAATCCACGTTATGATGTCAGACATTCTTTCAATTTTTTGATTGATTATAATATTGGAAATGACTGGACGTTAAGTGCTATTTGGATTTTAAATACTGGAATGCCTTTTACCCAGGATATGGGATATTTCCGGAGAAATGAACTGGCTAATCTTGATGATTCAGATTTATTATTTATTCCCGAAGCCATTTTATTTGGTAAAAATTTAGGTCGCTTACCTGATTACCATAGATTGGATTTGAGTTTATCTAAAAAGTTTAATTTCAATTTTATGAAAGTCTATTTTGATGTAAGTATTATTAATGTATATGACAGAAAAAATTTATTTTACTTCGAAAGAGATACCGGTAAAAGAGTTAATATGCTACCAATAATTCCCACAGCAACGTTAAAGTTAATGATATGAAAATAGATACTGCATTAATTTATTTATTCATTATAGTTTTATGCTTTATTTCATGCGATAAATCAGTTGACACAAGTGCTGAATTTAGGGAGAGGTATGTTCTCACAAGTATAATAGATTGCAATAAAGATAACCAATATGCGTTCGTAACTAGGACGTATGATAATTCGGTTACAGGATTAGATCCTGAAACCGAATCAGTTTTTATTCACGGTGCTGATGTTAAACTATGGTACGATTATCAGGTTTTTAAATTGAAGGATACGATTTTAACAGATAATGATCTAAAAGAAAAAAAACGATATACAGTAAGTGGATTAAATCTGGACGGGGATAAATTTATTGAAATAGAAGCTTTACTACCTAATAATTTATTACTCTCTTCAATAACTAAGATTCCTCCTATTTCTGAGATAAAAATTGAAGAAACAAATGCGGATAATATTTCCAATGCTTCAAGCGAAATTTTGAACATTAGATGGAATAATATTGGGAATTATATTTATGAGCCTAAATTAGTAATAAATTATTATTCCCATAGTGATTCAAATTCCAATATTCAAGAACGAATAATACCTTTAGATGTTATAGTTGAACAACTAGAGACAATCTTGGTTTTTCCTCAGCCGTCAAATAACTCTAATATTAATTTTGAAAAAAGAGCCGTTGACTATATTATGCGTGATTTATCGAAAAATGATCCTGTAAAATCGAATTTTGTAATAATTGGATTGGAACTTCAGCTACGTGTATATGATGAAAATCTTACTGCATATTATTCTTCAACGAACCAGTTTTTGGATCAATTTTCAATTTCATTAGACTCTAAACTATATTCAAATATTGATGGTGGCCTGGGAATATTTGGCTCATTTATTACGAAAAATTTATCAATTGAGCTGGATGAAAAATACATTACATTATTTGGTTACAGTGATGCTAAGTAGAATTGGTTCTACCTCACTAGTATTTCTGCTTCTAATCAGCCTTTGGGGATGCGAGAGAACTGTTACAGTGCCTCCCCCTGATGAACCGCCACCCAATGGACATATATTTATTGATACTTATCCCGAAGGCATGCACATATTCATGGATGAAAAGGACAGACTAAGAAAAACACCGGATAGTATAACATGGTTAAAAACAAGAATATATGATTTTACTCTGAAGCATGCTTTCTTTTTAGATACTTCATTTCAAGTAAACGCTGTGGAAGGTGAAAAAGAAAGTCTTTTTATTGACTACAGACTAAATCCTAAAATGTTAGCAACTTTAGAAATTGATAGCTATCCACAAGGAGCAAGTATATATTTAAACGATTCGTTATTAACAACAAAATCTCCTCATCTAATTACTGGCCTGCTACCGGGGTACTATAAAGTTAAATACAAACTCGAAAATCATAGAGATACTGAACATAAGGTGCTGTTAACTAGTAGTAATACAACTCGTTCATTTTTGCCAATGTTAGATATTACTCTTTGGAGGGATTATAATTCTCAAAATTCTGAATTAAAGTCGGATAATCTTACCTGTATTACGAAAGATATTTATCAAAACATTCGTATTGGTTCGGAGGGATGGGGGATATATACATTTGATGGAAATAGATTTGATTTTTATTATAATGGCAATTCTGCTATTTCAAATAACTTTATCAATGATATTATTTTCATGCCAGATAACACAATGCTTATCGCAACAGAACAAATGGCAATTGTAGCACCTCAAGAACCAAATTTTGGAATGAACGAATACGAACGATGGGAATTTTGGCAGGTTGGTGATCCTGAAACAATACTACCAGATAACTATGTTACTTCGGTTACATATGAGACCAACGGGAAATTTTGGTTTGGGACAAAAAAAGGGCTTTTAAGTGCTAAGCTAGATGTGGTTGAGGATGTCTACACGCAAGAAGTATTTACTACAGAAAATAGTGCATTAATTGATAACCATATCTCTGATATAAAATGGCTCAATAATGAATTATGGATTGGAACAAAATCATCTGGATTTGCAATTGCTAATCAAATGAATGAAGAATTGGAATTACTTTTATTTAACAAATCAAATTCTGGATTACGTTCAGATAATGTCAATTCCATTTTACCTTTAGGTGAACGCCAAAGTTACATTGGAACTTCCACAAATAGTAACCATTCACCAGGACTTGCATATCAAAATGGAGATTCTTGGTTTACAGAATATGGTGATATGCCTGATAATAATGTTCTTAGTATATACAAAGATTCGAAAGGAAGAACCTGGGTTGGCACAGAAACATCTATAATAGTATTCACTAATTGGGACGATAAAATTATCTACAATTATGAAAACACTTCATTACCTATAATAAAGATTTCCGGATTTTTAGAAGATAGAAATGGAGATATTCTTATAACGTCTCTTGGAGGCGGACTTTTCAGGTATATGAAATAATTTATTGAGAGAGTTATAATACCAATTTTATTTCATCCTTAATATTTGGGATCATGCAAATAAATTCAAATGTTTCATCCCCAATTGTTTTATAATTGTGTTTTACTCCGGCAGGAATATAAACTACATCATTTTGTTGAACCAATATTTTTTCTTCGCCAATTTGAACTTCTGCTTTGCCACTAATAATGTATTGTTCATGCTCAACACTATTTGTATGCAATGGCATAAAACCTTCCGGCTCAATACTAAATTTTCTCATTGCAAAATTGGGACCTTCACTTGATGAAATTAGAGTTTGTTTAAAGGTTTTTTCACCAACATTTAACTCCTCTTTTTTTATGTCATCTATTTTTTTTACATACATTTTGCTACCCGGAATTTATTTTATTCTCTTTTTCAACTAATCTAGTATAATAAATTGAAACAGCCGGCATTAGGATTGGGAGTAATGAATAAACAAAACCTGCAAATACGCCAATGTTTAAGGGCATTACTATTGCGAAAAGTGCTGAAACTAAAGCGGTTGTACCCATTACAAACCAACTTGCAATTTCATACTTAGTTAGTAAAACTTCAATATTATCTAGGAAAATTTTCTGCCGTAATTTATAAGATTGTAAAAATAGTGAGCCGATTAAAAATGCAATTGATGCAAAGCCTATCCCATAAAATACGAATAAACTTGTAAGCTCACTAGCACTTGTGATCCTAAATTCCGATGGAAGTAAACCACCGCTTATCCAAGCAAAAAGTGCAGAGAATACTAATCTTAGAGGGTAGACATATATCATAAGGACAAATACAATAGCAAGACTAATAATTATGGTTATGTTGTTCTCAATTCCGTATCTTCTACTCCATTTTCTATGACCTAACCAAATAAATACAACAGATGCAAAACTGGCCAAAAAAGATGGTATGGATTTAAAAGCCAATATCAGTTCTGAGAAATTATTTGGTATGTTTCCAATAGATATTACCAACATAGTTGTGGCAAATGCAAAAGCGGCATCAATAAAAGTATCCAATCTAGTTGTTTCTAATCCTCTTAACCTAAAGTTTTTTGACCTTGGCAAAGCTGAAATATTTTCTTTATCAATTTTGTACATAAAAATAAATTTTATGATCAGTGGCTAAGAATATAATAATCTTAAACAAAAAATGTTCAATATCTATCAACTATTTTTTTTGATTAAGGAGTCAGCAACATGATAGCCCATTGAAAAACATCCTTGTAATAGAAAACCACCTGTCGGTGCATCCCAATCAACCATTTCACCAATTGTGTAAATATTTGGATATTTTTTTAGAGAAAAATCATTATTTAAATCAGTAGTTTTTATTCCGCCAACTGTAGAAATCGATTCATCAATTGGACGTAAAGAATCAACAATAATTTCTAAAGATTTTAGTCCCTTAACAAAAATCTTCGGCTGAGTAAATTCTTCTTTTGATGTAAAAGACTTTAGTAAGGATAATTCGGTGGAATTCAAATTAAATAATTTCTTGTATCCTTCAGATGTAGAGGAGGTACTACGAATTTTTGAACCTAAATTTTCAACGGAATTATTTGGTTTAAAATCGATTGATATTTTTAATGTACCTTTATTTTTTGCAGCGCGCAGTGAAGGGATTAAAGAATAAATTGCATTTCCCTCAAGTCCATAATTGGTAATAACAGCCTCACCGGAGCTGATAAAGTTTCCTGCTTTTACCCTTATATTTTTTAACGGTTTTCCAACATGATGGTCAATTATTCTTTTTGGCCATTTTATATTAATACCGCAATTTGAAGCTTGAAATGGATTAGTACTAATTCCTATTTTGTTAAAGTGTTCAAGCCATCGTCCATCAGAACCGGTATTTGGCCAAGAAGCACCACCCAAAGAAAAAATATAGTATTCATTTCGATGAAATTTTTTTGAAGTTGTTTCTACAATGGGTTTATTGTTTTCATCGAACCCGATAAAGTTATGGTTAGTATAAATCTCCACATTTTTTTTTATTAAGGATTTACGGATACTATTGAGTACATCAATTGGTTTGTATTTCTTACCGGCAAATACTCTACCGCTTGTGCCAGTAAAGGTTTCAATATTTAAATTCCGTAACCATTCTCTAACCGATTTCGAACCAAAATTTAATATTGCATTTTTTAAAAAATCACAGGGATAATATTTATCGGCAAGCTCATTTCCATCTAAATTGTTTGTAAGATTAAATCCGCCCTTACCTGCCACTAAAAATTTTTGACCAATGTTTTTTTCTTTTTCAAAAATTTCCACATGAAATTTAGAACTTAGAAAGTCTGCTGCAATTAATGCAGAGGGACCACCGCCAAAAATTTTAACAAATTTTGGTTGCATAAATTATTGTAAAATTAAGAATCAAATAGTTTTCTTAATTCAAAAATTGAAATTCCATAAGCTACAGCAACATTTAATGATTGTTTTATTCCAAATTGAGGAATTTCTATTGAGATATCACAAAAATCAATTAATTCTTGATTTACACCTGTTATTTCGTTCCCGACAATCAGGCATAACGGTAAATCGTTTTTTTTAATTTCCGTATAAGATATGTTAGAATCTGTTTGCTCCAATGCACATATTTTATAACCTTGTCCCTTTAGTTGGCGAATAACTTCAATTGGATCTTCTCTAAATTCCCAATCTACACTATCTTGTGAGCCAAGCGCTGTTTTCAGAACTTCCTTATTTGGCGGATGCGAAGTATATCCGCAAAGAAACAGTTTCTCTATCATTGCTCCGTCACTAGTCCTAAAAATAGAGCCTACATTATAACTGCTTCGTATTGAATTTAGTAAAACCGTTACCGGCAGTTTTTTTACTTCGTTGATCGTTTCCAAAGTTGCTCTATCTTCAGAAATTTCAGAATGAGAAAGTTTTTTCATAATCATCTATTCTTTAATTGCTAGTTGTCCGCAAGCAGCAGCGATATCATTTCCTTGGGTATTTCTTAGCGCTACAAATATTTCTTTATTCATTAATTGGTCAACAAACTGCTTTACATTTTCTAGAGAAGTTGGCTCTAACTCAGCAGAAAATCCTCCATTTACCATATGGGCAATACTATTGAAGGGAATGATATTTACCTTTGAAGGCAACAGTTTACATAATTTAATTAACGCTATTAAATCTTCTTCCCTATCATTTACGCCCTTTAACATAGTGTATTCAAACATTATTTTTGTTTTCGTTTTTTTTACATAATAACGTAAAGCATCAATATTACTTTTAAGATTATACTTAATATTAATCGGCATTATTTTACTTCTGATATCATCAAAGCACGAATGAAGTGATAGTGCAAGTTTTACTCTAGTTCCGCTATCAGCAAGTTCAATGATTTTATTTGGTATTCCGGCAGTTGATACTGTTATTCTTGTTCTTCCAATTCTATTGCCCAAATCATGTAATAATATTTTTAAAGTTTTTTCTGTGTTGGAGTAGTTTAATAATGGTTCGCCCATTCCCATAAATACAATGTTAGTTATTTTGCTTGGAGTTTGCTCTTTATTTGTCAATAAGTATTGGTCAATAATTTCAGCAACACTTAAATTTCTAGTATACCCCATAAGGCCTGTTGCACAAAATTTACAATCGAGAGGACAGCCGACCTGAGTAGAGATACATAAAGTTTTTCTTTCATTTTCCGCGATTATCACAGATTCAATTTTATTCCCATCAATAGTTTTAAACAGATATTTGACAGTATCAGAATTTTCAGAATCTTGTTTGGAGATAAGTTTCAATGAATTAATTTCAGCAATATCTTTCAATTTTTCTCTTAACGGCAAAGGTATATTTACCATCTCATCGAATTCAGAAACACCATTTTCGTAAATCCAGTTGAATATTTGTTTTCCTCTAAATTTCGATTGGCCTAAATCAACCATTAAATTTTGTAATTCATCCTGTTGGAAATTTTTTAGTGATATTTTTTTATTTTCTGAATTCATGGTTTGCAAATATAGTAAAGTAGTTACTTTGAATTTTATCTAATTTTTTATAGAATAAAATAATTTATTTGAAATTCCGATATTCATTATTTACCTTAAACCCGTTATTTAAGCTAATTTAATCCTATTTTTTTGTTCAGAAATTGAGAGATAAAAAATGAATTTTAATTTTACGGAAGAACAGCTTATGATACAGCAAACAGCTAGGGAATTTTCTCAAGCTGAAATTGCTCCTACAGTTATTGAAAGAGATAAAGAAGCAAAATTTCCAACTGAAATTATTAAAAAACTGGGTGAGTTGGGTTTTATGGGAATGATGATTTCTGAAGATTACGATGGTGCTGCAATGGATACGGTTGCATATGTATTAGCCATGATTGAAATAGCAAAAGTTGATGCCTCGGTTGCAGTAATTATGTCAGTTAACAATTCCCTGGTTACAACAGGACTGGAAAAATGGGGCTCGGATTTTATTAAAGAAAATTATTTAAAACCATTAGCCAGAGGTGAAAAGTTAGGTGCGTTTGCATTATCGGAACCCGAAGCCGGCAGCGATGCAACACATCAACAAACATATGCCACAAAGGATGGTGAGTATTGGATTCTTAACGGAATGAAAAACTGGATAACTAACGGTCAATCGGCAGATTATCATGTTGTAATGGCCCAAACTGACAAAGAAAAACGTCATAAAGGAATCACTGCTTTTATGGTTGAAAAGGGGATTGAAGGTTTTGAGCATGGCATTAAGGAAGATAAACTTGGAATAAGAAGTTCTGATACATGTACCCTGACTTTTACAAATTGTAAGGTGTCTGAAAATAATATTATTGGAGAAGTAGGCAAGGGTTTTAACTTTGCTATGGATACACTTAATGGTGGTCGCTATGGTATTGCAGCGCAGGCTGTTGGCATTGCAGAAGGCGCTTTTGAAACAGCTTTTAAATATGCACATGAGAGGAAAGCTTTTGGTACGGAAATATTTAATCATCAGGCCATCCAATTTAAATTGTCGGATATGGCTACAGACTTAGAGGCGGCAAAACTTTTAACACTTCAGGCTGCAGCTCTTAGAGATGAGAAAAAACCGTATATTAAAGAAGCATCCATGGCAAAATTATTTGCATCAAAGGTAGCAGTTCATAATTCATTAGAGGCAATACAAATTCATGGTGGCTATGGATATGTTAGAGAATATCATGTTGAAAGATTTTTAAGGGATTCCAAAATAACGGAAATTTACGAGGGTACATCTGAGATCCAAAAATTAGTAATTGCAAGAGAACTGCAAAAAAGTATAATTTGAAAATAGAAAAACATAGGAATTATCATTGTGGCACTAACAGAAGAAGAAATCCGTAAAATTACCTTACAAGCAATATCGGATCTTGGCGACAAAGCAACACCTGGGCTTGTTAAAGATGTTGTAAGTAAGGCTGTGAACAATTACAGTACATCTTCAATACTGCAAAGTGAAGATAAATCATCCGGAAAAGTTATTTTAACTTCATTCGGAATGAATCATCCGGGAATTGTATCTGGAGTAACTCAGGCTCTTAGTGAAGCAAATTGTGATATTGAAGATTTGAGTCAAAAACTTATGGGTGATTTTTATACCATGATTATAATGTTGGATATTACAAATTCGGCTAAAGATTTATCTGATTTACAAAACGAACTAAACAAAGTTGCAGAGAAGTTGAAAGTTAAAATTTATCTACAACATGAAGATTTATTTAGATACATGCACAGAGTATAAAATTGAGGAGACTATAATAAATGCAGTACGATTTTGAAGAAATTCTAGATACTATTAAAATGACCGAAATTGAGCATTTTGATATTAGAACCGTTACTTTGGGCATAAGTTTAAGAGATTGTTTCGATAGAAATTTAGAGATTACTAAACAAAAGATTTATGAGAAAATATTAAAATATGGTAAAAATCACGTCAAATATGCTAATGAAATTGAAAGACAATATGGCGTTTCTATTGCAAATAAAAGAGTTTCGATTACCCCGGCTGCAATTCCGTTTGATTCTTATAAATCCGACGATTTTGTTGAAATAGCTAAAGTTTTGGATAAAGCTGCTGGCGAGATTGGTGTGGACTATTTGGCGGGCTATTCCGCTTTAGTTCAAAAAGGTATGTCAAATGGAGATAGAGAATTAATTAAATCAATTCCTATTGCACTTACGGAAACTAACAGAGTTTGTTCCAGCATAAATGTTGCATCCACAAAAGCTGGAATTAATATGGATGCGGTTTTGATGATGTCTGATGTTATTAAAAAAACTGCTGAAAATACCAAAGATAGAGATTCTATAGGGTGTGCAAAATTAGTTGTTTTTTGTAATGTTCCGGAAGACAATCCCTTTGTAGCAGGAGCATTCCACGGAGTTAGTGAACCTGAGGTAGTGTTAAACGTTGGTATTAGTGGCCCCGGAGTTGTTTTGGATGCAATAAAAAATGCCGGAAATATAGATCTACAACAACTTGCTGAGGTTATTAAAAAAACCGTATTTAAAATCACTCGTGCAGGAGAATTAATGGGTAGAGAAGTTGCCAAAAAACATGGAATTCCATTTG
>Ga0209633_10001582_pt1 | contig 23132 bp, 15 predicted proteins | sample Cruoilmetagenom1_FD_187290 | JGI IMG/M metagenome (GOLD analysis project Ga0209633, IMG submission 187290) | Oil polluted marine microbial communities from Coal Oil Point, Santa Barbara, California, USA - Sample 1 (SPAdes) (version 2) | ecosystem: Environmental > Aquatic > Marine > Oil seeps ...
TAAACTTTTCTATCATTTGTAAGCGAAGGCTGCAGGCCTCAGCATAGTTTCTCATTAAAGAAATTTGAGGGTTAATTTTATTCCATAATCCAATCCAATTTTCTTTTTGATTCTCCGGTAAACTATCTAATCCGGAGTTTTCTAAACGATCAAGAATAATTTTATTATTATCTGAATAGGTACGGTATTTCTCCCAAGTTGTAACAAGGTTGGCAGCTTCTCTGTTTTTTATTTTTGCAGTAATTGTAGTCAATATCACTTTTAAAGAAATTATATTCATTTTGAGTTTCTTATTTTCTTCCATATATTGTTCCCTTTTTTATCTTTAGGTTATTTCACTCAACAAATAAGATTTTATCTGAAACTGAATTCTTCAAAGTGAATATCTGTAAGCAAAACTCCTTTTTGGAGTAATTGTTTTATATAGCTTTCTCTCATTGTTTCCGGTCCGCAAATAAATATAGAAGTATTTTTGAGGTCGGCACTTTTATATAATTTGTCAATTGTAAAGAGACCATGTGTATCTGTATCATTCAAAACAAATTTTAAATTTGGTTTTTGAGTTACATTATTTTCAATTTCTTCTTTATAGTTAGCTTGGCTAATTGTTCTTACACTCCAAATCAAGGTGACATTATAATTATCATCTAATTCTTTAATAAATGATAAATATGGAGTAATACCAATTCCACCGGCTAGCCAAATCTGTTTATTATGTTTTGCCTTCTTGAAGCTAAAACAGCCAAACGGACCTTCTATTTTGGCTGAAACTCCCTCTTTTAACCCAGTCTGTAAATCGGAAGTATAATCACCTAACGCTTTTACGGTAAATCTTAAATTGTCTTCCGACGGATGACTGCTAATTGTAAAAGGGTGCGGTTCTTTTAGAGCCTTATCATGTAAAGATACAAATGCAAATTGGCCGGCTTCAAAAATCAATTTGTTGGCTTGCGGTTTAACTATAAATTCTGTGATATCATTTTCAAATTGTTTTACTTTTTCAACTGTGTAATTCAATTTTTTATTGAAAAGATTGTATAGGAAGGCTCTGTAAAACCAAGCAATAATACCTATTGCAGCCATCAAATAAACATATGTTCTTACTATTGGCAATTGACTTGTTAGCGTAGGAACATTCACCGAATGGGCTATTCCGATTATATAAAATATGCCCATTAGTTTGTGAAAATTTACCCATTTGTGATATTTAAATTTTCTTTTAAATAACGGAGTTGCAGAAATTATTACACCAACAAGAATTAAAACTAGGGAATAAAACCCCAATGGTTTACCGATTGTAAATACGGGATCTCTTGGCACTACTATAAAATGAAAAAGCAGAAGAACTACTGCAATTACTCCGGAACGCCTGTGAATCATATACATTTTATCAAGACCACCGAAGATTTTTTCTATCCATTTTGCCCTGGTTGCCATTAAAAAGTTGGCAGCAAAAACAGTTACTACCCAAGATGAAAAAACTTCTCCGGCAATATGCTTAGAAGTATACTCATAGCTGCCATTATATATGTACAAATCTACTATCCAAAAAACGAAATGGATTAGTATTAATATTGGGAAGTATATTTCTTGTTTAATTATTCTCATCTGATCTCCAATTAAAGTTTGCATATACAATATTTGAATATGCAAATATATTTTTAAAATAAATCGATTGCAAGTCCTATTTAAGTAAAAGGAAATAAGAAATTATTGAATAGATGTCGGCTTTGTAATTTTTATTCATTTGTTTAATGGAAATCTAACTTGTCATTTCGAATAAATTTAAAAGAAGGTACCTATAATTATTGATGATGAGAGAGAGTGGAATAAAATATTAAACTGATAAAACACTTAAAAACCGAGCAGGCCTTTTCTAAACTAAACTCTCATTCCCTAAATTCGATAATTAGTCGGGTTAAAGATATTACAAGGAGTAATTTAAGGGGTTACTTCTTTAATAGGATTAGGGGGAAGTGCAAAAGAGAAATTATTGGAACGGCAGAAGCCGAACCAAATTTTGAATTGCAATTATTCTATCATTTTGAACTCTCATACAGCCGAATTTCCAGCGATACGGCTCCCAGCTAATTCCATTAAGGATGTTAACAATATCCGATTCAATTATTTCTTCATTTTTACAATAAAAATTTAGAGAAAGGATAATGTTTAAATCTGCTAATGTGCCGAAATTAAGGATAACAGTTTTACTGTTACTTTATATCATTTCAACTGACAACTCTAAAGCGCAGAATAAAGAGCAAGACTCTGCTAGTAAAAATATTATATCATCGCAATTATATACTAATAAAATACTTCTTAATAAAGATTCGGAAGAAGCAAAACAAGTAAATGAAGATGATAAGAAAGTTTTTAATAATGTAGATCTTCAATTTGGGGCAGAGTTTGTTAGTCGCTATGTTTGGCGAGGAATTGATATTGGTGACACTCCAAACATTCAACCAACCATATCATTTATATATGGTGGTCTTGAATTAGGGATGTGGGCGTCATATCCTTTATCGGTATTATCTTCAAGCAATAATGAACAAGATTTGTTTTTATCATATACTTATGATGCTGATGGTAGCAACTATAGCGTCATATTAACCGATTACTATTTCCCAAATGCGGGATTAAAATTTCAAAATTGGGATGGAAATGGGAATGGAGCTCATACTGTTGAAATTGCTGCATCATATTCCAGTCCAATAGACAATTCGGTTAATCTATTTGCTGCTTACAATATCTATAACGATACGGATAATTCCTTTTATTTAGAGGCTGGTTATTCCGTTAGCCTTAGAAATATCCCAATTAATTTTTCAGTAGGTGGGGCAAAAGGAAAAAGTTCTTGGCACGGTATTAACACTAAAAGATTTGAACTAACGAATCTTGGTGTTAAGACAAGTAAAGAAGTTCAAGTTTCTAAAAATCTCCTTATCAGTGTATCTGCATCATATATAATAAACTTTTATGTCGGAAAATCTTATCTGGTTTTCGGAATAGGTATATAATTACTTAAGTAATAAAAGATAAAAATAGAGGTAAGTATGTTAAAAAATATGAAATTAAAACAAAAACTTGTAGTGTTTTTTCTTGCGCTTGGAATTATTCCGTTAGCAATTGTGGCCATAGTGTCTTTTTCGAAAGCAAGTTCAAGCATTCAAGATTTAGCCTTTAATCAATTACTTTCTGTTCATGCACTTAAGAAAAAGCAGATTACAAATTATTTTGAGGATAGGTTTAAACTTTTGGATGATGTTAAAATGAATCTTAGATTTACAAAAGGCCTGCCTCTTTTTTCTGATGGGTTTGCAAACGGCGTAAATAGCGAGGAATATAAGAATTTAGTAGCTGAGAGGGAAAAGGGGTTTTCCATATTTATGGAAAATTTTGGGTTTTACGATGTTTTTTTAATAAATGCTAACGGGGACGTTGTTTATACAGTTACCAAAGAATCAGATTTTGGTGTGAACCTAAATGACTCCGGATGGAAAAATACGGGTTTAGGAAAAGTCTTTGAGCAATCAAAAGAAGGCGACAGTTTTATTGATTTTGCATGGTATGAACCTTCTAAAGAAGCCGCATCATTTTTAAGCACATCACTGTACGATAATAATGGAAATTATTTAGGAGCTGCTGCTTTTCAAATATCTCTTTCAGATATCAATAATATCATGCAGGAAAGAAGTGGTATGGGCGAGACCGGTGAAACTTACTTAGTTGGCCCGGATAAAAAAATGAGATCGGATTCTTATCTTGATCCAACAGGGCATTCCGTAAAAGCATCATTTACCGGCACGGTAGAAGAAAATGGAGTTGATACAAAGGCAGTTAAAGAGAGCTTTGCCGGTAAAACCGGCAGTGAAATCATTATAGATTATAACGGTAATCCCGTACTTTCGGTTTATTCACCGTTAGAACTTCCTGGTGGGATAACTTGGGCGATTTTAGCGGAAATTGATGAATGGGAAGCTTTTGAAGCTGCAGATTCAATGAGAATTTTTTCAATAATTATAGGGGTGGTTTTAGGATTTGTAGTAGCATTTATCGGTTTTTTTATTGCCAAAGGTATTGCTAATCCTGTTGTATCACTTTCCGAAGCAGCGGATAGAGTTGCATCAGGTGATTTAACTGTAAAAAGCAATTATAAATCCAATGATGAACTAGGAAAATTATCAAGTTCCTTCAATACCATGGTACAAAATATTAAGGAAGGTAATGATAATTTGGAAAAAGAAAAAGCTGGTGTAGAGAAAAAAGTCGAAAAAGCAGTTCAGGAATCCGAAAGCCAGAAAAAGTACCTTAATCAAAATGTTGCGGTAATACTAAATGAAATGGAAAAGTTTGCTCAAGGTGATTTGACCATTGAAGTTATTGCAGAAAATAATGATGATGAGATAGGAAAATTATTTAATGGATTTAACGAAGCTGTACAAAATATAAGAAATATGGTTGTACAAGTATCGGAATCAGTTCAAGCCACTGCAAGTGCAAGTCACCAAATATCATCTAGTACGGAGGAAATGACAATTGGTGCTCAAGAGCAGAGTTCGCAAACTATGGAAATAGCAGGAGCTATGGAACAGATGACAAAAACTGTGGTTGAAACAACCCATAACACAACTGCAGCAGCACATTCTGCAAAAGATGCTGGTCAATTAGCTGAAGAAGGTGGCAAAACCGTAAAAGATACGGTAGTTGGAATGGAAAGAATTTCAGGGGTTGTATCTAAGGCTGCGGAAAAAGTATCCGAGCTAGGTTCCAATAGTGAAAAAATTGGCGAAATTATTCAAGTCATTGATGAAATAGCTGATCAAACAAATTTATTAGCGTTAAATGCTGCCATTGAAGCTGCCAGAGCTGGAGAGCATGGCAGAGGGTTTGCTGTAGTTGCTGATGAAGTAAGGAAATTATCCGAAAGAACTGCAAAAGCAACTCAGGAAATAGCAGCGATGATAGAAAAAATTCAATCGGATACCGGGGACGCGGTTCAGTCGATAAATACCGGAAACGAGGAAGTTCAAAATGGAAAAGAATTAACTGAAAAAGCCGGTGAAATGATGAATGAAATAGTCGGCTCTGTTAACAAAGCTGTTGATGAAATTAACCAAGTAGCAACAGCAAGTGAAGAACAATCAGCTACCGCAGAGCAAATTGGAAAAAATATTGAAATGATAAATAATGTTGCCACTGAATCTGCTCAAGGTGTACAACAAGTAGCTCATGCAACTGAAGATCTAAGTAGACTGACTAACGATTTACAAGAGCTGATAAATAACTTTAAGATTGATAAGTATGGTACAACTAAGAAAAAAGCAAATTTTACCGGTTTAGTTCATGAAAATGACGAAGTTGGAATTAGTGTTTAATATTTTTTTGGTTGTAAGAAACATTTAGTAGAAATCATTTATTTTATAAATTATTCAATAGCAAGAAAGGATACATCCAATGCGTAACTTCTGGATTAACTTAAGCGTATATAAAAAAATTACAATTCCGATTGGTATTGTAACCGTTCTAACAATAGTACTAACCTATTCTGTTTTTTCATCAATGCTGGAAAAAGCTGAAACTAACACTATAGTAGAAAAAGCTAGGGCCCTTGTACTACAGGCAGAAGCTGTTAGAGAATTTACTTCCACTCAGCAAAAGCATAACCTTTTTAAAGAAAACATAGAGGAACTTGATGATCTTTTAATGACCGTGCCAATTTTTTCGGCAATGGAAGTTACCAGGAAAAAGGCAGCCGAGTTAAATATGGAATTCAAAGTTCCAAAAGTAAATCCTAGAAATAAAAAAAATACGCCTGATAAGTATGAATTAGCCGCATTAGAAAAAATAAAATCAGGTAAATTAAATGAATTTTGGGAAGTAGATTCGGAAACCAATAAACTTAGGTATTTTAGACCTGTTAAGTTGACGGAAGAATGCCTGGCATGTCATGGAGACCCTGCCAATTCATTTGCAATTTGGGGTAATTCAGATGGATTAGATATAACCGGCGCAAAAATGGAAGGATGGAAAACCGGTGAAATTCATGGAGCTTTTGAATTAATGATGGATATGGCACCTGTTCAAGAAGCCATTCTTTCCAAATCAATAAAGATTGCTCTTATTACCGTATTCACCGGAATTGTTTTAATGGCAATTGCAATGTTTTTAGCTCGCAGAATTAGCAAACCGCTAAAATCTTTATCTGAGGCGGCAAATGAAGTATCTAAAGGTAATTTTGATGCTAAAGTTGAGGCAGAAGGGAAAGATGAAATTGGTGTATTAAGTAGTGGATTTAATGAAATGGTACATCAAATTAAAACTACGAATGCAAACTTACAAGAAGAAAAACAAAATATTGAACGAAAAGTAGAAGAGGCGGTTAAGGAATCCAAAGAACAAAAAACATACTTAGAAAAAAGTGTTAACCTAATTCTTGTTGAAATGAATAAACTTTCAGAGGGAAATTTGACCTCAAGGCTACCGGTAGAGACACAAGATTCAATAGGTAAACTTTTTAAAGGTTTTAATAATACCGTAAGCAACATTAGTAAAATAATAACAGAGGTTAACGAATCGGTTAATTCAACAATTTCAGTAAGCTCTCAAATAGCATCCAGTATTGAAGAGATGGCGGCAGGTGCAGAAGAGCAAGACAGACAAACCTCTGAAATTGCTTCTTCAATTGACGAAATGACTAAAACTGTTACTGAAACTACTCAAAACACAACATCGGCAGCAGAATCAGCTAAGGATTCAGGCCTTCTGGCTGAAGAAGGAAGTCAAGTAGTAGAGAAGGCAGTATTTGCTATGGACTCAATTGCAAATATTGTATCACAAGCTGCCGAAAAAGTGTTAGAGTTAGGAACGAATAGTGATAAAATAGGTGAAATCATTCAGGTTATAGACGAAATTGCTGATCAAACAAATCTACTAGCTTTGAATGCTGCTATTGAAGCAGCTAGAGCCGGTGAGCATGGAAGGGGTTTTGCAGTTGTTGCCGATGAAGTAAGAAAGCTTGCGGAGCGTACTACAAAGGCGACAAAGGAAATTGCAAGCATGATTTCTCAGATACAAAATGATACAAAAACAGTAGTTGGCTCTATAAACAAAGGGAACGAAGAAGTTCAATCTGGTAAGAAACTTGCTGAAAGTGCAGGATCTGCAATACATAACATTGTTAAAAAAGCAAACGGGGTAGTTGATGAAATTAACCAAGTGGCAACGGCAAGCGAAGAACAGTCATTAACTGCTTCGCAAATTGCACAAAATATTGAAACAATTAATAATGTATCGCAAGAAACTCTTTCCGGAATTCAACATATGGCTGGTGCTGCCGAAGATTTGAATAGAACAACAGAAAACCTAAAAGAGATGGTACAAAAATTTAAGTTAAACGAATCTGAATCCGCTTTTAATAAAAATAGTAGGGTTAAAGAACAATTAAGAATTTAATATAAATAGGAAAGAAAAAATGGGGGATATAGAGATTAATAAAATAGAGTTAAAAAAATATTCCCCATTTGTAGAAGTATTGTTAATCTGTAACGATTATTATTTTTAGTTCCTAATAAAAGACGAATCAAGATTTAATAATTAAATATAAAAGATAAATCACCTTTTTCAACATATTTTCTTTGTAATTCATTGAAATATTACAAGTTACAAGAAATAATATTTGCCAATCTCTAGAAACTCCATTTAAAATTTATGCATGTAAAAACCTGAAGAGAAGTCAATTCAATGATTGCACCTGCTATAATTTTCCAATAATTTTAAGATTTGATCAAATATTATTTTTTTTTAACGAAAATAAATTAGCACTATTTTATTTTAAACAAATATTAGATTGTAGTAAATATGACAAAAATTTATTTGATTACCTCGCTTTTAATTTTATGTAGTTTTACATCATTTGCCCAAGAAGTTGGTATTAGATTAGGTAATGTTAATGAAGGAAATGCGGCAGTTGATGTATTGTTTTCAACAAATAAATACAGTAGAATACATACCGATGTATCATTTAATAATGGATTGGGTATTGATCTTCTATGGGATTTTTTATTTAGACCACTTGAAGAAGAGGCTTTATATTGGTATGCTGGTGTTGGTCCGTATACCTTTATTGGTGACCCGTTTCAATTAGGAGTAGTAGGTGAGATTGGCCTGGAATATCGTTTTACTGGAGTTCCTATTGCTCTTGGAATTGACTGGCGTCCTCAATTTAGAATTATAGATAATACAAATTTTAGTGTTGACGGCTTTGGATTAAATGTAAGATGGATTTTTTAAATACAAAAATCTTATTACAGAAAGAGAGATTATTTTACTCTTCTTTTTTCGAGCTCACTAGTTAAGCTATTTCCAAATATTTAGTATTCGATCAATAAGAAAATTTAAATTAAAACCGCACAAAAACATAAAAAATAATGCAAACGAATTAGGTTTTGTGATGCGATGCTAATTATTATCTTTAATATTGTAATTAAGCATCAGCGCAATAAAATTTGTACTATTCCTCTATAATGAATAAGTGAAAAAAAGATTACAGAAAATGATAAATTCTAGACAAATAGTTGAAGAATTTTTAAGGATTTGATGTAATAATATTTATCTTTTGGATATGTGTATACAATTCTAAATTTGAATGATAACATAAAACGGTGATTAACTAGGTTAATGGGAAAAGATTTATATAAAGATGGAAATTTAGTAGATGCGATAAAAAAATCCGACAAGGATTCGCTACGTTTATTGTTCGAAAAATATTACACGTCCATTTATATATTTATTTGGAATAAAACAAAAGACGATGACCTTTCGCAGGATATTGTTCAGGAAGTATTTATAAAAATTTGGGATAGCAGAAGTAATTTAGATGAATCTAAATCTATAAAAGCGTATTTGTACAGAATTGCTTCCAATATGTGTATTGATCATTTAAGAAAACAGGTAACCAGGCAGGCTTATGTAAATGATAGAATAGATTCACGAGATGAGGATAGTTCTTATAAAGAGTTTGAAAGTACTGATAATGTGAAAAGAATACTTGATGTTCTACCTGATGACGTTAGGGAAACATTTGTTCTTTCCCGGTTTGATAAATTCAAATATTCTGAAATATCGGAAATTCTTGATGTATCGGTAAGAACTGTTGAAAGCAGGATAAGTAAAGCAATTAAAATTTTGAAAAGTGTTCTTAAAAAAAAAATTAAATAAATATTTCTCCAATGTGGGTTTAATGTTACTTATACGTAATAGTTAATGAAAAGGAATCGATCTCTCTTTTTTGTCAAGGGCCCTGATGAAAAAGTAAGTAATTCTTTTAATTAAAATGTATAAAAACATAAAAGGAGAAATAAAATGAAAAGACTAAAGTTGATATTTGCTGTTTCATTTTTAAGCATTATAATTTTTTTGACAGGTTGTAAAAATAACGATAATAGTGTAGCGCCGGAACCAAAGTCTCAAGTAAAAATTGGAACTACAGCATCGCCAAAAGCACAGTTTGGATTAAAAAAACAAATGAATAGGTTGCAGAAAGCAGGTATAAATACAGCAGAATTAGATGCCTTTTTTTCACTGGGATGGACATCATACCCTGTTTATGATTCTGCAGCTGTTAGTAACGAAATTTATAGCTTTGGATATGCAGGTGCTTTTAACAATACAAATTATAGAAACCTGGATATGGGTGATGTAGCTGTAAGTTATGGATTAGAAAAAACAAAATTTTTCAAATATGAATATGATTATACATATCAAGATGAAGAGGGAAATGAAGTAACCGAGAAAGATATTTTTTATGATTTATATAATTTTCCTATGACGGAAGAAGAAATTATGAATGATGATTTTTCTGTAGAAGAAGTTAAAATTCCTTACCTGGGAGGACAAGACTATAATTTTACAGCAACAGGTTCAAGTGAATTTTCATCTGTGTCTATAAGTGTTGCGGCACCTGCTGAACAACTAAAAATTACTGAACCCAAGTCTGGTGCTGAAGTTGATCTTGGACAAACATTAACTGTTAAATGGCAGGGTGGACAAGGAACTAACAAATTATTTCTTAGCGTTTATCCTATGCTAGATTGGGAAAATATCAGTGATGACGATTGGGAAACAATATTCGAACAGTTTGAATTCGAATTTGGATTTTTCAAAGAAATTGATGCCGGTACGGGAGAGTACACATTAACAACTGAAGAAATGAAATCAATCAGCAACAATAAGTATGTTAATGGTTTATTTATAGATGTTTATAATTATAATGTTGTTGAAAATAATGATAGCGGAAGAAATGTAGTTGCAGAAATTCATTTGGGAAATTCAGTTGAAGCAAGTATTAAAAAATAGTATTAAATATAACCCGGGTTTTATTAGCCCGGGTTGCATAAAATTAAAGAGAATAAAATGGATGAAGAAAGATACCATAATTTAATTCATAAGAGCCTTTCGGACGAGATTAACTCAGAAGAACAAAAAGAACTCGATTTGTGGATTAAATCATCTGGTGAAAACAAGAAGATATTTGAAGATATTAAGAATGTTTGGCTAAAAGTTGAAAATTCCGAACCAAATGAAATACCTAGTATGGAAATGGTTTGGGAAAATATTGATAAGAAAATATCCGGTAAAATTGGAAAACCTGAAACAAATATTATCCCCATAGCTTCTACAGAAAAAACTTCTCCCAAATCAATATTTAACATTACAGGAAATATCACAAAATGGTGGTCCGCTGCTGCTGCCGTATTTATTATTGTTTTCACAGCATATCTATTAGATTTATTTTCTGGAAAAATTGATGAGCAAATTTACTTTGCAGCAAACGGTGAAAAGATAGATGTAGAATTGAATGATGGTTCCCTTGTGAAACTAAATTCCGGAAGTAAACTTGTTGTATCTGAAGAATTTAACGAAAACGAAAGAGTTGTAAATTTAATCGGTCAGGCTTTTTTTGATGTTGAACATGATGGGAGCCCGTTTATAATAATTACAGAAAATGCTAAAGTAAAAGTGGTAGGTACCAGTTTTGATGTTTGGGCAAGAAATAAGATTACCAAAATAATTGTAAAAGAAGGTAAAGTATTATTTGGAAATAGAAATTCGAAACTAGATTCCGCAGTAGCACTTACTGCAAACCAGAGCAGTATTTGTAATGAAAAAGAAAATCCGTCATTACCTGAAACGATAAACTCTACAAGCTTGCTGGGCTGGTTAAATAATGAGATTGTATTTGATAAAACACCAATTTGGGAAATCGCATCTGAATTGGAAAGAAGATTTGATGTGAAGATAAATCTAACAAATGTTAATGATTCATTATCATTAACCGGTTCGTTTGAAGAATCCGGAATTGAACCGGTTCTCGAAACAATCTGTTTAGCTTTGAACCTGTCATATAAATATGAAGCAGATAAGTATGTAATTTTTTAATTTATTAAAAGAATCAACCTCCTTAATTCCTTCAACATAAATTTCCCAATAGTTATCCATAAGCAAAATCAATTTATGGGGAAATTATATCTGGCAATTATCCTTTTAAACGTACCTATTTGAATAGAAATCAAATATGGATACAAAAATTTATACACACTTTATTTTTTAATGTGGAAAAACCGATGTACATACGTATTAGGTATATAATGAATATTTAACTAAAAGTTATTCACTACCTAATGGTGGAGGTCAGTATGATTAAAAAAGCTTTTCTTTCGTTTTTTGCGGTTTCCATTATCGCAATGTTTTCGTTTGGTGATTTTTTAACATCAAATGAAAGTAATTTTACCTATACATTAAAAAAAAATGTTATTGAATCCCTTAAAAAAGGGAAAAAAAATATAAAACAAGTTCTCTCTTCCGAAAGAAAGAAAAGAGTAAAAGGTGTTTATAACAAAGATCAGCCCGATAAATTTGCTCAATTCCATAAAGGAATTAGAACTAGAGCTAATGAACATGAACCGTCTTATAATTCCAACTACAAAGTTGAGGAGCTCTTAAAGGCAAGAAGAGTTCGCGGTACAGCAGCGTTGAATAATAATTCTTACTCTTCTTTTGCATCCGCCAAGTTAAATTGGATTGAAAGGGGACCAGGGAATGTTGCCGGAAGGGTAAGGACTATTATTGTGGATCCCGATGACAAAACTAATAATACATGGTTTATAGGTTCAGCATCCGGTGGTATTTGGAAAACTAGAAATGCCGGTAAAACATGGGGGAATTTAACCAAAGATTTACCAAATCTATCTACATCAATTCTAGCAATGTCTCCTAAAAACACTAATATTATTTATGCAGGCACAGGAGAGGGGTATGGCTCATTTGCTTTTATTCAGGGCCAAGGTATTTGGAAATCTGCCGATAAAGGAAAAACGTGGGATCAAATAACCTTTACTGCCAGCAACCCGGATTTTGGTAATGTTATGAGAATGGTAGTTGATCCGAATAACGAAAATATTGTTGTAGTCTCAACGGTTGCGTCATTTAGAACAAAGCCTGGTACAAATAGAAAATCTACAATATATAGAACAACGGATGGAGGGCAAAACTGGATTAAAGTTTTTGAGAACGAAATACCCGAACAAGGTGATCCGGCAGCTAATTCCATTCAGCAAATAATTGCAAATCCTAAAAATTTTAATACGCTTTATGCTACGGTTCACTCCAACGGGGTTCTTAAATCTGTGAATGCCGGAGTAACGTGGGAAAAGATTTATGATTCTGCGTTTGAAGGAACGGCGAGACTTGAAATTGCAGTCTCCCCAACAGATACTTCACGACTTTACATTTCAGCAGAAGGCGACCCTGACCAGCTTTTTATGTCAGCAAATGCAGGGAAAACATGGCTAAAGGGAAAGCAAGATGGGGGACTTGACGGACGAACTTGGGCAATCGGGCAAGCCTTTTATGATAATACAATTGCTGTTCACCCTTACAATGAAAATATTGTATTTGTAGGAGGTGTGGATATTTTCAAATTTACATTTAAAGAAAAGGTTTTTAGTACATTTAATTTCTATGCCGAAGTTGTTGCAGATGGTTATGGATCTTATGGTGGTTCTACGAAAGGAGTTCATGTTGATCATCATGCATTGGTATTGCACCCGGTTGATATCACAAAAAAAACTTTTAGATTCCTTAATGGTAACGATGGTGGAGTAGCTTATTCGGATGATGGCGGAGAAACATTTACTCAATCAGGAGATACATTCCTAAATGACGGTAATATAAATCCAACCATGAAAGGTTTAAATGTGTCGCAATTTTACGGTGCTGATAAAATGAACGGGGGTAACCGTTACGTGGGCGGCACACAGGATAACGGAAGCTGGTTCTCTCCTGAAAACCCGGATACACTTAGTGTGTGGAAAAGTGCACCAAGCGGTGATGGTTTTGAAGCAGCTTGGCATTATGGTGATCCAAATAAAATTCTCGAATCGTCTCAAGGTAATAACATATTCCGAAGTTTAGACGGCGGAAAAACTTGGCAAAACCTAGCTATTCCAGGCAGTGGACAGTTCTTAACAAAAATTGAAAATTCTAAACAAGATCCTGATTTAGTCTTTACAACTGCTCAAGAAGGTGTTGTTCGCTCCGATGATTTTGGAACAAGCTGGACTATAATAGAATTACCCGATTTTGGAGTGGGTGCACCTCACGCAGTAGCAAGAATTTCTTTGGCAAACCCCCAAGTTGTTTGGGCAGCAAGTCAAATGACAAGTAAGAATCCTGTTCGTGTCTCAACCGACGGCGGGTTTACTTTTACAAAAACAAAGGCTCCTAATATAACTCTTGGCAATATTACAGGGATAGCAACTCATCCAAAAGATGAAAGCACGGCTTATGCCTTATTTTCTTTTGCGAATGCTCCAAAAGTATTCAGAACAACTGATTTGGGACTAAATTGGGAAGAGTTATCCGGTTTTGGAAGTAACAATAAAAGCTCAAATAGTTTCCCTGATGTAGCAACTTACAGCCTGCTGGTAATGCCTTATAATACTAATATAATATGGGCTGGCACCGAAATTGGTATTTTCGAATCAAAAGATAACGGGAAAACGTGGACTTATGCTAATAACGGCTTCCCTGCTGTGGCGGCATTCCAAATGAGAATTATTAATGATCAGGTAATAGTTGCTACACATGGAAGAGGAGTATGGTCTGTTAGCTTACCCGAACTTAAAGGTTATGAGCCAACGGCTGTTGTACTTGTACCGAGAATTACTGAATTTGATGCAGCAATTGACGGTAACATAAGTGTAAAAATAAATTTAAGAGCAACTTACGATTCAACAATTGTTTTTGTAAAAAATTCAAGTAATAACGAAATAACAAGATTAGCAAAATTCTCTGCCAATTCTTCATCAAATGACACATCTCTTTCATTATCTGTTAATTCAAAAATTACTGCGACATATCAATTCTTCGTAAAATCTTACAAAGAGAATAAATCATTTGTTGGCGGTGGCGGTCAATTTAATGTTTTCGCCCTGAAGGAAGCAAGAGCAAGCTATAGCAGTAACTTCGATGCAAATTATGATGATTATTCACTTAAAGGTATGACAATTTCATCAGAAAGTGGTTTCTCAGGAGGAGCACTTGATTCTGAGCATCCATACTCAAGGCTAATTGAAAATAGTGCATTATTATTAGTCCCAATCACAGTAAGTTCTTCGAATGCAATACTAAAATATGATGATATTGCTATTATTGAACCCGGTGAGCAAGATGCCTCATTTGGGTCACCGGATTTTTACGATTATGTGGTTGTGGAAGGTAGTAAAGATTATGGTAAGACCTGGGAGCCCTTAGCGGATGGATATGATGCAACTTTTAATTCCGAGTGGCAAAACATATATAGAGGTAAGCAAGCCCCGACTCCTCAAATGTTTCAAACCCATGAAATTAATTTACTTGACAAATTTTCATCCGGAGATAAAATACTGATACGGTTTAGATTATTCTCTGATGATTATGAAACAGGATGGGGCTGGATAGTTGATAATTTAACAATTCAGGAAGGAGTAGTTGGGATAAATAAAATTTCCGGATTACCATCGGAATATAATCTTTTGCAGAACTATCCGAATCCTTTTAATCCAGCAACCAAAATTCAATACTCTATTCCAAAAGGGAGTGATGTAAAGATCACTATTTTTAATCTTCAAGGTGAAGAAATAAAAAAACTAGTGAATAATCAGTTTCAAAAAGCAGGGTCGTATGAAGCTGTTTGGAACGGAGTAAATAATTTTGGAAGCAAGGTTTCAAGTGGAGTATATTTTTATAAAATTGAAGCTAATAACTTTATTCAAACTAGGAGAATGGTCCTACTTAAATAGTAATTTTATGGTACTTGGTTTTGTTTCCAAGTGTCATTTTTTTGGCAAATTTTCACTATTTATTTACAATCACAGATATTTGGCATAATAATTTGACGAGGCAATAATGAAGCGAATTTCATTTATTATTTATTTCATGCTTTTATCGGTTCAAATTTTCTCAATTAGCGTGTCTGACTCCGGGGGTAAACTTATTCCTGAACAAGCAGCTTACGATATAACATTCTACAGTATTAATCTGGAAATAAAGTCCACTGATAAAACTATAGCCGGATTTACAAATATAAAAGCAACGGTTCTTACTGAAATAGAGAAATTTGTATTGAACCTAAACTCAGTATATACAATTGATTCAATAGTATGGAAAGGAAGCGAAAATAAAAATAAATTAATGCAATATACCCATGAGCAAGATAGAATTAACATTACTTTATTTTTATCAATACCTGCCGATGGAACAGTTGATTTGGAAGTTTATTATAAAGGGAAACCAAAGGAAGCCAATAATCCTCCTTGGGATGATGGTTTTGTTTGGAACACAAGTTCAAGTGGAAAAACATGGGCTGGAGTTGCTTGCGAAAGCGAAGGAGGTGATATTTGGTGGCCGTGCAAAGATCATCCTTCCGATGAACCGGATTCGGTTGCATTAAACTTTACCGTCCAATCGGATTTAACTTGTGTTTCAAATGGAAAACTTCTTGGTGTAACAGATAATCCGGACAACACCAAAACATATAAGTGGTTTGTTTCCAATCCAATCAACAATTATAACGTTACATTTTATCTTGGAGAATATGAAAAAATACCGATTCAATATACAAGTGTTACAGGCAATCCGATTCCTTCAGAATGGTGGTTTTTAAAAGAGAACAAAAGTAAAGCGGAGAATCATATAAAACTATTCTTAAAAGATTTGAAGTTTCTTGAAGAAAAATGTGGACCTTTTCCATTTAGGGGAGATAAATATTCAATAGCCGAGGCTCCTTACTGGGGAATGGAACATCAATCGATAATTGCATACGGTAATAATTTCCAGCTTAATTCATTTGGATTCGATTATATACATTTCCATGAATTAGCGCATGAATGGTGGGGTAACCTTGTTAGTGCAAAAGATTGGAGTGATGCATGGATACATGAAGGCCTTGCAACTTATATGGAGGCTTTGTTTACGGAGGAGCTGCATGGGAAAGAAAAGTATAAAGAATATGTAAATATGTGGACTCTTGCTAATCCTGCACCGATTGCTCCACGAGTAAGTGTAACGGCTTCAGAAATATTTAATCGCGATATTTATTATAAAGGTGCTTGGGTAGTTCATACGTTAAGATATCTTATTGGAGATGAAACTTTTTTTAAGGTATTAAGGAGATGGGCTTATTCTGATTCGACTAAAGAATTAGTCACAAACGGGGAGCAATGCCGTTTAGCTACAACTGATGAATTTCTTAAAATAGCGGAGAATATTTCTGGAAAAGAGCTTAGTTGGTTCTGGGAAATTTATTTAAGACGCGGTCCGCTTCCCAAGTTAAAATATGAGATTACAAATGATAAATTAAGTCTAAACTGGGAAGTACAGGAGAACCTCCCATTTATTTTACCGGTTGAAGTAAAATTAGGTGAAGATATTATTAAAGTAGCAATGCCTAACGGACGCGGAGAGGTTTCAATTCCATCCGGTATTACACCGGTAATAGATCCGGATTCGTGGATATTAATGGAAAAAGTTGAAGGAATTACAAATGTTAAAGAAGACATTGCTTTAATTCCCAATGATTTTAATTTAGATGTATATCCTAATCCTTTTAACCCGGAAACTAAATTACAGTTAAATATAGGTGAATCACAAAACATAGATGTGGAAGTATTTTCAATGACCGGCCAAAGTGTTTGGAAAAAATCTAACACCTATTATCGGAAAGGCAAACAGAATATTAGAATTGATCTTAGTAAACAAAGCAGCGGAACATATTTTCTAGTTGTTAAGAGTAAAAAAAGACAAGCATATAAAAAGTTGCTTTTGTTAAAGTAGTACCGGAAAAATTATATTTTGGTTATTTCAACAAAACTGAACTAAAATATTTCATTAGGGAGTTACCTTCCGGGTGATTCCTAATATGAAAAAACATCCAACGTTAATTCTGTTTTAAGTTTATAGGAATATTTGATGTAAAGAATTGCTCGTAAATTCTTCAAATCTTGGCGGATAAATAAGAAGAGTTTATAAAAAATACCCAATCTTCAAGCCCAAATCTCACTTTTTCATAAAAATTATTCTCCAATGTGGATAATTGAATACTAATCCGTATTAGTATATAAATCAGGGAATTCTATATAAAAACGGCTTTACTATGAAAAAAATACTATCAGTTTTATTATTTGTTGTTTTAATAATAATCCCCGATGTTGGATTTGCACAAGCAAAATCAAGTATTGAATCCTGCTCGAAAGCAAAAATTAGAGGACTTGAAAGAAATAGATCGTTATCAAAGTTTGCTAGTTTGGGCGACACAACAATTGATGTGAAATACTATAAGCTCGATCTCAACATTTCTCACACAAATAAAAATATTTCAGGTGCGGTTACCATAACTGCAGCAAGCGCAATAAATAATCTTCAAAAAATATTTTTTGACTTAAATAACAAAATGACAATTGATTCCGCGAAAATTGGAAATAAAAAATTAAATCCCACACACAGTAACAACAAAATTAGTTTAACTCTTGATAAAGCTTATGTAAAAAGTGAAAAGTTTTCAGTAATTATTTATTACCATGGCAACCCTGCAAGTTCTGGTTTGGGAAGCTTTACATTCAGTACAAATCAAGGAGGAAAACCGGCTATATGGAGTTTAAGCGAACCATACGGAGCTAAAGATTGGTGGCCCTGTAAAGATAGTCCGGACGATAAAGCTGATTCAACTGACGTTTGGTTGACATGTGCGAAAGAATTAATACCTGTCTCGAACGGTAAATTGATGGAGAAGAAAGATAACGCAAACGGAACACATACATATAAGTGGCATAGTAGTTATCCAATTGCTCAATATTTGATCTCAGTTGCTACTTCAAACTATAAAGAAATAGTTGAATATTTTAAATTTTCGGAAACGGACTCAATGAAAATTGTACACTATATTTACCCGGAAGAGGATAATAGCACTATTCGCAAGCAACTTTCCTTAACAACTAATATGCTGAAAGTATTTTCGGATTTATTCGGATCCTACCCTTTCATAAAAGAAAAGTACGGACACGCTAGTTGTAATTTTGGAGGTGGAATGGAACACCAAACCATCTCTTCGATGGGAGGTTATGGAGAAAGCCTGATGGCACATGAACTTGCTCATCAATGGTTTGGAGATAAAATTACATGTAAGGACTGGAGTAATATTTGGCTTAATGAAGGTTTTGCAACGTATGCGGAAGCACTATATAATGAAGTAGCCTATGGAGAAGATGAATACTTAAATACAATTAAGTGGAATATGGAAGATGCCAAACTTGGAGATGGAAGCATTTATGTGTCAAATATTTCAAGTCCAGATAGGATATTTGATGGCAGCTTAACTTATTCGAAAGCCGGCACTGTTCTGCACATGTTAAGAGGTGTTGTGGGTGATGAAAAATTCTTCAATATTCTCAAAACATATGTTGCTGCTCCAAACTTAGTGTATGGAACTGCAGTTACGGAAGATTTTCAAAAAATAGCGGAAAATGTTTATGGAAAAAGTCTAGACTACTTTTTTAAGGAATGGATTTATGGAGTAAACTATCCCAAGTACGAATATTCTTGGAAAAATGAATCTATCAGTGAAGGATATAAGGTTACGTTAAATGTTTCACAAAAAGCAAATTCAAGTCCGCATATCTTCACGATGCCGATTCAAATAAAAATTCTTACTGGTTCCGGTGATACAACTTTAACGGTGTTTAATGATCAAGCACATCAGCAGTTTGAATTTACACTAAAGGACCAGCCAAGTAATATGCAATTTGACCCTGATAACTGGATACTTAAAGAGGTTAACGAAACTATAACATCCATTAGTGATAACCATGTTGTTCCTAACAACTTTAGGTTGGAGCAAAATTATCCGAATCCGTTTAATCCGTCAACAATTATTAGTTATACACTTCCTGAAAAATCAAAAGTAACATTAATTGTATATGATATGTTGGGCAGGAAAGTGACAGATCTGGTAAATGGGAGGGAAGAGTCTGCAGGGACACATTACTTAACGTGGAATGCTAAAAATAGTATTGGGCAGGATGTTGCCGGCGGAATTTACATATATCAGCTTGTAACCAGTAAAAAAACATTATCAAAAAAAATGATTCTTTTAAGATAGTAAATAATAGGAGCTGGAAAACAACATGTTAAAAAGATATTTAATATTTACTTATATAACTCTTAGTTTATCATCCCTGCTGTTTGCTCAAAATAAGGGAGAGAAACTTTTTGACAACTCGTACGTTCATGAAATCAGAATAACTTTTTATGAACCTAATTTTTGGGATTCACTTGAAAGTCATTATGAAAAAATTTGGGAATCGGGTGAAAAAAACTATTTAAGGGCACAAATCAAAATCGATGGTCAGGAAATTGATACTGTGGGTGTAAGGGAAAAAGGATTCAATTCCAATCAGGGCGGTGATTCTCGTAATCCGGATTATGCAAAATACGCAAAAAAACCCTTCAAAATAGATGTAAATGAATTTATAGAGAATCAAACTTTTGACGGATTAAAAAAGTTTAACTTGAATAACTGTATTCATGACAGAAGTTATATGAGAGACTTGCTGGCTTACGATATACTAAGAAAAGCAGGTGTTAAAGCTCCCAGAACGAGTTATGCCAAGCTTTATCTAAATGATATTCCTTGGGGGCTTTATCTAATTGTGGAACAAGTTGATAAAACATTTCTAAAAAGCCGGCTTGGAAATAAGAACGGAAATTTATACAAAGCAAATTGGACAGACCTTGATTGGAAAGGTAATGATTATAAGGAGTACAAAGATGACATGGTAAAGAAAACCAATAAATCGAAAAATGATTGGTCCGATTTTATTCGTTTCGTTGGTATTGTTAATAACATTCCCGATGATCAGATTAAAGATTCCTTAAACGCTGTTTTGAATGTTGAAAATTATTTAAATACGCTGGCAGTTGATGTCGCAATTAATAACTGGGATTCTTATTTCGATCATGGAAGAAATTTTTATATTTATTTCGATGAGAACATTAATAAGTTTCAGTGGATACCATGGGATTATGATCTCTCATTTGAAAGTAGTTTTAATACGGAGATTTTTCCAAAAGGATTTGGAGGGGGGAATTCTGATTCAAACGACAATAATGAAGCATATTTTAAAATACTGATTAAAAGAATCAAAGAAACCGAGGTATTCAGAAATTCATATCTTGACAAATTTAACACAATGTTGTCGGATAATTTTACCGTGGAACGAATTAATGAATTGATCGATCAAACATCTAATTTAATTAGAGAATCTGCCAAAGCCGACACTAACTGGTCATTTACCTTTAAAGACTTCGAGAAAAGCATTTCAGACCAAGGTCCGGAACCCGATAACAGCTCGCCTGAATTCGGAGGCAGTGCAGGACTGAAATATTTCATCAAAAATCGTGTAGACTCTCTGAAGCAAAAGTTATCTGCATTGCTCATCACTTCTGTTGCCGCAAATAACAATATAACTCCTTCAAACGTTGAATTGATGCAGAATTATCCAAATCCGTTTAATCCAACAACTAAAATCAAATTTACAATTCCGGCATCAGGAATTTCATCCCAATCAAAAACTACGCTAATAGTTTATGGCATTTTAGGAAATGAAATAAAAACCCTTGTAAATGAGTACAAACCTGCTGGAGAATATGAAATTAAATTTAACGCAGAGGATTTATCATCAGGCATGTACATTTATAAATTAACCACAGGAGACCATACAAGCGTTAAAAGGATGATTCTTTTGAAATGATTGTATGATCTTAACAGGCAGGGGAATAAGCTCCCAAAAGTATTATTCCTCCTGCCTATACATTGTTAACAAGTGATATAGTTTTTAGTAATAGTTCCAATATATAAAAGGAGAAATAGTATGAAAAAATATATGTTCCACTTTTTATACATAGCAATATTAGCCGGATCAATTTATACGGTAGCAAGGGGTTTCCGTGCTTTCCAGGCACCGCACGCACACCAATTTACTTGCGGAGCTTGTCACACAAGCAAAGCTGGGGGTGGTCCCAGAAATGATTTCGGAAAAGCAATTGAAGATAAATTTCTTGATTCTCAAGGAAATGTAATCTGGAATTCAGAACTTGCTAAATTGGATTCAGATGGGGATGGTTTTACAAATGGTCAGGAATTGCAGGATCCTGAAGGCAAGTGGAGAATTGGTCAACCTCTCCCTGGTGATTCCACCCTTGCAACAAATCCCGGAGATAAAAACAGTTTCCCTAATCCGACCTCAGTTAAAATATTAGCCGGTTTGCCGAAGGAATATAACTTGTCAAATAATTATCCGAATCCGTTTAATCCAACAACAAAAATTAAATTTTCTATTCCGGCTTTAGAAAAAACTTTTGTAAAGATAACGTTAAAAATCTATGACGTTCTTGGTAAACAAGTAGCAACTTTGGTAAACGATTATAAAACTTCAGGGAATTACGAATTTTTGTTTGATGCTTCCAATTTATCGTCAGGGACGTATTTATATGAATTAACAGCAGGAAATTACACAAGTGTTAAAAAAATGATACTTATGAAATAGTATTATAAAGTAACATTTAAAAATGTTTATTAACCCTTGATTTTAGTTTTAGTGCCTTCTACCTTTATAATAAATTTTTAGTGGAATAATATGCTGCAAAGAAAAGCTTTAATTAAATTCTTAATCTTACTAACAATATTATTTTTGAATTATTGTTCCTCAAATCAGCAAATGAAGGACAACGAAGAAAAAATATCGAAAATTAAATTAAAAGAAATTGCCGATGAAAGATTTGGTAATAAACACTATATACACTATAATAAAGATTCGAGTTACGCGATTGTAAAGAAACAGACAAAAGCCAGAAAAAATGAAGCTTTTTTATCAACCACTTTCTTTATTTATGAAATAGGAAACGAAGAAATTCTTTATGAAGAAGTGATTCATAGAGGTGATGTTAAATGGTTTAACAATAACCTAGTAGAAATTAACTCAATACCGGGAATTATAAAGGGCGATGAATCAATGAATACTAAATCTTACTATGATGTTTTAAGTAAAAAAAAATTACAAAAACCGGCGGAAAAACCTATTGGTAAATAGAGCCATAAAAGATATATGAAATTAAAAATTGTAAAAATATTGTGTCCATTATTAATTATTTGCGGTTGTTTATATGCACAAAAAACTTCAGAAAGAACAATAACTCTAAATGCTAAAAACGAAAACCTTAGAAGTGTTTTGGAAGATATTCAAAGTCAATGTGATATCAATTTTGTTTATTCAGACAAGGCTGTTGATAACATATCAGTGAGTTGCAACTTCGAAAATGTAAAAATAGATTCAGCTCTTTCCATAATCTTAAATGGTACTGGTTTGCTTTTTAAAAATGCTCAAGAAAAACAAATTGTTATTTATGAATTTGAATTAAAAAAAAAAAAGATATCGATCTACGGCAAAATAATTGATTCGGAAAGTGGCGAAGCACTGCCATACGCAAATATTTATGTTGAGAATTCCCATTACGGGGTAAGTGCAAATAAAAAGGGAGTATTC
>Ga0209633_10001583_pt1 | contig 23129 bp, 24 predicted proteins | sample Cruoilmetagenom1_FD_187290 | JGI IMG/M metagenome (GOLD analysis project Ga0209633, IMG submission 187290) | Oil polluted marine microbial communities from Coal Oil Point, Santa Barbara, California, USA - Sample 1 (SPAdes) (version 2) | ecosystem: Environmental > Aquatic > Marine > Oil seeps ...
TATTTTAACTCCGGTTTTATTATGAACACCACTAATGTCTTCCCAAGTTTGCACCCACGTTACATCATCATTGTCGCTATCTTTATAGTTCAAAGCATCAGGGTACGCTCCTTTAGACCTCACAACACTCAAATAATTAACATTTTTTTTCCACCAATCAACTCCGCCCAAAAAGTCTTTTTTAGTTCTACCTTTAGCATCTTCATTAGTATTTGTACCATTATATGATTTAAAATCATCTGCCAAAAATGTTGAAACTTTTGTCGAATCGCCTTCAACAAAAGCTTTGGTCATTGATTCCACCGTATTAATAGCGGGATGTTCAATGTAAATTGTTCCATTTTTTTTCTTTTGTGAATAACCTATCAGTGTACTGATGGCCATAGCAAAAACTACAAATTTTTTCATGTTTTTAAGATTTAGTTATTTTAAGGTTGTTGATTGGTATTTATTTAATCAATCTGCTCCTAAATGATGAATTCTTAAAGAATAAAGCAAATGTTTTGGTATGAAAACCTTTGTTATTTGTCCAAAGGTCTTAGAATTTTTACCAAAGAGATATTATAGACTAAAACTATTTGCTGTTTAATTTTTGAATTAAGTAACTTTATACCTCAATATAGCTTATGACAGAACAAATTTTTGAATTAAAAGAAGGAAAACCTTTTATACCATTAAATAAATTATTACAAATTTTAGGGATTGCACAGACCGGAGGGCATGCAAAAATATTGATCCAGAATAATGAAGTAACTGTTAATGGAAATGTTGAGACTAGAATCAGAAACAAATTGGTAAAAACCGATAGAATACAGGTAGGTGACTATTTAATTACGATTAAATAATATTTAACTAGAGAAACTAATTTAATCTTCTGGCGGATAACCATGTATTTCTTCAAATATGGTGTCGAAATTCAAACGTAAATATGAGTTTAGTTTTTTCTGATAATCCTCTTTTAACCAGATCAAAAAATTATTGGTGCTCCTACTAATACATTTTGCATATTTATGTATCCGATGATCTATATCATCATTTAACAATTTAGCCAAGGTAAGTGCGTCAAAAACATCTTCGCTATTTTCGATACAAATTCTACCATGTTGAGCAATAGAACGTTCTAATACTACCTTAGACGATTCACCACTAGTTGTAGCCGATTTATAAGTTTCTTTAATATCAAAATAAACTTCTTCAGACTTAGCAAATTCTGATCGAATTTCCTCTGGCATTTTATATCTAAAATTACTTTCCAATTCTTCATCATCAAGTAATTTATCCATATAATAATCAGGATACTTAAAAATACTTTGCCAGTCTAAATCTGCACCCCAAGGACCAAATCTATAGTAGTTATTGCCCAAATCAATTACTGAAAAAGTTGATTTGTTATTTAGAATTCTTGAACCACGACCAATCATTTGATAAAAAAGAGTCAAAGATTTAGTTGCTCTATTCAATATAATAGTATCTATTGTTGGCTCATCAAAGCCTGTAGTTAAAATACTTACTGAAGTTAAAATTGCATTAGGTGTTTCATTGAACCATTTTAAGATCTCTTGTCGTTGTTTTTTTGTTGCCGTGTTATCTAAATGCGCGATAGGCAAACCAGCTGATTTAAAGGTATAGTACACCTGAATTGATGTATTGATTCCGTTATTGAAAATCAAAGTTTTCTTACCTTTTGAATGCTTTTGATATGCGTTTAACAATTTATCTAACATAGAATTACTAGCATATAAATCTTCAGAAGACTTTACAGTATAATCACCATTAGAACCTACTTCAAGTGATGTTAATCCCATGTCATATTGAAAAACTTCTGCCCGAGCCAAGAATTCATTTTCAATTAATACTTCAATTGTTTCACCAACTATGAGTTCATTATAATTATCATTCATTGGTAAGTTCTTATTAGAACTCAATGGTGTTGCGGTAACTCCTAAAATAAAAGACTTCTCAAAGAATTTAAAGAGTTTGGTAAACGAATTATAATGTGCCTCATCAATAATAACCAGACCAATATCAGAAATATCTAATTTATCATCATTCAAACGATTATTCAATGTCTCTACCATTGCCACAAAACAGCTGTATTTAGCTTGATCGTCTAAATTGGCTGTACTATTTACCACCTTGTTAACGACACCAAAGCTACTGAGCATTTCAGAAGTCTGTTTACACAGCTCAACACGGTGCGTCATTACCAACACTTTTTTGTTATGGTGTTTTAAATATTGTCGGACTATTTCAGAGAATATAACTGTTTTTCCTCCTCCTGTAGGTAATTGATACAATAAATGATAATCATCCGGCGCTGTCTCAAACTTTTCAAATATCTGACTGATAGCACCTTGTTGGTAGCTATATAATTCTTTATCCGATTTTCTATCTTGTAACCCTATTGCTATCTCTGACATAATATCCTTTAATGGAAGCGGCAAAAATAAAACCTTTGCTCGTTTATAACGAATAATTATGAAAAAATTACAAAACTATTTTAAATATAGAAACACAATCCAATTATCGACATTCTCAGCTACCTAGTTTTATTAAACTTCTGGAAAATTATTGCATGATAATTTGTAGCATATACAATATGTGTTTTAAAACGGATACTATTAAATAAGTTAAAATTAAAATCATTTTTTCAAATTCAAGAATATTACATTTTTTATGAAAGGCAAATAATTTGTATTGCTATAAGATTAGTTTTCTAACTCTTTTAATATATTTTCAGCTGAGTTTGTAATATTTTGATAAGATCTATACCCCCATCTTGCAAAGAAAAAGAGTCCTGCGAAAAATAATGGCATTCCTATCCAGAACTTAGTACTATGTTCTATTGCAAAAAAATCTTTATTGTTAAGTATTTTTGAAGAAACTGGCATTATGACAAGGGCAAAAAGAAAGCTTAGATAAATGCCTACCCTTTGAAATGTAAGGAGTTTCTTTTTTGCTTTGGCAAAACTCATAATCGTTTCTTTATAGTTATTAGAGGCAATATTTAGATGCTTTATGCTTTTAATTGATCGCAATACAAGTATTGGCATTAGTATTAAAAATGCTATTGTTATTATTCCAAAGGTCAATAAATACCAGGTATCTAATTTTCCTATATTGATAACTATAAAAAATGCAGCGATGAAGCATATTAATGCTCCAATACTTTCATACATTTGAATTTTACTAAATTTATTTACATATCGTTCTTGTGTCATTTCTAATATTAATTTATCTGTTAAACTTTTTTGACTTTCTAATTTAAGAGACATTTCTGTCCATAAGGATTTCATTTCTTCTAGTTTCATCAGTCTTTAATTTAAAATTTGATTTTTTAATTTTTGTTTAATTCTGGTCAATCTTGTACCTACATTTGTATTAGTAAATCCTGTTATATTTGCTATTTCGTCATAACTTTTCCCTTCTAAAAACAATAAAATAAGTCCTTTTTCTATTATTGATAATTCTTTTATATGAGCATACAAAATATCGATTCTATCTTGCATTAATCCATCATTTTCTTCTACCCTATTTGGCAATTCAAAATCTATGGATACCTGTTTACTATTTCTTTTTTGTGAATTTAAATATGTAATTGAAGTATTTAAAGCAATTCTGTACATCCAAGTACTGAACTTCGATTTACCTTTGAAAGAATCGAAAGATTTCCATAACTGGAAGACTATTTCCTGGTAGAGATCTTTTTGGTCCTCAATATCATCAGCATATACTTTAGATATTTTATAAATAATCCCTTCGTTCTGCTTTATAATCTGAATAAATTCTTTTTTTCTGTGCATTTAAAAATCAATTACTCCTTATTAGTACGAGAATAATTAAAAAATCACAAAAAATTGATCTTTTCTTTAAAATATAAAAAAATAATTAAATGTATCGCACAGAATGGCGATTCTTTAGATAAAACTATTTATTAAAAAAGTAATTTTTATTAGGAATAATTTAATTGGAGAATTAGTTTAAATTCTTTCTTAAATTTTTACTTACTGCTCTTATGGTTTCTTTTACTTCCGAAGTGCTTACTTTTTTTATCTCTGAAATTTCCGCATAGGTCAATTTTCCAAAAACAAATAAATCAAGAATATTAGAAGTTTCAAATGGTAGCCAATTATATATTTTGTTTAGAGTATTTCTTTTTTCTTCACTAAGATCTTTTCTAGGGTCGTGTATTTCAAGAGTGTTTATTATATTTTTTTCAGCATCTGCATAAAGAAAAGATGGTTTTATAAAATCATCTTGGCGATATGAAATATCGTCTAATTCATCACTCATTAACAAATCTGTATCTAAATCACTTTCAAAATTTTCTTCCAACAGCTCTAATTCTTTTTTAAGAATTTGGCTTGTACTCATTGTGAGTTTGTGAAATTCTTCCTTTTTAAACAATTTATCTAAACGTTCATCTACCAAGGAAAAAAATTTAAGTTTTAAGTTAGAACCGTTATCCCCTTCCTCATTAATATATCCATAAAGCTTTAAAATTGCGTCATCAATAATTTCATTGCTTTTAAACATATTTAGCGGAACAATTCCGTTGATTTCTGCGGTATATAAACGTTGTTTCACGTAAGGTTGTAATTTTGCTACTTCAGATAAAACTCTCTTTTCAAAATCAGTATTTGATTTATTTTTTTTAGATATATCGTTCATTATGATAATTTTTAATATTGCAATAAATGTAGATCAATCAATTAGGATTACAAATGACATCTATCATATAACTTTCAAATATTTAAATTTACCTTCCTTGCGAAAGTGCCTTGACATGGGCATAAACTTCAACATCATTTACCTTTAATTCTAATGGCACTTTAAACATTTTAATTCCTTTTACATCATTTAATTCTCCTTCTGGTGAAAGTGCTTTTACACCATAAAATTTACCTTCTTTATTGATAGCTTTTATATGAATAATATTCCCTGAACGCGAAACGCCTTTAACATCTAATTTATCACCATTTGGTATAATGGCCTTAATTTCATAGAGAGTTCCATCTTCGGCTATAGCATTAAGAGGTGCATATTTGTCATCACTTAGTATTAGTTTTACCGGTAATTGTTTGTTTTCTTCAACAAAAGCTTTAATATCTAAAAGACTTCGTTGATCTGCATCACGAATTGCTTTTATATCAAAAGCATTACCACTTTTATCAAATGCCTTCATTTCTAAAGTATAACCATCAGGATGGATAGCTACGATATGCCAAAGAAAATTATCACCAACACAGCCTGTTTGTGCCACCGCTTTGATATGCGCATATATTTTAGCTCCATTTAAAGTATATTCAAGATCTGTTTTAACTGTTTTAACTCCTTTAACATCATTTAATGCTCCAGTTGGCGAAATGGCTTTTATACCATAATAATTACCATTTTTAGCAATAGCATTTAAATGTATAATATTACCTGCACGTTCTACACCCTTTATATTTAATCTATCTCCATTAGTCGCTATTGCCTTTATGTTATATAAAGTACCATCATTTGCTATTGCCTTAACCGGCGTTAATTTACCATCATTGACCAACAATTTTACTGGTAATATCTTTCCCTTAACAAATGCTTTTATATCCATTAGGCTTGTTTGATCGGCATATTGTATTGATATAACGTCATATGTATTTCCATAACCATCAATAGCTTTTACATCTAAAAATATACCATCAGGATGTATGGCTTTTACCTCCCAAATGGTTTTTTTAAAATTATTTACAGCAACATCTTCTTTGGGTTTAACAGCCTCTTTTACTTCTTTTTTACAAGCAATAAAAAATAATAATAGTCCAAAAATTGTTATTGTTTTAATAATTGAAAATGTAAACGATCGGTTTAGAATTGCTTTCATGATTAAGGTATTAATTATTCGACCCTTAAAGTTAAAACTAATGAAAGTATCATATACTGATATAAATCAGGTTCTTACTCTTTAATTAGTTGAAACGGTATTATTCAAAGGGTAATAAATTAGTCCAATTTTTGATTTTATCATTCAATTTTTAATTCATTTTACAATGAAAATGAAGTGATCCAATGCAATGAATACTATAATATTTTTATGAAATTAAAATATTTCACACTTTTTTAACATATTGTATTTAGTTGATATATAGGTATTTATGTGTTGTTTTAAAATAATATAGTACTTTGTTTTACATAGTACTGTAACAAATATAAAGCTACGGCGTCTATTAAGTGTAAATCAATTAAAACAAAAAAATGAAAACTTTAAACAACTATCAAATCAGATTAACAATTAGAACAACAAAAAGTAATGTTTGGAACATGAAAAGACGTTACAGATAAATTTAAACTAACAAAACTAAAACCTTAAATTATGAAAACTTTAAACAACTATCAAATCAGATTAACAATTAGAACAACAAAAAGTAATGTTTGGAACATGAAAAGACGTTACAGATAAATTTAAACTAACAAAACTAAACCTTAAATTATGAGAACTTTAAACAATTATCAAAACAGATTAACTATAAGTACAACAAAAAGTAATATTTGGAACATGAAAAGACGTTACAGATAAATTTAAAACTAACAAACAAAAAACTAAATTATGAGAACTTTAAACAACTATCAAAACAGATTAACCATTAGTACAACAAAAAGTAATGTTTGGAATTTGAAAAGACGTTACAGGTAAATTTTAAAAACTAACAACTAAAACTAACTATTATGAGAACTTTAAATAATTATCAGTATAAATTAAAGATTAGCACGGCGAAAAGTAATGTTTGGAATTTGAAAAGACGTTACAGATAACTATAACAAATTGTATAAACTTTAAAATACAAATTATGAAACCTATTAATCACATTCAACAGAGCGTATCTAGCTTCATATTAAAGCAAATAAAATTAAAGTATCACACTGTAAATACCTATAATTATGAAAAAGCTATGCTTGCAGAGATCAAACACTAAACTTGTTACAATTAATGTATTATTTAAAAAGGCTGAATTTTAGAACAAATTAAAATTCAGCCTTTATCTTTTAATTTAAAAAAGTAAGATCTCCTACTCTTTTTTAGGCATAGGTCCTCTCAAATGAATAATCAGTCCATTTAAAAAATTACGCAATATTTGGTCACCGCATTCCATATATTTAGGATGGTCTTCTTTTCTGAAAAGTGCACCTAACTCACTTTTAGAAACTCTAAAATCTACTAAACCACAAATTTTCACAATATCATCATCTCTCAACTTATGAGCTACCCTAAGTTTTTTTAATACATCGTTGTTAGTTAATGCCATAATTAAATATTTGTTTCTTTAAATTCAATACCTAATTCTTTTTGAATTTCATTGATACGTTGCAATTCACTCGGAATTACCAATGCTATTGAGACACCTGTTTTTCCCGCTCTTGCTGTCCTACCACTTCTATGAGTATAATACTCTAATTTTTCCGGTAACTGATGATGAATCACAAAAGCTAAGTTATTAACATCAATTCCTCTAGCGGAAACGTCCGTCGAAATTAACACTTGCAAAGTTCCTTTTTTAAACGCTCTCATAACTTTATCTCTATCTCTTTGCTGCATATCGCCTTCTAGAGCCGCTACAGAGAAGCCTTCTTCTTTTAATATGGCAGTTAGATTCTGTGTACCTGCTTTGGTTCTACAAAATATAATACCCCTTTCTTCTGGTTTGCTATCCAAAAATTTGGTTAATAACCCTACCTTTTCTTTAATAGTAGTTTTGATATATTGATGATCAATATTAGCATTAACAAGTGCATTTTTATTAACTTCAACCCGAACCGCCGCTGGTGACATATACGTTTTTACAATTCTTTGAATTTCATCCGGAAAGGTTGCAGAAAACAACCAAGTGTTTCTTGAACCACCTGTATATCTTAAAATTCTGTTTATATCCTGTTTAAATCCCATACTCAGCATTTCATCTGCTTCGTCTAAAACCAATGTATTAATATTTTTTAAATCTACTTCTCCCCTTTCGATCAGGTCAATTAGTCTCCCTGGTGTGGCAACAACAATATGTGTTGTTCTTTGCAATGAATTTATTTGTTTTTCTATTTTCTCTCCACCATAAACGGCTTCGGTAAAAATTTTAGTATCAACATACTTAGTGAATTTAAATAGTTGCTTTTTTATTTGCTGTGCCAATTCTCTAGTTGGAGATAAAATCAATGCCTGAATTGTAGGTGTAGTAGCATCAATATGATGTAAAATGGGCAATCCGTAAGCAGCAGTTTTACCTGTTCCTGTTTGAGCCAATCCAATAAAATCGGTTTTTGACGCTAATAAAACAGGAATTGCAGCTTCTTGTATTTTTGTAGGATGTTTTATTCCTAACTCCTTCAATCCTTTAATAAAATCTTTAGCAATTCCTAGCTCTAAAAATGTAGACATACTTTTATTTTTTTATTTAAAAATGCAAAAGTACGCTTAATTATTCCGTTAACGTAGAATCAGACCGAAATAAACAATTAGTTAAAGTAAGCTTATGAAGCAATTTAAATTTTCTTTACTCGAACGGCATTCATTCCTTTTTGACCACGTTCAAGTTCAAAACTTACTTTGTCGTTTTCAACAACTTCTTCTGTTAATCCGCTCACATGTACAAAAAACTTTTCTTGTGTATCTTGTTCCATTATAAATCCAAAACCTTTTGAAGAATCAAAAAATGAAACTTTTCCTTTTCTAATAGGATCAACAGCATCTTCTCTATCCTCCATTTTAGGAATACCAATTTCAATACTTGAGGCATCAATCTTTACACGTTTAGAAGGATCTGGTGGTGTGTCTGTAAGTTGACCAAATTCATCTACATAGGCGATCATATTATCAAATCCTGCACCTTTAGAATTGTCATTTTTACGTTCTTCCTTTCTTTTCAATTTATCCTCACGCTTCTTTAAACGTTTTTTTTCTCTTTCTTTTTTACCAAAAGTTTCTTGCTTTTTCGCCATTAATTTAAATGTTAAAATATGTTACTCCTTATTTTATAATAATGTTATTGAAATATTAAATGATTGACTGGAAAAGGACCTCTAAGTAAGTTGACCAACTTAATGATAATCCACTAATTTCAATATAAGTATTAGTAAAAATAAATATTATATAATTACTAAAATTTTGGCAAAGATACGGTTTCTATTTGATTTTAAAAAAACTTCTTTAATATTCAAAATTGTAAGTCAAAGTAAAACATGAATATAATTCAAAAAAATAATAGCGAAATTAATAAACTTCGCTATTATTATTCAATTCCTTTACGGTTATTTTTTTCTAATTTTTTTTCTTTCTTTTACCTTTACCTGACTTGCTATTTCCTTTTTTAGCAACTTTCTTTGGTTTACGTGTCTTGGCTTTTTGTTTAGTTCCAGACTTATTTTTTCTTCTAACAACTTTTTTGTCACCATTGGGTTTTTGAACAGCATATGCTCTTTTCTTAGTGCCATCTGCCTTATTAACTCCGGCTACCCTAATTTTAGTACCATCCTGTTTATTGACACCAGCCACTCTATATTTGTCACCATCAGCCTTGCTTACACCAGCTGCTCTTTTTTTTGTTCCATCTGTCTTATTAACTCCTGTAATTCTTTTTTTAGTACCATTTGACTTGTTAACACTGGCAGCTCTTATTTTTGTACCATCGGTTTTGTTTACTCCAGCTACTCTTGCAGCATATGATCTATTTGGGTACTTTTTCCCATAATCATTACGTCTTGTTTTTTTGTGTAGGCGCACGGCTGTTTTACTACTTCGTATATGTGTATGTACATATGAGTGGCGAACATTAATATGTACATGAATATTTTTTCTATATGCATGCACATGGTGCGGATGCCAATAGTGGAAATGTCTTGGGTAATGGCCCCAATAAAACCCCGATTTATAAGGTCGATAAAATGGTCTCCAGAAAATTGAAAACAATAATGGTCTATGAACATAAACTGGCCTAACTATATAATTTGGGCCATACATATACACGTCACCAACAACTTCTACACTTGTTTTTCCGTTATTATCTTTTTCTACTTCTAAGGTAGCTACATCTTGAAAAATATCATCACCCAATACTGCTTGAATTGCAATTAGATGCGTTTCATTTTCAGTAACTTCTACTACTCTAAGATAGTCTACATAATCATCTTCATTTAAATCAAGGTTAGAAATTTGAGTTTCCGGATCATTTAATCGTTGCTCAAAATCGTCTAAATCTTTTGAGTCTCCAAAAATTGATGCTACTGCTTCAAGATTAAGATGATCACCAATTTCATTATTTGATGCGTTAACTGTTGTTACATCTTGTGCGAAAAGTCCATTTATAGTAAATAGCAATACTAATATTGTACTTATAATTTTTCTCTTGTTCATAATTTATAATTTTATTTAACTACCATTAAGACCGATAAGATTATAAAAGGTTTAATGCAAACGTAAAATATGAAGTAAATATTATGAACTAAAACTCAACACTTATTCACAAAAATATGAGAATAGTTGTACCATAATTTATAAAAATAGTATTATGTAAAATGAAGCTAAATGATTGATTTGCTAACTTTTATTTATTTTTTTGAGTTGGCGTTTTATTTTATTGATTGCAGACTCAATTGATTTTTCAGGTTCAATGACGTTATAAGAACCCCAAAAGTCAGGATCTGAGAAACCTGAAGCCTCATCTGCAATAATTACAGAGGGACGTAAACGTTCTTTTTGTTTAATAGTTTCTTTGACTGTATTTAATTCCCAATCTGTAACTGCCATTTCACTCGACAAAGAATATATTGAATTAAACCACTTGCCTTTTCGCTTTATTTTAAATGTTAAATTAACATTACTATATCCATAATACCATTTACCATTTTTTTCTCTATAATCTACTCGATACGCCGCTTCTGTAGGATACACAAAAACATCTTTAGGTCTTTTCTTAACAAATAAATTGCTAGTCAATTCTTTGTTCTCAACATTAAGATTGTAGCTCGCACTTACAAGTGCCAAGGTGTTAGAATCAATATATAATTGACCATAATATAAAGGTTCTGATACATCTTTTCTTTGTTTAAAATTAACAACGTAAACAGGTATATTGTTAATAATTGTAGACTGCCCAAAACTAAAATTGTAAAAACTCATAATATCTGGAGTAAACATATATTCTGGATATTTCATTAAGTCAATATACAAAGGATTAAATGGGCCTCCTTGTAGCTTTAATGCAAGTGTGTCGAGTTTTTTATAATCAGTGCTTTTTCTTGCTTTATAAAGTTTAATAACATCTTTTTTTGCTGATGTATATGGTTGTTTATAAATATTGACTATGGCTTCCGCTAATGACACATTTTTCTTTCGTTTTTTAATAGTTTCGCGATAAAAGGCTGTCATTGTAACCCGTTCATTTAGGTTATTTTCCTTTTTCTTTTTAAGTGCATTTGTCACCAATGATTTGGCATTATTAGGTAATACAATGTTAACTTCTGGTAATCTTGTAGCCGAGGCGATAAGAGTTATAGTATTCTTTTCACTTTTTAAATTTATTAAAGGAATAATTTTAGTTTCATATCCTAAAAATGTAATTAATATTTGAGCGTTTTGAATATCTGAAGGAACCTTCAATAAAAATTCTCCAGATGTATTGGTTACAGTACTAATGTTTGAATCACTTATTGATAGCGATGCAAATACTAGCGGATTTGATGTTTCACTATCTATAACCTTACCGCTATATTGCTTATAATTTTCTTGTGCTATTGTTGAAGTTGTATACCCTAGGGTGAACAGCAGAATGAGAACTAGACCAATTGGTTTCAATTGAAGAATGGGGTTTAGTATTTTCATGATTCATAAATTAATAAGACTTAATATCATCAAATTTTTACGCTTAATCGTACATAAATTTAGTGAAAAAACTTTATAAAGAATACATGTTTATACCATTTTAACATATCTTTTATACAAAAAGACAAGGCGTAATCAGAAAAAATGTAATGATGTATTTATTAAATAAATAAAGACCCAATATATAAATATTGAGTCTTTAAATGTTCAATTGAATTAATAATTGATTAACTAAGTCAAAAAATTAATTTTTTACAACTTCTTCATCAGCTAGTAATGCAAAAAACTTATTTATGTTAGGCATTATAATGATATTCGTACGTCTATTACGCGCTCTATTTTGTCTAGTACTATTATCTTCTAATGGTATATAACTACTTCTACCTGAAGGTATCAATCTTGAAGGGTCAACCTTGTGTTTGTTTTGTAATAATCTTACAATAGAAGTTGCTCTTTTTACACTAAGATCCCAGTTATCATGAATCTTGTCAGTATGAATTCCTCTTGAATCAGTATGACCTTCGATCATTACATCCATACTTGGTTCTGAATTAATAACTCCTGCTAATTTTTTAAGAAAACTATTAGCTTTATTACTTACTCTATAACTAGCTGTATTAAACAGTAAACTGTCAGCAACAGTAATCATAACTACAGTTTTATCAATATTTACGTCTATATCTATGTCTTGATCGCTATTAAGTTGATTTTCCGTCATTGACTTCTTTAACTTATAAGAAATTGCCAAATTCATTGAATCTTTTAATGTCTTCGCTCCTGCTAATTGCTCTGGAGAAACATTTGCAAGTGTTGAATTTAATTTAGATCTCATATCATTTGAGATCACAGCACCTTCTTTATACTCAATTTTCTTATCGCTTTCTTGCTTCAAACTACTCGTCTCTTGCTTCAAAGAATTTATTTTAGAGTTATACTCGGCAACACGCTTATTAATTTCGGTAACCTTAGCTTCAAGGCCTTCTTTTTCAATAGTCGTTTTTTGTAACTGACCTTTTGTGTCAGTTAAGTTTTGTTCTAATTCAAGATATTTCTTTTTTGAAACACATGAAGTTACTAATGTAGCTAAGACAATAACTGCAATAACTTTCTTTAACATAATTTAATATTTTAGGTTTATATTATTATCCATGACAATACATTGTCACGTATTTGATAGTACAAGATTAAAAACCAAATCTAAAGAAATTCTTAAGATTTAATAAATGATCAATTAACGGCGGAAAAAAATTCAAGAAATCAACTATTAACCGGGTAAATCTGTATATAAAGAATAGTAATTTTTATATTCATTTGACTTTTCAGCATAGCGGTTTTTAAATTAATCACTATTCATTATTTAGATGCTACAACCTCAATTGACGGTTGTATTGCTGGATTCATCTTTTTTACGTCTATGATGTTAATCTCAGATGTGATTATAAAATTTGATGTATATAAACGCAAATTGTATGTTCCAGATACTAATTTGGTCTTATCTATAGTACATTTATTCCCATTATTTTTTGATGAAAATACAGGCTCACTTGTCATCTGATCAAGTATTTCATATCTGTAAAATTTATTTACTGACTCTAATTTGAGATTATCTTCTCCTGTGTTATCATATATTGTTATACTTACAGACCCATCTGGTGCCGTAGTTACATATTTTAATCTTTTTGGGTTGTTTCCATTATCTTGTGCCAACCCTATGAACCCTATTGTTACTATTAATACTGTTAAAATTGCCTTTTTCATAATTTCTAAACTTTAATTTCTATGTAAATTATTCATAAAACTTAATGTTGCAATCCTATAACTATATTCTAAAGGAATTCTAAAGATTAATGAAAATAATTCATATTTATGAATCAATAAAGAGCTTAAATAGCCGAAAGTCAATGTAGTATAACTTTATGTTAAAGTTGTAACTCTTTATCATTTAGTGGAGCAATTCGTATTATTTCTTGTTTAAACGATTGATTCTTTACTCTCCAACTATTTCTTCTGCGTGAAATTTGTGGAAATATTAATTATTTAGGTCGTAAACACCTGTAAAACCTAGTTGTTTTTTAGTGTTATTTTTTTATCCAAGAAACTCTCTAAAGGAAGTGTGCCTAAATTGATTTGTTTACCAAATTCAATAGCAGTATCAATATCTACACCTTTATACTTAACTAAATAAGCTGTCCATAAATGACTGGCTCGCCAGGCAACTGTACAATGCAACAATACTTTTCCTTCTGACTGTACTATGGCATCATTAAATATAGTTAATGCTTCGGGAGTATAAGGATTATCTTTTCCGCCAAGTGGGATATGAACATAGTTCATTTTTAAACTGTCAATATAAGCTGCTTCATCATAAGGCACTATATCTCTATTATTCATTTCTCCGTCTGTTCTTAAATTAACAACAGTAGTAACTCCTAAAGATTTTAGTTTGTCCAATCCTTTCTTTTCCGGTTGACCGGCTATATATAAATTATTTATTTGCACAAGCACTGTTCGAAAACCTTCTGCATCTAATTTTGTAACTGAATCTATTTTCCCTTGCGCAAAAATTCCAGCACAAGAAAAAGACACTATTAAAACGAGGTATTTATAATTTTTCATGTTATTTTATATTTTAATATAATTTTTTTTATTCTCATTTGTCTGTGGTGTGATCATAATATGTGCATTCGCTTTTCCTGGAAACATCAACCATGGATGCCCCGGTGCGTTAGGTTTTAACGATAAACCAGTACTGGCCTGTGTTGCAAATGGAATATAAACAACATATCGATATTTAGCATTTCTGATTTTAGTACTATCAATATCAAACCATCCTTTTTCGCCATATAAAATATGCAAAGTGGCCGGTTTCTTTGGCATTTTAAGTAATCCTTCTTTAGCTTCTTCTTCTCTAATATCTCTACGTTCGGTAAATGATTTACCTTCAGTTTTTAATACTCTTCCTCTGGCCATATATGGTTCTAAATCGGTATGATAACTCACCACTTCAAATCCATCTTTTTCAGGATTATCAGCAATGCATATCATCTCATTTGTACCTTCACGAAGGGTTATAAAGTTATTTTCATCGTCATACCCATACACTGTAGCCCCGTTCCTTACTTCTTGAGGTGCCGCAAACAGTGCCGAAGCAATTTGCTGATCAGAAGTGAGTTTTTGATTAGGAATGTCTTGTACCGTATCTTTAATTACTGCTTCTTTATTTATTTCTGAAGCTTCAGATTCCGACTTGATTTTATCACAACTTAAAAGTAAAGATCCAATTAAGAAATAAACAACCAACGTTTTTAATAGTTTCATAATGTGTTTTTTATAGAATAATTTCGTTTAAAGTTAATTAAAAATATGTATTTCAATTATTTATTTACTTCAATTGAGTTTAGTGCATGGTTAGGATCTATAAAATTTAATACCTTGACCAGTACTTTTCCAAAGCGGGTTAAGGTCTTTAAAACTTCATTTTTACCCAAAACACTTGAAATAGTCTCGTCTTCAAATCCAAATTTATAACCAGCTTTTGTGATAAAGATATCATTGAATAAATCTTGCATTGCTACATTACCCATTTGATCGATTGCCAATGCGAACTTGTAAAAATATCCATTACCTACTTTGAATAATAACTTAAATTTAAATCTGAAAATAAATTTAAACACTGTATATAGAATTCCAAAAGGGACAGTTAATATGGTCAGTACAATTGAAATTATAAATAAGATAAAACCCATAATATATTTTTACTCCAATATACTAAAAATGGATTTATTATATTTACTCAGCTTAAACAACTTCCAATATGAGAGCAATCATTATAATCTTAATAATTTTACTATTTTCCTCTTGCTATAATGAAAAAAAAATGACAACAGAAGAATTAACACAATATGCAAAAGACATACATGAACATGTAATAATTCTAGATACGCATGATGATATTGATATAAAGAATTTTACTGACTCAATAAATTATTCACAACGACTAGAAAATCAAGTAAACCTGCCAAAGATGGTTGAAGGAGGATTAGACGTTGCTTGGTTTGTAGTTTATACAGGTCAAGATTCATTGGACACCAAAGGTTATAAAAATGCTTATGACAATGCTATAAGTAAATTTGACGCTATTCATAGACTGGTAGATAAATATGCATCAGATCAAATAGAATTGGCTTTAAGTTCTGATGAAGTGAGAATAATTCATGCATCAGGTAAAAAGGTTGCTATGATTGGAGTAGAAAATGGTTATCCTATAGGTACTGATATCACTAATGTAAAGAAGTTTTATGATTTGGGAGCAAGATATATGTCATTAGCACATAATGGCCATAGTCAATTGAGCGACTCAAATACAGGGGAAAAAGATGGTGTCTGGCTACATAACGGACTGAGTGATTTGGGCAGACAAGTAATATCAGAAATGAATAAATATGGGATAATGATTGATATTTCACATCCGTCTAAAGAAGCTATCAAACAAATGATCAACTTATCTAAAGCGCCGGTTATCGCTTCGCATTCGTCGGCTAGAGCCCTATGCAATCATAGTAGAAATTTGGATGATGAATTGCTTCAGCTAGTTAAAGAAAATAATGGTGTAGTGCAAACTGTGGCATTAAACAGTTATTTAAATACTGAAAAATTTAATGCAAATGATAAAGGCAATAAAGCATTATACCATAATATTGCCAAAGAATTAAATACTCAATTTTTAGAATGGGATGAAATAAATAAATTACCAAAAGATGAACAGGAGGATTATTATAGTACTAGAAAAAAAATAATCAAAATTGCAGGTACTAGAAACAAAAAAATTAATGAAGAATTTCCTCCGGTTGATGTATCTGATTTTGTTGATCACATAGATTATCTAGTAGAAAAAATGGGTGTTGAACATGTTGGTATTAGTTCAGATTTTGATGGAGGTGGCGGTATTGAAGGATGGAAAGATGCTTCTGAAACTTTTAATGTAACACTTGAATTAGTAAAACGTGGATATACTGAGGAACAGATACATATGTTATGGGCAGATAATTTATTAAGGGTTTTAGATGAAGTACAAAAAGTAGCAACAGATATTCAAAATAAAACTGATCCTATTTTGTAAACAACTCTAAAATATCATTACCGATCCGTTTTGGTTTTAATGTTTCTTTATCTAATAAGCAAAAGGTAGTTTTTGATTTTGTCAATATTTTACCTTCACAATAAATATGTACAATTCTTGTTGATTTTACACCGGCAGATTCGTCAATCCATGTGTAAATTGTAATAGTATCATTAACATAAGCCTGACTTATATAGTCTATTTCATGGCGCAGGGTCATCCAGACATATATATCTTTCATTGCTGCCTTTGCCAACACATCCCAATGCATATAAGACACTTCTTGCACCCATTGTAAATACACAACATTGTTCACGTGATTTAGATCATCAATATCTTGTAGTTTAACCTTAAAAGAATGTTGAAACGAAACTTTATCTTCAGGAGCCATTATATTTAATATTTTCACTAAAGTACAAAATCCAGATCAAGATGTTAAAGTTCTCATAAAGATACTTACCATATCGTTTGATTTTATAATTTTAAAAATAATTCTTATGAAATGCGTGGACGATTTTTAATAGTTGGAACTTTATTTTTCATTACCTCCTGTGTTAAATCGCAAGAAACGAGTCTGCTAGGTGGACCCTGCGAAGGTTGTGAAGCTATCTATGAATATGGTAAAAGATACTTAAACCCTATTGATTCTTTACCTGGATTCGAGTCTGCCATCGAAAAAATAAAAATTACCGGAACCATTTATAAAAAGGATGGGAAAAAACCTGCAGGTAATGTAATTTTATATGCATATCATACCAATGAAAAGGGAATTTATCCCAAAAAAAATACATCAAAAGGTTGGGAAAGACGTCATGGTTATATTCGTGGATGGATAAAAACAGATCGCTCCGGCGTTTACACTTTGTATACTTTCAGGCCTGCATCCTACCCGAATACAACTATTCCACAACATATTCATATCACAATAAAAGAACCAGATAAAAATGAATATTATATTGATGATTTTTATTTTGACGATGATCCCAACCTTACCAATAACGTTAGAAGCAGGTCTAAACCGAGAGGTGGAAGTGGCATAATCAAACTCAAGCGCAAAAATTCATTATTAGAAGCACAAAGAGATATTATCCTCGGTTTGAATATTCCTAATTACCATTAAAATAGGCTATCGGGTTTTTTCGTTAATTTTGGTATAATCAGATTCGTGCCTAGTTCAGCATTTAATTTCTTTACAAAATGTGCTGAAAGCAATGGTGAAGCAACTTCTAGATTTTGATGTACAAAAAAATGAATCTTTTGTAAACCTAGGGCAGTCCATTCTTTTAGTCTCACTACCCAATCATCTAATCTAGAATAATCGCTTAAGTGATTAGCACCAACATAACGTATAAAAGCTTCATTATTCGTCAAGCGCATATGCATTAGATCCCTTCTGCCAGCGGTATCGACCAAAATATTTGCAATATTGTTTTCTTCTAATAAATAGTACAATTCATCTGAAATAGCATCATTATTATACCAATCTGTATGTCTAAACTCAATTGCCAAGGGTATTTCTTTGGGCCATAATTCAACAAAAGAGATAACTCTTTCAATGTCCTTTGGAGCAAAATTGCTATGCATTTGTAAGAATATTGTACCTAATTTTTCTTTTAAATTAGAAGCAGCGTATAAATAATTTTCTACTGACTGTGCAACATCATTTAGTCGCTTCCAGTGACTTATTTCCTGATTTAACTTCGGGAAGAATTTAAAATCGGCAGGTGTTTTATCATACCATTTCTCGAATTGTTCTGGTGGGAAAAATCGATAAAACGTTGCGTTTAACTCTATACTGTTAAATTGCGATGCATAATAGACCAATTCATCTTTTGTGCCTCTAGGATAAAATCCTTTTAGATCTTGCCTATTCCACTTTGCACAGCCAACAAATACCTCCGGCTTATTAGTATCTTTATAATTTGACAATACTCTTTTAGTATCCGGATGGTCGTGAGGTAAGGCGAAATCAATATTTTCAGGATGATCTACTTTTCCGAACTTCATATTATTTATGTTATGATATATTTTATCAATAACCCAATGGCAATACAAATAGCAAAACTCATTAAAGTACCTATAAGTACATATTCAGTCTGTTTTCTACCTCCTTTTGAATCACTAAATCGTAATATTGATTTAGCAGCAATTAAAAATCCAATTGCTGAAAAATTACCAGATAAAATAAATGTAAGTACCAAAATACGTTCAAAAATACCAATATAACGCCCTGCTTTTTTTAAACTACTCTGCTCCTCCTCTATTGCAATTTCTTGTTGCCAGCGTTCAGTAGCCTTGCCAATGATAAATCCAACAGGAAAAATTACTATGAGGTAACCTGTCAAAATTGCTAACTTTTCTGTTGATGAAAAGAAAGATCTTATTTCGGAAAACACATTACTAAAATTTTGTGTAAGATATAACCAAGCTATTACCAGCACTATAATATGGAAAAATTGATCTAGTAAAAAGTATTTTAAATTATCTTCTTTTTGATGTAATTTCCATAGATCTATTAAAAAGTGGCTTATAACAATAAGTATAGGCACTAAAAATGAGGACCATTGTTGTAAAATGACATAAGTTAAAACACCAGCCAAGACACTGTGTACATATAAATACCATGAACTTGCTTTGTGTGTCCGTTTATGCTCCACCATTTTTTTGTTTTGAAATACAAAATCGGTTAGCACATGTGCCAAGAGTAATTGTAGTATAATAATTGTGCTATACTCCATTGTTAACGTAGTTTTCAATAGCTGTTTTATAGCGTTTTAATAAGAGGGCAATTGAATCCCAATTTGCTGTTTTTTTACGTTGATTTACTGCTGATTGATTAATTTTAAATACTTCAGCAATTTCTTTTTCTTTCAACTCTTTATGCAAATAATATATAACCTCAGCTGATGCTTTACTCCATTTACTGGTTACACTATCCAGCAAGCTAAAATGTACATTAAACTCATCATCTAAATTTTTATTTGCCGTTTTCAATAATAATCGAGGATAATCACCTTTCATGGTATCTAGTGCCCTTCCTGAAAACTGAAAAGCTTCACCGTTAGATTCTAAAATAGATTCTCTTTTTAAATTAACATCGCCTATACCAATAGCAATACGAAAATCTGGCAATCCTGAAACTTTCTCGCTCTGAATATCGATTTTATTTATTGATGTTTTTATGGCCAACACAAAGTCTAAGGCTAATGTTGGGTCCAACACTATTCCTTGAAAACTATCTCCTCTGAATACCTTAAAATCAGATTCGTATATTAATTTAAGATATGCAAATTCCCGATTTAAAACATCAAGAATTGTGTTTAATTCTTTTGATGTGTATTTCGTTGAATCTATTAAATCTCCTGTTATAACTGCTTGCATAAGGCAAATATACTAAATAATATTAGTCTGTAGACTAATAAATGATAAATATTAGTCTGTAGGCTAATAAATAATAAATATTAGTCTGTAGGCTAATATTTAATCAATTAAGGAAACACCATTCAAATCGGTAGTTAACACTTCACTCATATAATCAAAATAAGGTCGAATAGCTATAAAAGCTGACATAACCTCATTCAAAAAATCTGGTGAAGTAACTTGAGCGTCAGAGAATTTCTTTGTAAAAATAAATTGCTTTTTTCGAATTAGATCAATGTCGGCATGCTCTTTATTAAATCCTTTAGGCGCTGTTTTTACTTCATCACCAACCAAATTACCCCAAACACTTTTAAATTTCTTTGCGCCAATTATTTTTCTAATCGCTGCAGTATCCAATTCAAGTTCTTTACGAATTCTGAATAAATCATCTTTATTAGGTTCCCAAAATCCGGTAGCTATAAATGATTCATTATTGGGTGCAATGTGTAAGTAATAACCTCCACGTAAACGAGGCTTTGTTCTACCAAAAGAACCTCCAAAATGTGTTTTATACGGTGTTTTGTCCTTTGAAAAACGCACATCTCTATAAATACGGAACATTTTCATTTTATCAACATCATCTTCTTTTTGCAAGCTTTCAAGTATAGCATCATAAAAACTTTTAACCTCTGCCTCAATATTTTTAAATTCAGGTTTATGCTCTGCAAACCATTCTCTATTGTTATTTTTTTCAAGGTTTTTGAAAAATGAAAATGCTTTTTTAGGGATCGATATTGCCATGTTGTTTATTATTTTATCCAAAGATATAAAAGTTTTCAAACTCTAATAATTTGGAAAGTATCAATTAAATTTTATAAATTGTACACATATATAGCTATTAACCATGCTATTATATTAACTAAACCCAATTATTATGACAAATGAATCAACAAACCTGCCCGACAGTCAGGCGGGCAAACCACCAGTGTGGTTTTGGATCGTAAGTGTATTAGCACTCATCTGGAACGGAATGGGAGTCAATGCCTATTTACAACAAGCTTATAATACCGAAAGTTATCGAGAAATGTATCCACCGGAACAATTAGAAATTGCAGCCAATATGCCTTCTTGGGTAACAGCTGCCTTTGCAATAGCCGTTTTCGGAGGGGCTCTTGGATCTATAGCATTACTTTTAAGAAAAAAGTTGGCTAATACTTTACTAATATTATCATTGTTAGCCGTTATAGTGCAAATGGGGTATCTTCTAATGAATGATTACGTGACTAGTATGGTCATGACTATCATGATTATTGTTTTTGCAATTTTTATAGTTTGGTTTTCCAGAAATGCTACTGCCAAAAGCTGGCTTTCGTAGGATTTAAGTATCATAAAATCGATAAAGGCATTAAAAATTTTAATGCCTTTTTAATTTAAATATCTCTAATATAACTTCCATAAAGGTCATCAAACTTAAAACCTTTTGTAAATCGTTTTTTATTTAGTTTTTTATATTCAACTAATCCCCAGAGCACAAATTCTTTTAGAAAATAACTGTCAGAGTCAGGGATATCAGGATGATACTTTTCAATAAGCGTCTGTAAAGGAATTATTTTATTCAACTCTTGTTTATAAAGATCGTCGTCCATATCATCTAATAATTCAAAATTGCTTTCATTAAAAAACCACTCCATTAGTTCATCATACGGTGAAACGGCCTCTTTATGTTCCAGCTTTGGTATATCCGGGAAATAGCTACTAAATAAGGTCTTAACAGCATTGCCTATAAAGGTTTGTGCTATTGTAGCTGCCCCTTCTTGCTCTCCTTCATAAACCAATTCAACTTTACCAATAATAGCAGGAATTACACCCATAAAATCACTTAATCTAATAGTGGTATTCTCATCAGAAACAAAAATACTACGGCGTTCTGCTGTGCTTAACAAGTTTTCAAATGCAGTAATACTCATTCGAGCACTAATTCCGCTTTTTATATCAACATATTCACTTTTTCTGGCTTCAAAACTAATTCGTTCAAGTAATTTTTTAGCCAATTTAGGTACATATATATGTTCTGATTGATTTTGCAGAATATTGGCTTCTTGCTCAGTAATTTTTAGAGAAATCTCTATTGTTTCAGGATAATGAGTCAATATTTGGGACCCAATTCTATCCTTTAAAGGGGTTACAATACTTCCCCTATTTGTATAATCTTCAGGATTGGCAGTAAAAATAAATTGTAAATCTAAAGGCAAACGTAATTTAAATCCTCTAATTTGAATATCGCCTTCTTGTAAAATATTAAATAATGAAACTTGAATTCTAGCTTGTAAATCAGGTAATTCATTGATTACAAAAATAGATCTATTCGCTCTAGGGATCATTCCAAAATGGATTACCCTATCATCAGCATAACTCAATTTTAAATTCGCTGCTTTTATGGGGTCTATATCTCCTATTAGATCAGAAACTGTCACATCAGGAGTAGCTAATTTTTCAAAAAAACGTTCATCTCTATGCACCCATGAAATTGGGGTATCATCTCCTTTTTCATTTATCATATCTATGGCAAACCTAGACAATGGCTTTAAAGGGTCATCATTAATTTCTGAACCTGAAACGATCGGAATATATTCATCTAATAAATTGACCATAAGTCTGGCTAAACGTGTTTTTGCTTGCCCTCTCAAGCCTAACAGGTTTATGTTATGGCGAGATAATATGGCGGTTTCTAAGGCAGGAATGACGGAATTTTCGTAACCCCAAACTCCTTCAAACACATTTGAACCTTTTTTTATTTTTTGAATA
>Ga0209633_10001584_pt1 | contig 23113 bp, 21 predicted proteins | sample Cruoilmetagenom1_FD_187290 | JGI IMG/M metagenome (GOLD analysis project Ga0209633, IMG submission 187290) | Oil polluted marine microbial communities from Coal Oil Point, Santa Barbara, California, USA - Sample 1 (SPAdes) (version 2) | ecosystem: Environmental > Aquatic > Marine > Oil seeps ...
CGATTTTAAAACTCTTAATGAATTCAAATACATTAACGATTATATATTAGATCAATTTGAATCCTGGAGTGTTTAAACCATGGAAAGTTTTTTGTTTCAAGCCTTCATCTATTTATTAGCCGCGGTCGTTTCAGTCCCTATTGCAAAACGCTTAGGGCTTGGATCGGTATTAGGCTATTTATTCGCTGGTATTATTATCGGACCATTTGTTTTTAAGTTTGTGGGTGTGGAATCCGAATCGGTATTGCACTTTGCCGAATTCGGAGTTGTAATGATGCTTTTTCTTATTGGTTTAGAGCTTAGGCCTGAATTACTCTGGAGATTGCGAGGGCCGATACTAGGATTAGGTGGACTTCAAGTTGGCGTGACCACCGCAGTAATTTTTTTAATAGGATTTTTTTTAGGATTCACATGGAAAATATCCTTAGCTATAGGGCTCATTCTAGCCCTATCTTCAACTGCCATTGTATTACAGACACTTAATGAAAAAGGGTTAATGAAAACTGAGGCAGGTCAATCAAGTTTTTCTGTCCTTCTTTTCCAAGACATGGCAGTAATTCCAATTCTTGCGGTCCTGCCACTGCTTGCAGCTCCTATACTTGGATTTACAGGACACACCACTGAAGAAGTGCACCAGTCCGGTTTTACGATAGAATCGCTACCCGGATGGCAAGAAGCTATTATTGTTGCACTTGTAATCGCAACTATAATAATTATTGGACGGTTTTTAGTCCGCTATGTGTTTCGTTTTATTGCAGAAACCCGACTAAGAGAGGTATTTACAGCTTTTGCACTGTTCTTGATTATAGGAATTGCATTAGCGATGCAAATTGTCGGTTTATCAGCAGCGCTGGGAACCTTTCTTGCCGGCGTTGTGCTTGCAGATAGCGAGTACCGCCATGAGCTTGAGACCGATATAGAACCGTTTAAAGGGCTTCTTCTCGGATTATTCTTTATTTCTGTAGGTGCGAGCATTGATTTTAATCTATTTAGACAAGAGCCTTACCTCATCCTTGGGCTTGTAGCAGCATTGATAGTTATTAAGTTGGTCATTCTTTTTATATTAGGTTTTGTATTTAAAATGAGAAGAAGCCAGAACTATCTTTTTGCTTTTTCTCTAGCCCAGGGTGGAGAGTTTGCTTTTGTTCTGTTTTCATTTGCAACTCAGAACAGTGTGATTCCCATACCGATGGCTGATACACTTATCCTTGTAGTTGCGTTATCAATGGCTTTAACACCTATATTAATGATACTAAATGAAATACTTCTTCAACCCAGGTTTTCAACTTTAGATCAAAGACCTGAGTCCGATAAAATTGACGAAAAAAACCCTGTCATAATTGCGGGCTTTGGAAGGTTTGGACAGATAGTAGGGCGTTTACTCCATGCTAATAATATCGGAACCACAGTATTGGATTCGAAACCGAGTCAGATAGAGATGGTCAGAAGATTTGGGTACAAGGTTTTTTATGGTGATGCCTCCAGACTGGATCTCTTACACTCAGCCGGGGCAGATGAGGCCAAGCTCTTTGTTTTGTGTGTTGATGATAAGGATAAGGCGCTTGAAATCGCGGAAACCGTAAAAAAACATTTTCCGAATCTAGAAATAGTTGCAAGATCTTTTGATAGAAGACACACATATGAGCTCATGAATTTAGGAGTAAAAGTTATACACAGAGAAACATTTAATTCCGCTTTAGAGCTTGGAGCATCAGCTTTGAAACTATTGGGTTTCCGCAATTATCAAGCACACCGTGCCGCACTTACCTTCAAACACCATGATGAAAAAAGCTTAGTTGATTTACATAAACACTGGGGAGATGAAGAGGCTTTCTTAATTCAAACACGGTTAAAAAACCAAGATCTTTTAGAACTCTTAAGTTCTGATGAAGAAGATAAAGAAGAAAATATGGATCATTCCTGGGAAAGACCCGGTACTTGATAAATCCTATTTACGAAGCCTCCATTTTACAGCATCTGTGATATAGTATCTGGTATCAAATTGTTGAATCATCTAAACTTGGAGAACATACTATGCCCGTTGATAAAAATGTATTTGGTCAAGAAATAGAAACCTGCTCTACAACCCCAATGACAGGGTTTTACCGGGACGGCTGTTGTCGCACAGGTCCTGATGATTTAGGTATGCATGTAGTATGCGTCGAGGTCAGTGAGGAGTTCTTGGAATTTTCAAAGGCTAAAGGCAATGATCTTTCTACCCCCAACCCAGATTTTGAATTTGCTGGTTTAAAGCCTGGAGACAGGTGGTGTCTATGTGCGCTTAGATGGGTAGAAGCAATGGAAAGTGGTATGGCTCCACCAGTTATTTTGACCTCTACTCATGAGTCGGTTTTAGAAGTTGTATCATTGGATGATTTAAAGAAATATGCTATAGACCTTTCTTGATATAGGTGAAAATTATGGGCCAAGATTCTAATTGGCAAATTGATGATAGAGTAGACGATGTTTTTAATAACGTGGTCATCCCTGTATTTGAAAGCTTAATTAATGATTACGATCAAGTGGACGGATATGAAGTTAAGATTGTCTCAGACGGTCCGCTCATATTGGGTATTGAAAAGTACTCTTCTATAAGGATTAAACATCCAGGCGGACTTGAAATGATAATTTGTGTCTACTGGGTTAAGAATAGTGAGAGGCTCATTGCCGAAAATATTCTACTTATAACGCACAATAAAAGTTTTGATATTTTTTCAGTTACAAAAGAAGAACTTGCCTCTCAGGTTAAATTCTTGAGTGGATTGAAAACTTGAGTTGCTCTTTTACGCTGACGGTCTTATTTGCTAAGAAATTAGTAAGACTCTTAAGTCCATGACATTCGTATTTGTAGGGCCTGTAATTAAAAGGTCTCCCAGTGGGTTAAAAAAGTTGTATGAGTTGTTCTCACAAAGGTATTTGTAAGCATTTAAACCTAATATATTTGCCCTCGCTATTGTTGTTCCATCTGCAATAGCTCCTGCAGCATCTGTAGGTCCGTCAATACCATCCGTTCCTCCGCTTAAAACAATTGTGTTATCGAGCCCATCTATATCAATTGCAGCTGCTAATACGAATTCCTGGTTCCTGCCTCCTTGTCCTTTGCCTTCTATAGTCACAGTTGTCTCTCCACCGGAAATAATGCAGGCAGGTTTTCGAATAGGATTTTCTGAAGATTTGATTTCTTTTGCTATAGCAGTATGCACTATGGCAACCTCCTCTGTTTCACCATGGATGAAGGTAGAAAGGATGATACTGTTATAGCCTAATTCCTCTGCTTTCTCCTTAGCTGCCGAGACTGCCATTATATTGCTTCCTACAATTGCATTCTGGGTGCGCTCAAATACAGGACTATCAGCTTTAGGCGTATCCTCAATTTCCCCACTACAACCCATTTCAATATATTCAATAATCCTGCTCGGCGCTCTTTCATCCAATTTGTACTTTTCGATGATATTTTGGCAGTCGTGAAAAGTATGCGTATCCGGAACAGTCGGACCTGAAGCGATTACATCAAGGTTATCGCCTATCACATCCGACAAAATGAGCGAAATTAATGTGGAAGGGTATACAAGCGCTGCAAGCCTTCCTCCTTTAACTGCTGAGATCTTCTTTCGGATTGAATTAATCTCATGAATATTAGCTCCACATTCGAGTAGTGATTTTGTAACAGCCTGTTTATCTTCAAGTGTTAGGTTTCCAGCGGGTAAGGGCAGAAGTGCAGACCCGCCGCCAGATATTAGGCAAATTACGAGATCTTTTTCCCTAGTTTTCTTAAGCAGTTCTATTATTTCTCTACTTCCCGTAAGACCTGCATCATCAGGTACGGGGTGAGCAGCTTCATTTGTTTTAACTATGTCCAGAGAGACTGTATGTCCATACTTCACATTTACAATGCCGTGGGTTAATTTGTCTCCAAGTATCTCCTCGATCGCTTTAGCCATTGCAGCAGCAGCTTTGCCCATTCCAATCACATAAATATTTTCATAATCCGTAAGGTCATATTCCTGGTCTTGCAAGAAGAGCTTATTTTCTTCTCGTTTGAGATGGTTCTTAACTGCATTTATGGGATCGACAGCTTTGAGACCTGCGTCAAAGATTGCTTTGGCATCACTCTTAAGTTTCTCTAAGCACATGGGCTCAAATTATAACGAGAGCGGCAGCATGTAACAAGAATTGAATTCTAAAATTTATAGCGTAGGTTAAATCTTGTAGACATTTCTTCTAAACTAGCAAACCGGACTTTGTATATGAGAAAATTCTTGGTAGCAAACATTCTAATATTATTCTTCTTGGGTTTTGTGGTTAGTAATCAAGCGGCAGAGGACAATAAATCACATAATGCTATTTCTTGCCCTGACAGATGTGTAGAGAGCAGGAAGAATTGTGATTTGTCTTGCTCACAGATTGTAGGAGGAGGGGCCAAGAGTCGCGAGAGAAGAGAATGTGTCAGAGACTGTGGAGCAGGTCTTGGAGAATGCAATGAACGATGTTTGAATCCTACTCCTATGCCAACTCTAAAACCTGAGCGCTATCACGATAAATCGTGTCCTAATGCGTGTGAACTTAAAGCGACTGACTGTAACGAAACGTGCACTAAATATACAGGCGGAGGGGCAAAGAGTGGAAAGAAAGCAATCTGTAGGAGAGACTGTAGAGAGAATCTTAAAAATTGTAAGAATTGGTGTGCAAACCCAACTCCTCGACCTACTGTAGAACCCGGTATTTACGATGGAGTTCCATGTGGGGATGTATGCAATAACAAACTTATGAGTTGCGAAGAGACTTGCACCAAGTTTATTGGTGGCGGAGCAAAAAGTGGAAAAAGAACAAAATGCAATAATGAGTGTAAGGGGTCTTTTGATAAATGTTCAGATTTATGTTCTGAATAGATTTTAGCTCTTCCATCTAATTCTAGTAGGCATTTCTTTTACATTTATGTGTTCAGGAATTTCTTTCTGAGTGTGTTTTAGTCTTTCAATTTTCCTCGCATACCAGTTGGAGAGTGGTACAGAGGTTAAGCCATGGGTAAATACGCTAAATAATACTGTTACCATTATTACCGAAAAGATCTCATTGCCATTAGTAATTCCGGATTCTTCAAGTATTAGTAAAGCAAAAAGAATAGATGCTATACCTCTTGGGCCAAACCAACCAAGAAACAGCATTGTGGGCAGCTTAAGGCCAACTCCTATTAAGCTTAAAGCAACCGGGATCATTCTAATCATGGTTAGGCTCAGTGCACCGTATAAGATTATTTGCCAGTTTATATTACTCAGCTCTGGCAATACCATAAAAGCGCCGAATATCATAAACGTTATAAGGGTCAAGAGCTGTCCTTCTGCTTCTCCGAACTCATATAAACATGCGCATACTGTTTTGGAAGTGTTTCCAAGAGTTAGCCCAGCAGTAAAAGCAGCTATAAATCCGTTACCGCCTATTAGCTCTGCAACGGAAAAAGCAAGCAGAGATAGTCCGAGAGCCGAGATATCTTGAAACTCCCGTGACATCCAGTCTTTTTTAGAGGACCATTCAATCAACTTCCCTCCAAAATATCCTATGCAGATACCAGCTATCGGACCTAAAATAACTTGAGATGCTGTAAACTTTATCCAATATGAAGTGGTTTTGTCATTATCTTCGATACCTGCTATCGATATCAATATTAAAATAACAGGCAGCGCTATGCCGTCGTTAAGACCGCTTTCTATGTTTAAGGATTGACGTATCCTTACAGGAACTCTTGGATTGCTAACAACCGCTTGCCCTAAAGCTGCATCTGTCGGAGCTAAAATTGCAGCTAATAAAGCACCTTCCCAAAATGTTAAATAGTTAAAGACCACAGAGGCTGCAATCGCGCCGAATATGATAGTCAGAGGCAGCCCTATGCCAAGGAGGCGTATTGGAATTGTATGTTCACTTATAACCTGCTTAAGGTCTATTCTAGATGCGTCAGTGAATAGGACTAATATTAATGTTAGCTCTGCTATTACATGTATTACTGAGGAATCGAGATCGGTGTGGAATATTCCTAAAGCCTGTTTACTGAGCAGTATTCCGAAAAGCACAAAAACCATTGTAGAGGTTATTGCTGTCTTCTGAATTCTCTTGGATATGAATCCGAATAAAAGAATAAAAAGAGCGACTATTGCTATTAGGTCTAAATTCATGTTTTTTCAGAAATCCCTTAGCAAGTAGATTTTATTGAGAATATGGATTATCCCTTTTCTATAATTTGATCATATGTATTTTGAAGATGTGTTATTAGGGTCTCAGCAGGGTTATCGGTTTTAATAAGGTCTTTGTATTTTAGTATAATCCCCTGCCATCCTTTGGTCTGCCAGTAGGCATGATTTTCAAATTTGATTCGGCTAATGTCTTCAAGTTCAGGGTAGGCGGATATATAAAAATAAGGCTCTTCTATAGTTTCATCGCCTGTTAAATAACCAAAACCAATCTGATCTATTTTATTATTTTCGGCCCCGGGATAGTAAGTAAAAGCTATGTCCATATGATGAGGCCATAGTTGAACAGGGCTGGTTTCTTGTTTCAGAGTTCCCTTAAAAGTCTTGAAAATCATATCAACTGCAGAGTAGGATCTGAAAATGTCGCTAGCTATATTCTGATCATATCTTAATTCTAACTTATCTTGGAATTTCTCAAGTTCAATATCGGGTTTAATATTCATATTTTCTAATGCGGATATGAGCTTGCTCGAAAATGCTGAAATAGATTGACCTTTTAAAGGGGTGCTTCTAACATTTCCAGTGCTTGAAGATATGTTAGCCGAGTGAGATATCAGGTTAAGGGATATCTCAAAAGTATTTCCATCCTCGTTTGGTATAGGTGTAGTCCTAAAACCCTGCGGGCTTGTATGAAGACTAATATGCCAGTAATTCTTTTGCTCTGGTGTCATCTTAGCCCTGATTGCGCCAATCAATTTTGAATATAGATGTATTGCTTCTCTTGTATGATGAATTTGGTCGTAATCTAGTACAGGTAATTTAATAGTAGTCACAATCTATATTAGCTCCACGTCTGCCATAATTTCGACTAAAGAAAATGTCTTATGCTTTAAGCATTTTCTAAGTGCGGGTCCTAATTCTTTTTTATCTTTAATCCTTATTCCAAGGCCTCCACAGGAGTTAACAAAATCAGCGAAGTTAGGATTGTGAAGGGAGGTCTGCCAAACTTCCCAGTTCCCTGCCTTCTGTTCTTTACTTATTTTTCCAAGCTCTTTATTGTGAAGCAGAACATGGGTTATGTTCATTCCGTATTTTACTGCTGTTGTGACATCCGCCAAGTACTGACCAAATCCCCCGTCTCCTGATACTGAAACCACTTTCCGCCCCTTAAACTTAGGGTCATCTTCTTGGGTGGCTGACCATGCCCCTAGAGCCGCTGGAAGAGAAAAACCGATCGATCCTAGATAGCCTGACATTAGTATGGCCTGGTTTCTGCATTCAAAGTATCTGCCGAAAGAGTATGTATTGTTTCCAACATCAACTGCAATGATCGCATTATCAACAACCAGCTTAGATAGCTCTTCAAATATGAGAGCAGAATTAAGTCCCATTTTTCTGTCGTCTTTTCTTCGGCTCTTTTTTTCGTCTCTCCATATTGTCCAGCGTTTTGCTATCTCTTTTCTTCTGTCTTTTGATTTTGCTTTACCTTTCAAGGCTTTCTTGATAAGATCAGTTGTAATCCCTATCTCGCCCCAAACAGGGACAGTAACGGAATGAAACTTGGCAAGCGCCATATTATCATAGTCCACATGAATAATAGGTTTTTTAGATGATATTCCCGTATGGTTGCTAAAGCTTGCGCCAAACACTAGAAGCAAGTCCGATTCGTTCATAAACCAGCTTGCTATTGGAGTCCCGCTTCGACCCAGCACTCCACATCCAAGCGGGTGGTCGTCAGATATTAAACCCTTTCCTTTAAATGTAGTGAACACAGGGCATTTCAGCATTTCTGCGAGCTTAATGACTGAATCCATATTAAAACGCGCCCCATGACCTACGATAATGGAAGGTCTCTCGGCACTTTTTAGAAGCTTAATCGCTTGGTCAAGAGTTTCTTTAGGAGGACTAATTGTAAGTGGGGTGACTCTTCCAACTGGGCTGCCCGCTTTTGCCTTTTCGGGCGCTGGCTGTGTTTGAACTTCATCGGGGAATACAAGATGAGAGACCCCACGGTTTAAAATTGCGCTTTTTAAAGCCAGGTTTATAAGTTCTGAGTGCTTGCTGGAGTTAAGTACTGTTTGAGACCACTGTGCTACTTTTCCAAATGCGGCTTGCAGATCTATTTCCTGAAAAGCTCCTGGGCCGAGCACCTGTGTGTCAACCTGTCCGCTCAGGGCAAGCACTGGGCTTCTATCTACATTTGCGTCCCAGAGGCCGGTTAATAGGTTTGTAGAGCCTGGTCCCGCAATCCCTAGGCATGCTGCGGGTCTTCCCGTTAGTTTCCCATATGCTGAGCATGCGAAAGCAGCAGCGCCTTCGTGACGTATACCATAGTATGATAAGTTCCCGGCTTCCTCCTGAATTCTTAAAGCATCTGCGAGACCCAAATTTGAATGGCCAACCATGCCGAAGACTTGCCTGACACCCCAATTAACCATAGTCTCAGCCATGATATCTGTTACAGTAGTTTTATGTGCCCCTTCATCTTCAAGGGCAACATAAATTCCATCGTCACGTTCTTCAATCTCGTAGGTAGGCACCCCATCATCAAACCCTCCGGGGGATTCTCCCGTTATAGGGTTAAAGTCCCATCCGTGCCAGGGACATCTTAGCATGCCGTTCTCAATTGAACCCTCGCCCAGGGGTCCTCCTTGGTGGGGACATTTATTATTCAATGCGCCGTATTTACCCTTGAAGCGGCTTAGGCATAAAGTGAGATTTCTACATGTTCTGGCTGCGACTCTTCCTTCCGGAAGCTCCCCATGTTCTAAAACTTTGTACCATGATTTATGTGCTTTTGATCTTTTTGAACTTGTGGTAGCCATTGAGTAATCCTCCTAACTCTCTTTATAATACAAAATTATAGAAATATCAAAAATATTTCTTCTATAGATTAGGGCTCTGTGAAAATTAGATGGTTTTAATCCAAAAAAGTTACTACGTAGATATGAATTTTGTATAAAGAGGGACTAAACCTTTGGGATTATTGAATATCAACTGCATGGTTTTACTATCTGCAGGATTTCTGTAAATAAAGATTCTCTGTTTTCTAAGTTCATCTTAAATAATTCTACATCTTCTCTTTGCTTAATCCTTCCTTTTATACCGCCATCCGTGTGAGAGATTGTTGCTATAGTTATATTATCTGAGTCCATTATATCCCAAATCATTTTTACAAACTTGCTTGATAAGCATTCCATCTTGCCAATCTCGTCTATTATTATGGGGTTGTTATTGTTATGTTTGAAATCTATAGTATCTAGGAATTCATCAAACGCATCTATATCAACTCTGTATTTGCCCACATGGTAGCTGCTTTCGATTAAAACATGAGCGAAGATTATTCTATGCCCGTTAAGACCTATTAACTGAAACCCTTTTCTTTGACCTTCATTTCTTATTTCCTCAGTATAGAAACCTATCGGTCTACTATCTTTTAACTCTTGGCATATTTTTTTTATAAGTGTGGTTTTGCCTATTCCGGGCAGGCCTGAGATTAGAATGTTTTTTTTATCCGTCTCCATCTGATGCAACCTTTTACGCCGTGTATATTCTGATTGCAGTATGAGTTCTGGCCAGCAGGAGTTTGAGAGCAGGTAATAAGCAGCGGGAGTAGCTAGAAGATCTTCAGTTCTTTAATTTGTCAGTGAGCTTTCTTATTATTTCAATTGCACTATCAACTTCTTCATAAGTGTTCTCTACAGAAAAGCTAAACCTTATGCTGGAATATGCTTCTTCTTCCGTGAGCCCCATTGCGCAAAGTACATATGACGGGGCGGTCTCAAAATTAGTACAGGCTGAGCTTTGCGAGCATCTAATTCCATTTTGATCAAGCTCTTTAACTAATCTGCGCCCGTCAATTCCACTGAACATGATATTAGAAGTATTACATACCCGGTTTTTTGTGTCACCATTTACTTTTGTACCAGGCACAAAATCCAGAACCATGGCCTCAAATCTATCACGTATATCTTTCATTCCGGATATAAGCTCAGTTAAATTTTTCTGCCTGATTTCCGCAGCCTTACCCATTCCTGCTATACCGGGAACATTTTCTGTTCCGGGGCGAAACCCCTCTTCTTGGAATCCGCCGAATAACATCGGGGCAAGTAAGTATTTGTCTCTGCAGTAAATAGCTCCCACTCCTTGAGGTGAGTGGAATTTATGGCCGGTAAGCGAGAAAAAATCTATCGGCATTTCCTGAATATCCATCTCAATTTTGCCTACTGCCTGAGCCGCGTCAGTGTGAAGCGGTACACCAATATCGGTACAAATTTCCCCTATTTCTGAGATAGGCTGAATAACTCCAGTTTCATTGTTTACCCACTGTATAGAAACGAGGGATATATTCTTATTTATTGCCTTTTTTAATTCTTCTAAATTAATAAGACCTTCTTTATTTACTTCCAGTTTATTTACCGAGACCCCGTTCAATTTAAGGAAGTTGCACATTTTCTGGATCGACGAGTGTTCAACAGTTGTTGTAAGTATCTGGCATCCATTAGATTTATCTCTTGTGCAAGAGTAAAACGCCATATTGTTGGATTCTGTGCCTGATCCGGTGAAGATTATCTTGGACGTATCTGACCCTATAAGTTCGGCCAGTCGTTTTCTGGCTTTGGATATGTGTTTCCGGGCGCGCTCTCCGGTAGAATGAGCGCTTGAAGGGTTGCCGAATTCCGGACCCATTACTTTAAGCACCTCTTCTTGAACTTCTGGGAGAGGCCTGGTTGTAGCGTTATTGTCAAAATAAATTTCTTTTTGTTTCATAACCCGACCTTGGTAAATTATTATACATCATTTCCAGGATTTGTTTGGCTATGGGGTATAGTTGTAGGGACAAAAATTTATGAAGAATACTATTTTAGATTGGAGAGGAAATATTTATTGAGCAGTTTCTGATTCATATTCCTCAGGAGTCATTATAGTGATGCAGGGTCTGTTATCTTCTTCGTCAATAGGACCCAGGTGAGACATTAGTTGAACATCCTCTTCTTTTCCATCCTTTTTCAGATTTACCGGGAAATAAATAAGATTAGACCTGTTTGTCTGACGGTGGACCCTCATGAAATATAAGAATTTATTGATGACATTGGAGGCCCTGGTTTTCTCGTTTTCCCCTTCTTCTATGCCCTTTTGATCAGGTGTAATCCAATCATCCCAAACAGAGGATGTTACAAAGACGGGAATCATAAGACCGGCTTCTTTGGCAATATCAGAAATGTTTTTTTGTTTATTCCTAGGTTTTTCTTGGCTCATAATTACTCCTTGTTATTTTCTTCTGGAAGCATTGCAATAATTCTAAGAGGTCCTCCACTACCCCCTTTAATTTTCATAGGGAGCGCTATAACCAGAGCCCCTTTTGGCGGTATTTTATCTAAATTTGCAACATTTTCGAATGCCGGGATATTTTCATTAAATAGGATTTGATGACTTTCAAATAACTGAGACTGGCCATAATCAATACTCGGGGTATCGAGCCCAATCGCTTTTATACTCCTGTTTTCTACTAACCATTTAGCTGCTTTTGGATCTAGACCAGGAAAATGCAAGTCCTTTACTGCTTCAGCGCCTCTCTTGTCTGTGCCCATATATTTCACTCTGTCCGGCCAGAACTTCGCATATCCCGTATTCAATAGAACAATTGAGCCATCAGCTATTTGCCCGTTTTTAGATTCCCAATTTGTTAAATCTTTTACACTGACCAGATAATCGGGATCAGCTAACGCTCTTTCTGAAACATCTATTACTACAGCAGATCCTATTAATCTCTCAATTGGGATTTTATCAACAGTCTGTTTCCCTTCTGCAAAATGGATCGGCGCGTCTATATGTGTCCCTCCATGTTCCGCAGCTGAGTACTTGTTAGCATCGTAGAAATATCCTTTATCTGTATAGCCCTCAAAAACCGATTCCAGTTTAAAACCTTCTGCGGTTGGCCAGTACACGGTTTCTGACGAAAAGTCATGAGTAAGATCTATCCATTTACCCTGTGAAAACGAGGGTTTTTCCTGGCTTAAGCCCTGGTATGTGTATCCCAAAATTAATATTATCAATAGAAAACTTAAGATTCGTATGTTGTTATTATTCATTTCTCTTCCTTTGTTGGTTTATTACTATCTTCTACTTTTTTTACATCTCCAGTGGTTGTCTTATTTATATTTACAGAATTAAATGATTCCGTTTCAGGGAGTGAGATTTCAATATCTCTTATGTAATCAATTTCTAATTGAACATTCTTCAGATTACATTCGAGTACATGTCCCCCGGACTTTTTATCATCTGATATAAAATGGAAGTGAAAGCCCGTTACATTGATATCATCTAGATATTGAGGAAGCCAAAATCCGGCAAAAGTTCCATTTATATTGTTAAATTCAAATATTACTTCTTCTTTCGCTACCTCGGTTAATGGAGGGTAAGGCTTTTGTTGCTCCGGAACACTTCTTGCTTTTATATAGGAGAAGTCCCCTTTTACTTTTATTCCATAGAATATGTTTTGGGTAGGGAGTAGTCTTAGGATATATTCCTTGAACTGATCACATGTTAGCGGCTTGTCTATGGTTTCAACTTTATCAGGTTCAAAAAAAGTAACTACAGCAAATGGTGTTTTCATTTCATCAGTTGCTATATGCACCGAACCATCTGATTTCACCTGATAAAAAACTCCGTCAAAACCGACCAATTCTCCGTCCAAGTGGTTAAGGGTACCAAGACCAAAGTCTCCCTTTTCTTTCAGTTCTCCAAATGTAATGTTTCCATCATAGTCTCCTTGAAAAAGAGCATCCACTATTGAGGTTTGAAATAGAACGTCACTTTTTTCTTCCGCAAAAGCATTTATAGAATTTAAGAGTGTGAAAAGAGTTATCAAAAAAATTATACGTATCATATGTTTATCCATTTTTTAGTTCCTCAGAAATTAATTTTTGATATTCTTTTTCCGTAACTAGTTCTTTGTTGGAATCAATACGATCTAGAAACACTATTCCGTTTAAATGATCCAGCTCGTGTTGAAAGATTCTTGCAATAAAATCGGAGAATTCATTCTCTACTTCATTTCCCTCCCGGGTTTGATATTTTACTCTGATTGTTTTATGCCGTGGAACAAGACCTCGAATCCCGGGAATGCTTAAACAACCCTCCCAATCCTTTTCTTTTTCTTCAGAAAAGAAGATTATTTCAGGGTTTATTATTGCAACTGGGCCCAACTCCGGGGCATTCGGATAACGCACATTAGGCCGTGATGAAATAATAAAAATACGCAGAGACTCATTAACCTGCGGGGCGGCAATCCCGACTCCGTTTGAGTCAATTCCCGTTTCGATTAAGTCATCAATAAAATTTTGAATCTCTTGGGCTTTCAAATATTCAACTTCAGAGGCCCTTTGTCTTAAAATAGGGTGACCCAATTCTGTAATTTCTAAAATTTTTCCCATAGCTACGTTTCGTAATATAATACTATACCGAGACTAAATACGCTGTAGCAATTATATAGCAGAAAATACATGTCATAAATCCAATGATAGCCCTGATTAATAAACGGGCGCTTTATAAGATTCCTACTAGGATTACAGTTTTTCCAGATTTGCCCGGAAACGCTTTTGGTAAAGTTGTAAAACCAGAGATTTTTAAATTATTCAACTCAGCAAATAGGAATTAGTATCTCTAGCTGCAAGTAAAATATAGAAATTCCCTTATCCTGCTTTTCATTATACTAAATTATTAATACGAGGCATTAAATTTAAATATCTGCTTTTGTTGACAAGATGTTATAGAGTCGTTAAACAATTAGGAGTGCTATGAAAAAAACCGCATTAAATTCTATCCACAAAGAGCTTGGGGCAAAAATGGTAGAGTTTGCTGGGTGGGAAATGCCTGTGCAATATGGGGGTGTTAGGCAAGAACACCTTGCTGTAAGAAAATCTGCGGGTCTGTTTGATGTAAGTCATATGGGAGAGATTGAGGTTAGAGGTAAAGATGCAATAAAATTCTGCCAGTGGATTACAACCAATGACGTTAAAAAAGTTGCAGTTTTCCAAGCGCAATACACACTTCTATGTAACAACGAAGCTGGTGTGGTGGATGATGTAATAATATATAAATTCTCAGATGAGCATTTTTTGTTTTGTGTTAATGCTTCTAATAGTGATAAAGATTACGCATGGATTAAAAAAGAAGAAAATAAATTCGAGGTAGAAGTTCTAGATAAAAGCCCGGAATATTCACAAATTGCAATCCAGGGTCCTGATTCAAAATCTATACTGAGTGTAGCTATAGGAAAGGGCTTAGATAACATAAAGAAATTTCGTTTTAAAATCATTAATTGGAATGGCTACGATATGATTGTGGCAAGGACAGGTTATACGGGGGAGGAGGGGTTTGAGATCTTTCTGCCTTGGGAAGGCGCGCCATCGCTTTGGATGAAATTAATGGAATCAGGAAAAGAATATGGGATAAAACCCTGTGGTCTTGCAGCCCGGGATACCCTTAGGATTGAAATGGGATATTCTCTTTATGGGCATGAGATTGATGAAGATATTAACCCTCTTGAAGCCGGTCTTGAGAGATATATAAAATTGGACGGCGATGATTTTATAGGCAAAGTAGAACTTAAAAAGTCCTTGGATAATGGGCTATCAAATAGGTTAGTTGGCTTTGAATTGCTTGAACGCGGTATTCCAAGACAAGGCTATAAAATATTTAAAAACGGCGCTTCTCTTGGTAATGTTACTAGCGGAACTTTATCTCCAAGTCTTGAAAAATCCATTGGCTTGGGTTATCTAAGTAGTAAAGAAAATGATGATAGAATTCAAATCCAGATTCGGGATACCTTTAGGGATGCAAAGATAGTAAAAATCCCTTTTTATAGTAAGTAGATAAAATAAGGAGATTGAATTATGGTACAGGTACTTGAAGAGCTCAAATATACTAAAGATCACGAATGGGCACACGAGGAAGGCGAGGTGCTTGTAATTGGTGTAACTGATTATGCTCAGGATTCACTGGGAGAAATAGTTTATATTGAGCTTCCAAACGAAGGAGATGAAATTACAAAAGGTGATCCGTTCGGGGCAGTAGAGTCCACTAAAGCAGTTTCAGATCTATACGCTCCTGTAAGCGGTGATGTTCTTGAAGTGAATGAAGCGCTGCTGGATTCACCCGAGTTAATTAACGCTGATCCCTACGGTGAGGCCTGGATGATCAAAGTGAAGGTTTATGATCATGGGGAGCTTGAAGATTTAATGACTTTTGAGCAATATACAGATTTTGTTGAAAACGAAGTAGAAGAATAGCGCTTTCATAATATTTACTTGGTTTCTTTAATAGTTCGCTGCTCATATTATCATATTTACTTCTCAGTTTAGAATGTATTAGTTCATAATATTCAATAATCTGATGACTACAGACCTGGATAAAAATAATTCATTTGTTTCAAGACACATAGGCCCTGATGAATCAGAACTGGAGTCTATGCTTGAGCATATCGGCGTAAGTTCACTTGATGAGCTAGTTGATACTATAGTCCCTTCATCTATCAGGATGGAAGATCCCTTAAAGCTTCCCGAGCCTTTAAGTGAAGCCGATTTATTAAGAGAATTAGCCCATACAGCAAAGCTTAATAAAGTTTTCAAATCATACATAGGCATGGGATATTATGACTGTGTTACCCCAGGTGTTATACAAAGAAACATTTTAGAAAACCCGGGTTGGTATACTCAGTACACACCTTATCAGGCAGAGATATCACAAGGCAGGCTAGAAGCTCTTCTTAATTTCCAAACAATGGTAAGTGATCTGGCAGGAATGGAGATCGCAAACGCATCTCTTCTAGATGAAGCTACGGCTGCTGCTGAAGCTATGACAATGCTTCACCGGGTTAAAGATAAAAAGCTAAAGGGGAAAGAAGCAAATAGTTTTTTTGTTTCAGAGCAATGTTTTCCCCAAACAATCGATTTACTTAGAATGAGGGCAGAGCCATTAGGTATTAATCTGGTTATCGGAGACCATCATTCATTTGAATTTGATGATGAAGTGTTTGGAGTTCTTCTTCAGTACCCAGGGGTGGACGGTGAAGTCTCTGATTATTCCAATTTTGTACAGAGCGCTCACGAGTCGGGAACATTAGTTGCTGTTGCTGCCGACTTGCTCAGCTTAACTATACTTACTCCTCCCGGAGAGCTGGGCGCTGATGTAGTTGTTGGCTCATCTCAAAGGCTTGGAGTTCCTATGGGGTATGGAGGGCCACATGCCGCTTATTTTGCAACTTATGAGAAGTTTGCCCGGCAAGTTCCCGGCAGGATTATTGGAGTCTCCATTGATTCCCACGGTGATCCGGCGTATAGAATGGCATTACAAACAAGAGAGCAGCATATAAGGAGAGAAAAAGCTACTTCGAACATCTGCACCGCCCAGGCGCTGCTCGCAATTATGGCGGGCATGTATGCTGTATATCATGGTCCGGAAGGACTAAAAGCAATAGCTATCAGCATACATAATAGGGCTCGTATACTAGAGTCTGAACTTAACGCTTTGGGTTTTGAGCAAACTAACAACTATTATTTCGACACATTAAAAATTGATCTGAAAGACTCATCTGGCGAAAGAATTAATGATCTAAAATCAATCGCCGAGAAAGACAGGATAAACTTTAGATATATTGACAATAGACATGTTGGCATATCGTTAGATGAAACTACAGCAATATCAGACATTGAGAAGATAATTAGAATTTTTTCCGAACTGAATGATAAAAATTACAGCAATGATCTAAACATCATTGATGATCTTGGTATCCGAATTCCGGAGGGGCTGCTTCGCCGTAGTGAATATCTTAATCACGAGGTATACAACAAATACCATACTGAAACTAAGATGCTTAGGTATATAAAAAGGCTTGAGAATAAAGACCTCTCTCTTACTTCATCGATGATACCTCTTGGTTCCTGTACAATGAAACTCAACGCTACAACTGAAATGGTTCCTGTTACTTGGCCTGAATTCTCAAAGCTTCACCCATTTGTGCCCAAAGACCAGGCCATAGGTTATGAGAATATATTTAACGAACTCGAATCCTTTCTTTCTGAAATTACAGGTTTGCCTGGCGTATCACTTCAGCCCAATTCTGGCGCTCAGGGTGAATATGCAGGGCTTATGGTAATAAGGGCGTATCATGTGGACATTGGGGAGGGACATAGAGATGTTGCGCTAATTCCTTCATCCGCTCACGGTACAAACCCTGCTAGCGCCGCAATGGCTGGTATGAAAGTCGTTGTAGTTAAGTGCGATGATCAGGGGAATATTGATATTGAAGCATTAAGAGAAAAGGCTGACGAATATAAAGACACTCTATCCGCAATTATGGTTACTTATCCTTCGACTCACGGAGTATTCGAAGAAGATATTCAAGAGATATGCAAGATTGTTCATGAAAATGGCGGGCAGGTTTATATGGACGGCGCGAATATGAACGCTCAAGTTGGTCTTACAAGCCCATCAATCATAGGAGCCGATGTTTGCCATATCAATCTGCACAAAACATTCAGCATCCCACACGGTGGTGGAGGTCCCGGGATGGGGCCGATCTGTGTAGCTCAGCACCTTGCGCCATATTTGCCGGGGCATGCGGTTGTCGACATCGGGGATGAGAAATCTATTCCAGCTGTATCAGCTACCCCTTGGGGCAGCTCAAGTATTATGCTTGTGTCTTATATTTATATTAGGTTGCTGGGTTGGAACGGTGTCACTGATGCGACTAAATACGCAATTTTAAACGCGAATTACTTAAAGTCTAAATTAGAAAAATTTTATAGTGTTCTATATACCGGAACTAGTGGCAGAGTCGCACATGAATTCATCTTGGATTTAAGAAATTTTAAAAAAGAAGCTGGCATAGAAGTTGAGGATATAGCGAAAAGGCTTATGGATTATGGTTTTCATGCCCCTACTATGTCCTGGCCCGTTGCCGGGACTATGATGATAGAGCCTACAGAGAGTGAGGCTAAAGATGAACTGGACCGTTTTTGTGAAGCTTTAAATTATATTTATAAAGAAATGAAGGAAGTGGCTGATGGAACTGCGGACAGAGAAGATAACGTTCTCAAAAATGCTCCACATACATCAAAAGAAATTGCGAATGATAAATGGAATCATTCTTATTCAAGAAAAAAGGCCGTTTTCCCGCTACCGTATTTGAAAGAAAATAAGTTCTGGCCGCCGGTTGGCAGAATTGATAATCCTTACGGGGACAGAAACCTTGTTTGTTCCTGTCCACCAATGGAATCTTATGAAGAATTACCTCTTTTTATTCCTGCTAAATAACAAAAGTTATTTCTTGTCTAGCACAGTGTCAATGTTTATAAGCGGAACACCACCACCTCCGGTAAACCTTGGCAATGTACCGTCCCATTTTTCTGCAAGTCTGAGTTGAATCAACTGAGGATTGTCCTTGAGTGCTTTCGCTTCTCTTGCTATCGCGTCAGCTTTTGCTTTAGAAGAGGCTTCAATTTCATACGCTTCACCATCGGCGGCGAGCTTACGTTCCTGATAGCCGGCCTCGGCCTGAGTAACCCTTCTTGTTTTCTCATTTATAGCTTGAAGCGCTTCCTGCTCAGCCTTTACTTTAAGCTCAATCGCCTTGTTAAATCCTTCTGAAAATTCAAAATCCGTAATAGCTACGTTCGCTATTTTAAGCGCTGTTGGAACTTGTTTGTCTTGAAGTGTAACGTTAATAAAACTTTCTATTGCTTTTTGGATTTGAAGTTTTACCTCGGCTCTCTTGGTTACGAGCTGCTCAGCTGTATACTGGGCTGTGACAGCTTTTACAGATTCCTGAATAGCAGGCTCAATTACGGTAGCTGCTACGACTTCGCGTTGTCCGATTCTTTGATAAGTCTGGGGAGCCACTGGTCCCAAGATCGAATATTGAACAGTAACCTGGGTTTCCACAGTTTGAAGGTCCTTAGAAGCTGCAGCAGATTTGGATTTAGCTTTCGTAAGTCTTATGTCAACTTGCTCAACCTTATCCAAAAAAGGCTTTTTGAAATGAAACCCTTCAGGTATAGGATTCGGTTGAACCGCTCCCAGAGTTCTTACGACACCTACATGCCCACTATCGACAATTACAAAAGCGCTTGTAGCAAGCACTATAACTAGAATAATAATTATTGGGTATAAAAAATTTAAATTTTCAAGCTTAGGTCTTGTAGCCATGTTAATAAAACCTCCGTCTATTTGTTAAAATTATCTAATATAATATATCTGGATTATTTGATTTGTAGAGTTTTTCTCACTATTTCTTTTCCCAACTAACATCTCTTACCCTAAGTCTAATCTCTTTTTTCCCGTTCCACTTATTAAACTCGGGTGTAAAAACCATATCTATCTTGTCCGGCAGGGTCGAGGGTTCTTTCATATTAAACCATATGGCATCAAAGAATTTCCCCTCTTCTTTAACCTTAAATCCCAGGTGCTTATCCTTAAATCTACGCTGTGATATTATTTCTACTTCTTTAGAAAGCAATACAGGTTCAGGATTCCCAATTCCAAAAGGGGCAAGCAGATCTAATTCGGATATGAGACTCTCAGTAATGCTTTCAAGCTCTACAGCGCAATCAATATTTAGTTTTTGCTCAAATTGTTCTTGATTTGACTCAAGTGCTTTATCAAACATCTTTCTAAACTTCTCAATATTCTCTTCACGTATCGAGAGACCTGCGGCTTGTTCATGTCCACCGAACTGTAAAAACAATTCTCTACATTCTGAAAGAGCAGCATAGATATTGACTCCATCGACGCTTCTGCCGGAGCCTTTTCCTACGCCATCCTGGTCAATTGCAATTAATATAGTTGGCTTTTCATATCTATCAACGATCCTTGATGCAACGATTCCTATTATACCCGGGTGCCAGTTTCGTGATCCTAATACTATAGAATTTGAGCCTATGATATCTGGGTTTGATTCAAGCTGTGAAACCGCTTCTTTGATTATCTCAGCTTCAGTACCCTGCCTGTTAGTGTTTTGTTTGTTTAACCCTTTTGCGAGCTCTCTCGCATCTTCTAAATCATTGGAAATAAAAAGCTTTACCGCATCATCAGCAGTGCTCATTCTGCCGGATGCATTTATTCTAGGTCCAAATTTAAAACCTAAATCATATGATGTTACTTCTCCCTTAATACTGCTAGCTTCTTTTAGGGCTTGTAGACCAAGGCGTTTAGGGTTTTGCATTCTCTTAATTCCCTCTTTTACCAATATACGGTTTACATCAAGCAATGGAGCGCAGTCAGCTACAGTTCCAAGCGCAACAAGGTCGAGATAATCTCCCAAATTAGGCTCGCCGTTCTTGAAAAATCCCTCATCTCTAAGCGCGCGTCTAAGCGCTATTACCAAATTGAAAATTACACCTACGCCAACTATTTCTTTTGCTGGGTATTTGCAGTCTGAGAGTTTCGGGTTTAATACCGATACTGCTTGAGGGAGCTCTTCAGGGGGGTTGTGATGATCGGTAACAATAAATTCCACACCAAGCTCTTTAGCCTGTTCTACTTCCTTAACTGCAGTAATACCGCAATCTCCTGAAATTATAAGGCTTACCCCTTCCCGAGACAGTTTCTTTACAGCGTCAATGTTTATTCCATATCCCTCTTTTAGTCTATCGGGATTGTAGTAAGTAACATTAGCATTTACGTCTTTTAGGAAATTATATAGAAGAGCTGTTGAAGTTACACCGTCAACATCATAGTCACCGTAAATAGCTATTCTTTCATTTTCATGAAGCCCTTTTTTGATTCTCTCAATTGCTATATCCATGCCCTTCATGAGGTATGGAGAGGGTAGATCGAATAAGGTGCAGTTCAAGAAGAGATTGGCTTCGGTCTCGTTTTCAATGCCGCGATTTAAGAGTATCTGTGCTGTAATTGGCGATATGTTGAGACTTTTTGATAGCTTGTCTCTTTGCTTTTTGTTCTCTTTTTCAATTATCCAATTATTTTTCATTTAGTGATTGCCGGAATTATTAAAAAATTCTTATCTAGGAAAAAGCAAATATTGTTATAGATAATAAGTTATAGACGAATCAGAAACATATTAAGACTACAATAGTCAGTCTTAATTATTACTCAAATGTTCCACTAGTCCACTAAGCCCAAGAAAGTAGCTATTAATTCCAAAACCGGATATGACTCCCAGCGCTACTCCTGAAACAAATGATTTCTGTCTAAAATCTTCGCGCTTATGCACATTTGATATATGTACTTCAACAACCGGTAATCCTGAGGATAAAATAGCATCCCTTATAGCAACACTGGTATGGGTGTAGGCGCCGGGGTTAATTACAATACCGTCAAAATTAGATATAGCATCTTGAATAGTACTTACTATCTCCCCCTCTGAATTAGATTGGAAGCATGAAACTTCTACTCCAAGTTTTTTTGAACAGTCGGTTAAAGAAGTGTTGATTTCTTCCAGCGTTGTAGCGCCATAAATATCAGGCTCTCGTTTCCCTAACATATTAAGGTTTGGTCCATGTATAACTAATATTTTCATTTATCCTCTTATTCCTTAGAACCAAATCCTGCGGTATGGTTCATTTTATTTAACTTAGTTTTCTCCAGTTTTTCAATGGCCTGAGTTTTTTCTTGTTCGTTTGTATATATCTTTTCTATTGTTTCTCTGGCCTTATGAAACTGACCTTGCTCCATATAAAGATTCAACATTGTCTCAGTATAGACTTCACTGTCAATCGGATAATCATCTGCGGTTACTTTTCTTGAATCTATAGGTGTTTCAAATGCTTGCATGCTTGATACTATATCTTTTTTTAACAATTCCCTCTTAATCTCATCAATCTTATTAAGGATACATGTGTCATCTCTATGGAATACATAAGCAGCTTCCAGTGTCTCAAGGGCCTTGTTAAACTTATCTTCACTCACGTAAATTTGAGAGAGCAATTTTGCTGCTTCTAAGTTGTCAGGCGTTAGTTCCAATACTTTTTCCATTTCTTTTTTAGCTTGTTCGATGAGCCATCTATCATAATAAATCTTGCCCAATAAAAATCTCGCAGTAACGTTGTTCTTATTATATCCTAAACCCCTTATCAATACACCGGTAGCTTTATCTATCTTACCCAGTCTGTATTGAACATCAGCAAGTAAAAAAAATGTATTTGACTCAGGCTCAAGAGAAAGTGTTTTTTCGTACTTTAGTTCCAAATCCAGAAGTTCTTTATTCTCAATCTGTTCTTTTTGACGCATGTTCTTTTGAGGATATTTATATCTAAATTAAGAGTCAAGTTTTAAATCTCAAATGTATAAAAATACACAATTGCACAGTGTCATATAACACTGAGAATGGCACTAAATTTTGAACGTTCGTTTGCTGCATCCTCCATAAGTATCCTTAATCATTAAATGTTCCTATCTCTAAGCATTTGGCATCAATGTTGCAAATATTTAATCCGTATTCTAGTAATTTTAATTAGAATTCTGAGGATGAAAAATCTAAATAGCTGATTCAATCGAAAAAGGGGATGCGTAATGCGAAGATTGTTGATGGTATTCTCGATCTGTATTCTGATTTCGGCGCCTGCGTGGAGCTACTATGTTGAAGGTGGAAAAGTGCATGATGGGAGTGGTCAAGAAATCAATTTGTATGGTGTTAGCTGGTTTGGGTTTGAGACGAATAATCATGTAGTCCATGGTCTCTGGGCCAGAAACTGGAAAGATATGATAGAGCAGATAAAAGGGCATGGATTTACAGCCATCAGGCTTCCATTCTGCCCCGCCACTTTAAATAACACTGGAGTCACAAGCATAAATTATTCACTCAACCCTGATTTGCAGGGCCTAAACTCACTTGAGATAATGGACAAGGTCATTGATGAGCTAGATAGACAAGGTTTTTATATACTTTTGGACCATCATACATCTGACTG
>Ga0209633_10001585_pt1 | contig 23110 bp, 19 predicted proteins | sample Cruoilmetagenom1_FD_187290 | JGI IMG/M metagenome (GOLD analysis project Ga0209633, IMG submission 187290) | Oil polluted marine microbial communities from Coal Oil Point, Santa Barbara, California, USA - Sample 1 (SPAdes) (version 2) | ecosystem: Environmental > Aquatic > Marine > Oil seeps ...
TCGGGAGGGAGCCAGCCGGCGGCGAACGCGCTTAGCTGACAAAGCCGCTTAACCTATCGCAAGAAAAAAGCCGGTCGTCCTTCGCGACCGGCTTTTTTTGTGCCTGTCACCATAGCCAGGGTGGAGACTAGAGTCTGTTGGGATGGTGTGAGGGGGATGAGTGGCCGGAGGAGGTTTTCGGTAAATGGTACGCCCGTACCATTGGATGGCACATTGGATTCCTCGTGTACCAATGTTGCGTCTGTGATTGTTGTACCAATAATCTCCCATGCACGAATATCAAGACTAGAGAGCGCGGCATAATTTTTCACTTTTTCGCGAGTCCACCCCAGCATCCCCGCAACCTCCTGCTGCGTCCCTTAGTGCTTCCAAATAAACAAGGATCTTCATTGTTTCCCATCCATAAAAACGTGCGTTAAAACCCCTATCCATCAGTGTACTTGGCAGCATTACCTAACCCAATGGGACCCCTTTATGTGGATGAGCTTGACTGTAAATAATCTTTTGATTATAAATTTTACCGAGAACTTCGTTTATCTCCCTCAGCTTGTGGTCTTTCGCTCTAACAGAATCAGATTCAAGAGATGCTCCCTTTGTTAAATCGACAAGGTAGTCGTAATGCTCACTCAGAGTTTTCAAACCCTCTTCAATCAACTCTATATCTCTAGGATTAAAGCTAAAGTTACTATTGTATCTATTCGGCATAATATAATCCTCACACTATTCTGGAATACTGAAATCCTACGCTAGCCTTGAAGCTGACTTTTTCAGTTGACCGCCCCGCTTTACGCCGAAAGCGACCGCTTGCATCACCCAGAATACCGAGTGTCGGGAAATTTTGCAATCGCGAACTTCCTAGCAGTGGGAAGCAGTCAAAGAGACAAACCTTCATAATTCGGTCGTCCGCCACGACCGAATTATCGACAACCCAAAAACTCTCATCAATTTAACCGATTCAAAAAACCAGATTATCAACCACAAGTTTACAAAACGCCTGTTTTCGGGTTGAAATCGGGGTTCTTCATCCGGCCAGGCGTGTATCCGTTTCCGGCGCCGGCGAGAAGGGGGTCAAGATTATCAACTTTCGGGGCATAATCGCTTGTGAAAACCGGTCGCCATTTACGACCGGTTTTTTGTGCCTCTGAAGAAAGGATCTGCTCCCGTTCCGGCAGATCTGCCGGAACGGGGAAAATCCGAAAACGGCGATGCCCGCGACCATGCCGCCAAGGCTGTTGGTGTGTGCGGAAACATGCTGATACGGGCAAAGAAATTTGCCGGACATGGTAATTGGGGGGGCTTTTTGAGGGGGCAAATCCAACGTTTAAAGGCGTTCAAAACGTTGGATTTGCTTTTGGAAAAGATCAGGCAAGGCGGTATATGACAGCGGCCAAATCCCCAAAATTAACCCGCTATTTGGTAGAGCAGAGCCAGGCTGAGGCACTGCTTTTCTTCAATCCCGCTTATGAGCACATGGCTAAGGATTTGTCGCACAGACTTGGGGTTGTGGGGCTGGCGAAAGGCGTGGTGGCGGTGAATGACAAGCCTGGTGGGCAAAAAGGGAATACGAATGCATGTAAAAACAATTGCGCCAATGTTGAAAACGGCACAATCGTTGAGCCAGAGGGAGATTGCGGGGGAGGTTGGGGTTCCGCGTGAGACGGTAAGAAACATATTGGGTGGGCCAAAACGGAATAGTTCCGAAATGGCCCAAAACGAACCAACTAACGACGAATACGAAGACGAGTTCCCGGAAATAAACTACGACGGCAAGTCAAAGGCGTTGTGTAAATACTGTTATACCGGGCATTACGAATGGCAGTTCGAAGGAGAAGCCTGGATATGCGGCCGCTGTGAGCACTCAACCAGATCAGTTTGATAAAAATAAAAATATCAAACTGAACCAAGGTGGTACATCCGCTACCTACCGCGCCGCCAAACTCAAACGCGATCACCAGGTGGCGTCTATTTGGTAGTGGATCGCGGAATTGAATCCCGGATAGGGTGGATTCAAACCAGGTAAGCGCTTGCACGCACACGGTATCGGGCACGGTATCGTGCTTCCTGGTGATTTTTTTGTCATTTACCGTCAATAACTTAACGCATGTATCGTAAGTTCCAGTTCGTCCTGTCTGTTCATTGTCATTCCTGTCAGAAACGCATCGATTGCTTCCCTATAATTATAGTGTGGGCTGACTGAAGCCGTTGATCGGGTTCTCGTGGCTGGGTAACTTTCTTGAATGCGGAAAGAGTTCCTTTTCCTGTCGGAGATGCCAATGTGAACCGGCTCACAGTTCCATGACCCGGAGATCTTCGATCCTGCAGATTTGATCGTGCCGGAGCTTTTCATGAGAGGATCCGTTGCTATACTGTCTTTTAAAAGCAAAACCGATACTCATGGACTGTTTTTGGAATTAGACGATGAACTCAAAAATAGCAGTACCGGCAATTTTCCTGCTGGGTCTTCTTTCTCAATCGGCTGCCGCTACGAAAGTGTATGAATGCATCGGTGCTTCGGGGAAAACGACTTTCAGCGACCATTGTCCGCCGGGAACCCGAAAGAAAGAGATCCAATTTCAGACCAGTGTTTCCGCCCTGTCCGCGGAAGAAAAGGCGGAGAAATCAGAAGAGAAAGCGGAGGGTTCTGTCATTCTCTATTCGGTCGAGCGCTGCGACGCCTGTGATCTGGTTCGCAATTTTCTGAAAACCCGTAACATTCCTTTCACCGAGAAAAACGTGACCGATGATATGGACATACAGAAAGAGATCCGCGAGAAATCCGGTTCCGTTACGGTGCCTGTGACCATGATAGGCGGCAAAACGTTGCGCGGCTATGACAGCTATGCACTCAGCGATGCAATCATTGCGGCAGGTTATTCGGACAAGAACGAACAGTCCGAATCCGATGACATCGAAGCATCCGCCGGCCTGTCGGAAAAAGATTGAGGTGCAGCAGAATTCTCGGCGCGCACAACACTCGATCATCCAATACGACTTTGCTTTCTTCATCTGGGTGACCGCGGCGCCCGGTCATTCCAGCCTTAAGCCTGTGGGATAAGGGCCAATACCGCCTCTTCGGCAATCTTTCCCGAATTTCGCCGCACCCTGTGCCGTAACAGCGCGGTTTTCGCTGCTGTTCGGCCGCAGATGCTCCGCCCCCGGACATGCTGCCGCAGCCGGAAGGCCTAGCCGCGAGCATCTCAACACTTAAGCCCTCACTATTCCTGATAGAATACCCGCAATAGCCACGATTTGCCTGCAGGGGCCAATTAATCCTATGCGACGGAAGTTCTTGAACCTGATCGACCGAGGTCTGAAAAAACAGGTGCCGGCAACCGGGCTGGGTGTTTTTCGTATTCTGTTCGGCCTGGTCATTCTTCATGAGGTCATTTTTCTCTTCTATTTTCGCCTTCTTATTTTCGATGCTGTCCCCTTTGTCGATACCGCGTCCCCCTTTGTGCCTGTTGCTCTGCTGCTGTGGGGTATTGCGGCGTTTTGTCTGACCATCGGCTGGTACACCCGTTTTGCAGCCGTTGCCAACTATTGTTTCTGGGTCGGCTTTATCGTTTTTACGCCGATGTGGAAGGAGTTCTACGGCGGTTTTGATCAGCTCATGACCGGGTCCAGTTTTCTGCTCATCTTTTTACCCTCCGAACGAGCGCTCTCCATCGACAATCTCAGGCTGGCATTGCGCTACTCCACTCCCAGCCGGCGCTACCGTCCGCCGGATCACGTGTCCGTGCTCGCATACTATATTCCGATCGGGATCTCCTTGGGCCTGCTCTATCTGGATGCGGGCATCCATAAGCTGTCGGCGCCGTTCTGGCGCAACGGCCTGGGGCCATGGCTGCCTTCGACGATGCCTTATTATATCTCTGCCATCGATATGTCATGGCTTTTGAACATCAAGCCGCTGCAGATGCTGGTCGGGTATGTTCTGATGGTTTTCCAGTTCGTTTTTGTTTTTCTCTGTTATTTTCGCCGATTCCGTGTTCCTCTGTTGTGTGTCGGGGCGGCTTTCCATATTGGTATTATCCTGTCCCTCAATATCTATCCCTTCGGCTTCGGCATGCTGGTCCATTATGTGCTCATGGTTCCATTCTCCTGGTGGCGGGCGCTAAGGGCGCGATGCCGGTTCGAAGAGCCTCTGTTGACGGTTTTTTATGATGAACTGTGTCCTTTGTGCAACCGCACCGTCATTGTCGTCGAGCATTTCGATCTGCTGCAAGCGATCGAATTCAAAGGCCTGCAAACCCATGCCCGCGACTATCACGCACTGGACCGTCTCAGCGATGACCAGCTGTTGAAGGATCTTTACGCCCTCGATCGGCAGGGAGATCTCTACAACGGGCTCGACACCTACATCCAGATCCTGCTGAAAATGCGATATACCGTGCTCCTGGGCATGATCCTGAAAATGCCAGGCATCTATCGACCGGGAACGCGCGTGTACCGTCATGTCGCCGACAGCCGAGGCCGGCTGGTGTGCGATGAAAGCTGCGTCGTTGCGGTGCCGCCGCCGGTCGACCCCGTCGATGTGCCGCTGAGGAAGCTCTATCGGCGCTTTGCCGACACCGACAGGAAGCGTGCCGGGGTGATTGCTCAGTTTTTGGTTCTGGTATTCATTTTGCAACTCAACAGCACGCTGCAGTACGCGGTTCTCTACCGTCTGGGCGTCGATCTGAAAGCAACCGAAACCGGGCGGATTTTGAAAACGTTGAGTGATTCGGCCGTTACCCTGTCGCACGTCTTTCTCGGCATTACGCCCCATGCGCTTTACATGCACGACCATTTTGCCGGATACGATCATCTCCTTGGTCTGACCTATCGTGGACCGGACGGTCAGGAACGGTGGCTTCCGTTCGTCAATGAAGAGGGGCGCATTGTCGCTCCCAACTGGGGGCGGATTCAGTCGATGTGGGCCAATGTCGCTGTGACCGCCACGATCAAACGGGAGCGGCTGGATAAATTCCTGGTCAAGGTGACGGCATTCTGGGGAACGAAACTGGGGCTGGATCTTTCGGATGCGACCTTTACGATCAAGATGAAAGAGGTGCGCGCTCCTATGGAGTGGGAGCCGGACCTGCGCAGCAGGAACATCGATCAGTCTTGGCGGAACATTGGGAAGGTGATATGGCGGAACGGAAGCGCCCGCATCGAGATCCCGGATATCGATCTCGAGGCCTTATCCGCCCGGTAGGGTGGGCATGCTGTTTATGCCCACCGAAACACCTGCAAGCAAACGGGAATCGAACAAAGGGGCGATGAACAAATGACAAATGACGGGGGTGTCCATTTCATCGGACCCCAGCTCAAATCAATGGAATCTCCATTTTGTTCAAAAGGAGACTAAAACGTTTGTCGACGGTCAATACACTGCAACCGTAACGGCGTGCCAGCACCGCGTACAGCATGTCATAAACCGGATGATCGAGCTTGGCGGCGCTTGCTAATGCCTCGGTGGCCAGCCCGTTGTCGGCTTCGAATGTATCGATCAAACTAATTGCTTCCTCGTAGCGAAAAAGTGCCGTTTGTGTGTCTATGTCGCCGGCACGCACATATTTCCACAGAGTATTGGCGATTTCGCTGTGAAAAAGTCCAGGCGCAATCACCAGGACAGAATGCTCCAATTTCCCGATGAGTTCCTCGGCCACATCGGTACGCATCACGAGATTGGCTGCTGCAGAAGCGTCAAGAACGATACGATGATTCATCGCTCTCGATCATCCCGGATAAGATCTTCCGGTCGGGCGAATAACGGCCGGCCCATGGATTTTTCAATGCTGTCTCTTATTGCGTTCAGCACTTGCCTGCGCCGCGTTCCTGGTTCCTCTTCTGTCGTCTTGCGCAGTTCGATAATCGCCTGCTGCGCCAGACTACGATGTGCGCGTTCAGCTCGGAAGGCCAGGAACTGGTATACATCATCGGGTAGGTTTCGTATTTGAAGTGAAGCCATGCGGACGGTCCAGTCAATTTGACATGTGCGAAAATCATTGTAATGCATGCGTTATAATGAAGCAATGACCGATGCAAACTAAATGAGAATTGCCGCAGTGCCAGGATTCTCTAGATTGTATGGGGATGCGCGCTATGGAGCTCTGGCAACTGGCAATCAGAAAGTTCCGGAATGCCTTACAGTGGCGCGACACGTTGCTCTGATCCTTGATCGGGAATCAGCATCTCCTCGACCCGCCGCTGCAGATAGGCGAAGAACGGGTTGTGGCGCAAACGAAGAAAATAACTGCCCGGCACGACGAGAAGGCCGGTTTCGCCGTGCAGTTCGATGCTGCCGAGCTGGATGGTTTTCGGGTCGTTGTCGCGCACGGCTCCATACAGCGGATCATCGGGAGGGAAGGGCAGGGCGACGTGAGACAGCGAGTAGACGCCGGCAGGCCAGGAAAGGCCGAGTATCTCGTCGGTTACCTGACTGTTTCGCGGCTTCTTGCGTCGGGCAACGACAACCCTGGTGCCGCGGTCCTCGTTGGTGACGACGGTCAGGTCGAAGGGTAGGCCGGGGTCTTGCAACAGCGCCCGGGTCATGGATTCCGGGTCGGAGGTGAGCAGGGACTCCGCCTCGGCGAAACGGTTGACATCGAACAACACCAGCTCGTGTCCGTTAGGCGTCAGCCGGCGCAGCAGTCTGTTCACCACCGCATCGGGTGGAATGGTTGAGTCGGCGGCCGACTGGAATGCCAACACCTGTGGGAATCGGGCCAACTTCCCATTATCCGCCAGCTGCTCCAGGCGTCGCTCGACGAACGTGGTGAGTTCATAAATCTGTTCGCCGGCATTGACGGCGAACGAATTGTATTTGTAGGGATCGAATTCCGGCAGAATGGGGGTCCAGGCGAATTTTTCCAATCCGGGGATGTGCGAAATCCGCCCCTGCCAGCGGGCGAGCGCGGCAACCGGCGACACGGCGATTGCCGGCGAGAGAAGCACCAGTGAATCGGCAGCCGGAAGGCGCTTGTCTTCGAGCGCGGCGAGGCTGTACTCCACGGCAAGCGCAGCCCCGTTCGAATAACCCATGATCGTAAACGGTCGATCACTGCCGATGTGCTGCCGTACATGGCGGGCTGCGATCCGGGTGGCTGCTGTGAAGTCCTGCCAGGCGACATGCGTCAGGCCCGCCGGCGCCGTGCCGTGGCCGGGAATGCGCAGCCCCACCACCCAAAAGCCTTGGTTGTGGAGGATCTTGGCCAACGCGCGCAAGCTGTACGGCGAATCGGACAGCCCATGCAACATAAGGACGCCGCCTCGCGGATTGTCCACCGCCATTTCGAAGGTTCGGTTCCAATCGATCGGGCGGTTGGCCGGATCGACCAAGCTGCCGGCGCTGTAACGGTTCAGCCGGTTACCCTTGCCGACCGGCGTCACGGCAATGACCTGCTCTTGCAGTTGCTCGAACAGCCGCGTTTCCAAACGCCGGTAATCATCCAGATCGGTCATCTCATCGGCCCGCGACGCCCGGAACTCTTCATCGAGCGAGGCAACGTGCCACGGCTGCAGGTCGGGCCACTTCTCGACCTGGTAGGCGTAAAGCCCCATGGCGCCGACGACCATCCCACCAAGACCGTAGGCGAGGGCGACGACGAGGTGCTTGAGGGTGCGCACCAGCCGGTTCAATCGATCAGCCGGGTCCACTTGCAGCGTTTCTTGATCAGCGGTGATGTGTTCGGATTGCCGATGCCCTTGGCAATCAAGGCCACGACCCGGTCATCACTGTCGTAGCCTACGTGCGCGGTCAGCGGATTGGCCACTTTGCCGACTCCAAATAGATCCATGACGTCGGCAACATTGATGTTGATGTTGGTCACCTCGATGCAGAGCCGGGAATCGAGAAAATCGGATGCGAAGCCCTCGGGAATGGCGTAGCTGAGGAGGTCGTTGGGATCGCTGAAGGCGATCAGGGCCGTTTTGGACAAGGTACGGTCGTGGTAGCGGCTTCTTCCCGGTGTACAGTAGGCCTCTCTTTGGCCGGTGACCTCCGGCAGCGCGCGGCCCAGTTGCAGCAGCGGAAGCTGATTGGAGAGCATATAGAGCGGCAGTTCTCTTTTTCTGAATTCATCGATGAAACGTGATTCGATCGATGATGTGTGCCTGCTGGCGCCCTTGTCGGTGACGGCCTGTGCGAGACTCTGCATTCCATCGATCGTGATTCGGCTGCCGAGGCTGTGAGAAACGATTGCTAAATTATCGACGGAGAGATGTTTCACTGCCTCCTCGGTCAATGGATTGCACCTTTGGTTGACGCCGGACGGTAGGTTTTCCCAATCGGCGCCGATCATCCAGCAGAACGATTGCCGGAACGATGTGAGTATGTCGTCGCGCTTGTCGCCCAGATAGATCATCGGGTCAGGGCCGGTGTCGTTGGAGAACTTCTTCAACAGATCGTTGACCGCGGCACGGCGGAAGGAGTACTCGCCCGAGTTGTCATAGGCGAGTATCTTTTTATCCGGTTCTGTAATCGCCGACCAGGTCAGCTCATAAAAGAGCAGTTCCTTGGTTCCGGCTTCGTTGAGCAAGCGATTGATCCGCAGCGTGCCCAGGTTCTTGCTGGTGTCCTGCGGATCGGTGAGGATAATCTGCTTGTGTTTCCGCGCTTCAACGTTCAACCCCATTTCATGCGCCAGGTTTTCCAGAAACTGGGTGCTGTAGCCGGGGATGTGGTGGCCGACGCCGTGCACCATCAAGACCTTCATCTTTCCATTTCTGTTCGACAGGTTCGGCTCGATTCCGTCGAACGGCTTGCCTTTGACCTCGCAGACGCGCGTATCCTCGCTGCCCTGTTTTTCCAGGACCGCCTCGGCAACGCCCTTGCCGAAACTGGCGCAGCCCGCCAGGGCCAGAGAGGCCATCAGGATCAAGATTGGTTTCATTTTTTTTCTCCGTTGATTCGGTTTAGTTGTTGCCATTCACACCTTTCGTTATCTTGAATCTATGTTCCTGCCTCTTTTTTGACATGCTTCATCTTTGGGACACTTCAAGCCGGTCGATCACGGAGTCTCGAAAGAGTCTGCCGTATTGCCGGCCGCTGTTTTCGTTGATCAGGTGAGGGCGCGCAGCTGAGCTTCTTTCAGCACGTCCCGTTTTTCCGGATGCTTGGCAAGGCGCATAGATGACATCAGCAGTTTCAGCAGGGGCCAAGGCCGCCTCGATGCTGCCAGCGTCGTCAGAATGCCCCCCATCAATGCGCCGACGATGCCCTGACCGGTGACATCCGCGCCGGTCAGATAGAGGTTCCTGATCGGTGTGCGCGGCGACAGCCATGAGACCGCCAGTTTCTCCGGAACACCCGGCAGCCCGTAGATGCAGCCGTCCTTGTGGCCGGTGAAATTGGCGGTCGACAGCGGCGTCGACAGTTCGCAATAGTCCACAAGCTCCGCGAAACCGGAGTAGCGGCGGTCGACGAAGGCGATCAGTCCTTCGGCGATTCGTTGTTTGAGCTCATCGTACTCGTCGCCCCGCTTACCCCAGGGCTGCTGCGCCCATTGTTGAAAGGGCTCCTGATCAACGAAGGCGATGATCTCGGCGGTATGGCCGTGCGCCAGGGGATCCTTCAGCGACGGAAAGGAGAGAAAGCAGCCGCTGACTTCGCCCTTCAGCACGTTGCCGCGGCGGGCATACAGCTCATCGTGGCGGTAGCCGTCGTAGATCCAGAGGTTTTCCCCCTTGAAGCCGAGCGAGGCGGGGGTATCCTTGAATCCAAGGTAGGCGCAGACATGGAAACTGCCGGGTGGGAGCCCCTCGAGCTCATCGCGGAAAGGCAGCGGGAATGTCTTGGGAATCAATCGAGAGTAGGTGACACGGGCGCCGGCGCAGGAGATGATGCGGTCGGCAAAGAATTTCTTGGTTATGGTTTGCCCGCGGACGCGCGTGACCGCTTCTACGCCGACCGCCCGGTCGGCTTCCAGAATGATTCGTTCGGCGCGATGACGGGTCAGCAGGCGCCCGCCCGCTGCTTCGACCAGCGGGATGATGCTGTCGGCGATCCGTCTCGCGCCGCCGACCGGATAGTAGCCGCCGTCGAGATAATGACAGGCGATCACTGCATGAACCGCGAAGGCGCTGAGCCCCGGAGGAATGCCGGCATTGCCCCATTGAGAGGCAAGAACGGCTTTGAGTTTCTCATCCCGGAAATGGCGATCCAGATAGGCCTGCGTGGTCATCATCGCCAGGCTGCGATGGGGTCCGGTCAGTGCGCCGGACAGCGGCCGCAGCCAGTCGGGAAGCAGCCGGGAAATCATCAGCCGGCCGTACCAGCGCGCACTGGTGATCAGGTCCCTGAAATACTGTTCCAAAGCTTCCCGCTCACTGGGGAAGCGATCGATCAAGTCCTGCCGGAACCGGTGAATGCCGCAACGGGCGTCGAAGCTCAAATCGGGATAGACGAAGCGATCGAAGCACTCCGGCATGGCGCGCCAGTCGAGCGCTCCGGCGGTCACGGCGTCGAACAGCGCACGGTAATGGCTGCCCGGATTCATTTCGCCGACATAGTGCACGCCCACATCCCACTCGTATCGCTTTTTCCGCTTGAAGCTGTGAGTGAAGCCGCCGGGAGTGAAATGGCGCTCGAGGATCAAAACTTTTTTCTGTTCCAGCTGGGCGAGCAGGCTGGCGCAGGTCAGACCGCTCATGCCCGAGCCGATGACGATGACGTCGAAGTGATTGTCCATGGAAGCGTGCAATGATCGATAGGGGGCAAAAGCTGGTTGAACGGTGGTAATTTTAACATAACCGCTTGACCCATCGTCGCTTCACAGCGTGTTGCCAATCGTTCGAGGTTCGTGTACCGTCCTCGGAAGCGAGCGCATTCGTGATGCATACATTGATGTATAATATGTGCATATCAATAAAGTAGGATTGATCCGATGCGTACCACTTTGAATATCGATGAAGACTTGTTGAAACAGGCAAACCAACTGACTGGAATCACCGAGAAAACCGCATTGGTGAAGGCCGGGCTGGAAGCGCTGATCGCTCGGGAAAGTGCCCGTCGTTTGGCGCTGCTGGGCGGCAGTCAGCCGGATCTGGAAATGCCGCCGCGCCGTCGGAGGAAACCGGCTAAATGATTCTGGTCGATACCTCTGTCTGGGTCGATCATTTCAGAAGTGGTGATAGCGAATTAAGTGATTTGTTGAATGCAGGGCAGGCACTGATCCACCCGTTTGTCATCGGTGAGCTGGCCTGTGGCAATCTGAAGAATCGCGCTGCGGTATTGTCTTTGCTTCACAATTTGCCCTTTGCGACAATCGCGGAGGACCCGGAAGCCTTGTGTTTCATCGAGCGACATCAGCTTTGTGGCGTCGGCATCGGCTTTATCGATGTTCATTTGTTGGCCAGCACTCGATTGAGCGGCGGCGCCTTGCTTTGGACTCGCGACAAACGACTGCATCAGCAGGCGGTGCGGTTGACTTTGGCGAAAGTCTCGGTTTGAACAGATACGCAGTGCAGAATCGGACGCCTGCCTGCGCATGGTCAGAGACAACCTGCCTGGTTCGGTGACGGAATTACTAGGAGGCTGTCCGAGAATAGCGATCGTAGCGAGGGCGAGACTGATTGAGTCAGATTTTCCGATCATTTGAGGCGAATAGTGAGCCTATTTAACGAAAATGATCGGGAAATCTGGCCAATCAGGCTCGGCCGCAGTAGATCAGCCTATTCTCGGACAGCCTCCTAGGTCCCACTTTTTTTCCACATCGCCAAATACAGGGTGCGCCCTGCTCACGGCCGTCAGTCGTTATTCCGGCGGGAGTCGATGTACAGTTGCGCCGATGCCGATGCCACGCTGAGAATCGACGGGCCGATGATGACGCCCCAAAAACCCAAGGTGGAGATGCCGGCAATCATGGAGAGCATGATCGGTATTTCGCCGATGCTGTGGCTGAAGCCGAGCGCCCTTTTGAGTACGCCGATCAGAGCCAGTCGGATGACGTTGTCGATCAAAAAGCCCATGATCACCATGGCATAGGCGATGATCAGCAGCCCTGTCGCCATATTGCCGTCGATCATCTCGATTGCGGCCACCGGCAGATAGATGATGCTCGCCCCAACGACTGGAATGACTGAGAAAAAACCCGCCATGATCCCAAGATAGACGTAATCGTACCCGCCGATGAGCGCCATCAGTACACCGAACGCGATCCCCTGCAGAAACATCGATGCCAGCGTGCCATAGAAGACAACGCTGAGGGTGCCGACGAATTCGGAGGCAACCTGTGCCCTCTGGTCTTTGCTGAGTGGCAGCAGTTCGAAAAAGAAGCGCTGCAACTTGTCCCAGTAAAAGACCATCAGGAAATAGAAGAGCAGTATCCAGCCGATCTGGGCGATGATGGCGCCGGTCTTCTTCAATATCCCGCCGGTTTTGATGATCATGGTCTTGATCATTCCGACATCGAGGTTTTTGATGTCGAACGTCTCCTGAATGCTTTTTACCACCGGTTCGGTGTAGCGGGACAAAACCGAATCGCTTTCAAAAAATTCCTCGACCGTTAAGAGATAGCGGCTGATCTTGGCCGGATCCAGAGTCATGATGAAACTGGAGGAGATGGCCAGGAAATAGGCCAGCGGAGCAAAAAGAAACAGCACGAAAAAGAGGGTGGAAACGGTCGCGGCAATGAAATTTCTCGTCCCTTCCCACCGGCCCATAATCGACCGGTTGGCGAGACCGCTCGAAATTTCGCGGTTGATCGAACCCGTTGCTACGGCCAGCAGCAAAGCAACAAGGATGAATTTTAGATATGGCGAGAAGAGCCATCCCAATAGGATGGCGAACAGCAAGAACAAGAGAGGGATAAAGAGATTCTCGCTGCGCATCGTGTCGTGCGCCATGGCTTTCGCCGGAGTTTTTTGTTGGGTGGGTTTGATCAGGTCCATACGTTTAGATCCACACAGGAAGGCTTTTTTCTGGTAGAGAGACCCGCAACAGCGCCCCAATTGTTTCAAGGCGCCGCTCTTTCTGCCACTTGCCCAACGCGTCGGCTACCCCTTGTTTTTCAGCAGGGACTTGAGATCGGCGAACGGTTTGAATGTGGCTGCCGGCTCTTCAGCCTTGTCCGACGTCGAGCCGCCATACCGCACCTGATCAATGTAGCGTGAGTGCTCGTTGTCGTGGCAGTATAGGCACAGTAGCTCCCAATTGCTACCGTCCGGCGGATTGTTGTCGTGGTCGTGGTTGCGGTGATGAACCGTGAGCTCGCGCAGGTTTTTGTGAGTGAATTCGCGCCCGCACCGCCCGCAGACCCACGGGTACATCTTGAGCGCCTGCTCGCGATACCCTTGCTCCCGCTCTTCGCGGTAGCGCCGGGCTTCGGCAACGATCCGGTCGCGGCGCTCCCGATCCGGATCTCTTTTGTTCGTCGTCACGCGCCTATCCTCGTCTGGCTCTGGAGGCCGAAAATGAATGTTGGGGAACCAACCGCCAGCGGCGGGTGACGTTCACTCTACTCAGGCGGAATTGTAGTGGTTAAGATGGGGATTGTCGAACGCAACAGACAAAATGGACCTTGTTCTCTTCTTGCGACGAACGATCAGTCCATCAGTTCGAAAAAACTTTTCGGAGCGCCGCAGATCGGGCATGACCAGTCGTCGGGAATGTCGGCCCAGAGGGTGCCCGGTTCGATGCCGCTGTCCGGATCGCCCTTCTCTTCATCGTAAATGTGCTCGCACTCCAGGCAGCGGTATTTTTTAAATGTCGGCATCATTGTTCTCCTTTTTGGAATTGGTTGATTCAGGCATGTCGGTCAACCGATCTCGACCCGCCGCCCGTGCTCCGCAGATTGCAAGGCAGCGACAATCGTCGCGCAGTTGGTTTTGGCGTCATCGAACGAAAGTGCAGGCGCCTTGCCGGTCAGCACACACTCACTGAAATGCTCGATTTCCAGACGGAAATGGTTGGCCGCCGGCAGCCGCTCTTCACACTGCTGGCCGTTCTCGGTCCACCATGAAATCACCGGGACGTCGCCTGGCAGTTGCCAGACCGTATGGCACTTGAGGCCGCCTGTCGTGCCGATGACTTCGTATTCCGAACGGCGTGCCCGCTCGAAGCTGAAATCGAAATGGGCGTACTTGCCGTCGCCGAAGTCGATCACGCCGCTGTTGGTAATGTCCGCTCCGCTTTCGACATATTCGGCCATCGCCGTGACCGCGATCGGGGCTTTGTCGAAAAACATTCGAGCCGAATGGATTGCATAGCAGCCGATATCCCACATGGCCCCGCCGCCATGTTCGACGCTTTGGGCCAAGCGGTATCTTCGCGCCGGGCGCATCATGAAGGAATAGGTGGCGCGCACGGTTCGAACCTCACCGATCAGCTCCGAGCGGATGAGTTCGCGCACCCGTGCGTGCTGTGGGTGAAAGCGGTACATGAAGCCTTCCATTACTGTCACGTTGTGTTGGCGCGCCGCCGCTTCGATCGCTTCGATGTCGGCGACCGTCAGCGCCATTGGCTTTTCGCACAGCACATGTTTGCCGCGCTCGATTGCGCGCAATGCCCATTCGGCATGTTCGTCGTTGGCCATGGGCAGATAGACGGCTTGAAGGTCAGGATCGTTCAGCAGGGCTTCCAGCGTATCGTAGATCTTGACATCGTTTTTCCGCTGCGGGGCGTACCGCTCCAGAGTCTGCGCGGCGGCTCCGGGGCGCCGGCTGGCGATGGCCACCAGTTCACTGTTCTGTGCCTCGACGATGGCCGGCAGCAGCCGTTCGTTGACGCGTGCCGCCCCGAGAATACCCCAGCGCAGCTTCGATTGATCATTCATGACGTTTCCCTCTGGATAGTTGCTTGTTTCCGCTATAAAGGGTGCAATTGTAACAACTATTCGTCTTATTCCAACGCTCGAGGCTGCAAACATTTCTGTATTCCGGTACAACACGGTAAAATGCGGCGACCTGTTCTCGATACAATAGTGCGGACGGGGGTATGAACACTATATACGACAGGAGAACGCATGAGACACGGCCGACCAGCTTTCCGGGCGAAACGGGTAGTCACCGGACTGTTGCTGCTGTTGATGCTCGCTATGCTGGCGGGATGCGAGCAGAAGAATACCTACGTCGAACCGCCACCGTCCGCCGTCACCGTCAGCAAGCCCATCAAAAAGGATGTGACCGATTATCTGGAGTTCACCGGAACCACCGCTTCCGTCAGTTCGGTCGAGGTTCGCGCACGGGTGCAAGGGATTCTGGAGAGCATGCATTTCGAGCCGGGCACCGATGTCAAAAAAGAGCAACTGCTGTTCGTCATCGACCCAAAACCCTATGAGGCACAGCTGGCGGTGGTGAAGGGCGACCTGGCCAAAGCCAAGGCCAAGCTCGACAAGTCGCAAAGCAACTACTGGCGTCTGGCCGAGGCCGGCAAAAAAGGGGCGGTGGCGGAGGCCGAGGTCGTCGCCGCGCGCGCCAACCGCGACGCCGACCGGGCGGGGGTCGAAGCGGCCAAGGCTGTTGTCGACGAGGCCGCGCTGCAGCTGAGTTATACCCGCGTCACCGCACCGATCAGCGGGCGTGCCGGACGCAACCTGGTGGATATCGGCAATTTTGTCGGAAGAGGCGAAGCGACCATTCTGACCACGATCACCCAATATCATCCCATGTACGCCTATTTCCATTTGAACGAACGCGACCTGCTGCGGGTGATGGCGGTCTATCGGGAAAAAATGAAAGAGAAGGGGCTGGATCCGGCCACAGACCCCGATTCGAAGGCGGATGTACCGGTCTTTCTGGGGTTGGTCAACGAGCAGGGTTATCCGCACCGGGGCGTCCTCGACTTTGCCGAATCCGGCGTCAGCACCGAGACCGGAACGATCGAACTGCGCGCCGTTTTTCCCAATCCGGGAAAGTCGCCGGTGCTGCTGCCGGGTCTCTTCGCCCGCCTGCGCTTTCCGGTCGGCACCCATGCCGACGCGCTGCTGGTCAGCGAACGGGCGCTCGGCGCCGACCAGCAGGGCAATTATCTGCTGGTGGTCAGCAGCGATAATGTGGTGGAAAAGCGCCTGGTGAGCGCCGGGCAGGTAATCGATGGCCTGCGGGTCATCGACAAAGGCATTCGGGCGGATGGTCTGGTGATCGTCAACGGTCTGCAGCGTGCCAGGCCCGGAGCCAAGGTCGATCCCAAACAGGCACCGATGCAGTCGACCGCAACGCCCGAGGATCGGACCGGCGAAATGGATGACCGCTTCGAGCCGGACGAGTAACGGCGGAGCCGTCGTGACCACCGCGCACAGCCCAAACCCTTCACCCATCTGACGAGTCCACTATGTTCTCCCGCTTTTTTATCGAGCGCCCGATCTTCGCCAGCGTCATCTCCATCGTCTTCGTGATCGCCGGCCTGGTGACCCTCGGCACGCTGCCGATCGCCAAATTCCCGGAAATTACCCCGCCAACCGTCGAAGTCAAGGCGACCTATCCGGGTGCCAACGCCGAGGTGGTCTCGGAGACGGTAGCGGCGCCGATCGAGCAGCAGGTCAATGGCGTCGAGAACATGCTCTATATGTCCTCGACCAGCGCCAGCGACGGCTCCTATACGTTGACTGTGACATTCGAGGTCGGTACTAACCTCGATATGGCTCAGGTGCTCGTGCAGAACCGGGTGACGCTGGCCGAGCCCAACCTCCCGGAAGAGGTGAAGCGGCAGGGCGTCAACACCAAAAAGAAGTCGACCGCCATCATTCTTTTCATCTCACTGACATCCCCGGACAACCGGTTCGATGAACTCTATCTGAGCAATTACGCGACCCTCAATATCCGCGACCAGCTCAGCCGCATCAAAGGGGTGGGCGATGTGATGATCTTTCCGCCCAGCGATTACAGCATGCGCATCTGGCTCGATCCCAATCAGATGAAATCGCGCGGCATCACCACCCAGGATGTGCTGGCAGCGGTCCGCGAGCAGAACGTTCAGGTGGCCGCCGGGCAGATCGGTCAGCCGCCGGTGCCGCCGGGGCAGAATTTTCAATACACGATCAATGTGCTGGGTCGTCTGACCGATGTGCAGCAGTTTGAGGAGATCATCGTTAAGACCGGCGAGCGGGGCGCCATGACTCGGCTGAAGGATGTCGCACGGGTGGATCTTGGCGGCAAAACCTACGATATCCGATCGACTCTTAGTGGCGCGCCGTCCGCCAGCATCGCCATTTACCAACTGCCGGGCGCCAATGCGCTGGAAGTGGCACAGCAGGTCGAGGCCGCCATGGAGGAGTTGAAGAAAAACTTTCCCGAAGGGCTGGAGTACAAAGTCTCTTACGACACCACCCGCTTCGTCGATGCGGCCATCGATGAAGTCTTCGTCACGCTGTTGGAGGCCGGTTCGCTGGTCTTTATCGTGCTTTTTATCTTTCTGCAGGACTGGCGCTCGACGCTGATTCCGGCGGTCACCATCCCGGTGTCGCTGATCGCCACCTTCATCGTCATGGGAATGCTCGGTTTCTCGCTCAACATGCTGACGCTGTTCGGACTGGTACTGGCGATCGGCATCGTCGTGGACGATTCGATCGTCGTGGTGGAAGCCACCGCGGCCTATATCGAAAAGGGGCTGAGCGCCAAGGAGGCGGCCATCAAGGCGATGAACGACGTCTCGGGCCCCGTCATTGCCACCACTCTCGTGCTGCTGGCGGTGTTCGTGCCCACCGCGTTTCTTCCCGGCATCACCGGTGAGATGTATCGCCAGTTTTCGCTCACCATTGCGGTATCGACCATCTTCAGTTCGATCAATGCGTTGACCATGAGCCCGGCCATGGCTGCGATGCTGCTGCGGCCCGCCCCGAAGCGGAAAAACGCCTTTTTCCGCGGCTTCGATGCGCTGTTCGCCAAAACGGCAAACGGCTATGCCGCCTTTCTCAAAGCGATCGTGCGCCGCGCCGCGCTGATGATGATCCTGTTCGTTGTCATCGGCGGACTGACCGGATGGCAGTTCGGCAATCTGCCCACCGGGTTCCTGCCGGTCGAAGATCAGGGCTACGTCATTGCCAGCGTTCAGTTGCCCGATGCCGCCTCGCTGGAGCGCACCAGTCAGGTATTGAAGAAGATCGACCGGATACTGGAAAAGACGCCGGGAGTTGCCGACTGGGTCTCGCTGGGTGGTTTTTCCATGATCGACGGTACCAACGCCTCCAACGCCGCGACGATATTCATCGTCATGAAGCCGTGGGAGGAGCGTACCGACCCTGAGCAAAGCCAGGAGGCCATTCTTGCCCGCCTGCAGCGCGAGTTGTTCGGCATCCAGGAAGCGATCGCCTTTGCCTTTGCGCCGCCGGCCATCGATGGCCTGGGCGTATCCGGCGGGTTTCAGATGCAGATTCAGGACCGCGCCGGAGTCGGCCTGGAAGAGCTGCAGAAGATGGCCAATCAAATGATCCAGGACGGCAATGCGCAGGCCGGTCTCAATAACCTGAATACCACCTTTCGCGCCGGAGTGCCCCAGCTGTTCGCCGAAGTCGATCGTACCAAGGCGAAAACGCTGGATATCCCGTTGGATAATGTATTCGGCACGCTGCAGGCCTATCTGGGCTCGGCCTATGTCAACGACTTCAACAAATTCGGCAGAACCTGGCAGGTCAAGGTCCAGGCCGATGCCAGGTTCCGCTTGAGGCCGGAGGATATCCGCCTGCTGGAAGTACGCAACAGCAAGGGCGAGATGATTCCGCTGAGCACCTTGATCAGCGTCGACGAAACCTTGGGCCCGCAGACCATTCTGCGCTACAACCTCTATCCGGCTGCTTCCATCACCGGCGAAGCGACGCCGGGCTTCAGTTCGGGGCAGGCGCTTACGTTGATGGAGCAGATGGCGGATGCCATGCTGCCTGCTTCCATGGGCTATGAGTGGACCGGCATGTCCTTTCAGGAAAAACAGGTCGGTTCCGAAGCGATCATGATTTTCGGTCTCGCCATTGTGCTGGTGTTCCTGGTGCTGGCGGCCCAGTACGAGAGCTGGACCAGCCCCATAGCGGTGATCCTAGTGGTACCGCTGGCGCTGCTGGGGACGGTTCTTGCATTGTTGATGCGTGAGTTCGACAACAACATCTACACCCAGATCGGGATCGTGCTGATCATCGGCCTCGCCAGCAAGAACGCCATCCTCATCGTGGAGATGGCGAGCGAACAAAGAGCCGCCGGCATGAGCATTCTCGATGCGGCGGTCGAAGCCTCCAAACTCCGGTTCCGCGCCATCCTGATGACTGCATTCTCCTCCATCCTCGGCTTCATGCCCTTGGTTGTCGCCTCCGGTGCCGGCGCCGCCAGCCGCCAGGCAATCGGTGCCGCCGTCGTCGGAGGCATGGCCGCCGCGGTCATCATGTCGCTGATTTTCACGCCGATATTTTATGTCGTGATGCAGGGATTGAGCGAGCGGCGCTTGGAATTGACCTCCATCCCTCCGAGCTGACCAAAGGGCCCGGCTATTCGCGAGCAAAGCGCTCGATCTCGTCCGCCAGTGCGGTGAGTCCGTCAAAGTCGAAGGCGTCGCTGAGTGTCTGAACCTTGTCGGTGAAGAATGAATTGGCCGGCAATGTTTTTGCAATCTCGGACAGAGCCATCACATCACCCAGTTCGATGGCTTTGCGCAACTGCATGACCGTTTCGCGCGCGAGTTTCTGCGGCAATGGTGCCTTGTCGGTGGCGGGAAGAGCCTTGTCGGCCTGATCGGTTTCAGGCAACATCGCCGCCGACGTCAGGGCCTCCCGCAGTGCAGCGGCCAGCCGGGTGAAGCGCGCCTGTATCGCCGGGATATCGATGGTCGTGTCCCGGACAGCCTGGTCCAGAGCTCCGGCGGCATCGTGCAATGCTGTGGCTGACAGATTGCCGGCAACGCCCTTCAGATTATGAATCAGCGCGTGGGCCTGCTTCCAATCCTTTTTGTCGATGCAGGCATTGATTTCGTCAGCGCTGTCGGCATAGCGGGCGGCGAAGTCACCGAGCAGTCGGCGGTAGAACGCCCGGTTGCCGCCCACTCGTTGCAGCCCTTCCTCGATATCGAACCCGGCTGGCCGCGTACGCGGATCGCTTGGTGTACCGTTGTCGATCGAAGCCGGGCCCGAGGATAAGCGTTCGGCACGGATTTGCTTCGCCGGCGGGCGATTGAGCCCGTCCACCGGCGCGGGTTGGTCGGATGGCCCGGCGCCTGAATGAGCAGCACCGGGCGTGATCCATTTGGCCATCGTCGTGAACATCTCGCGCACATTGATCGGTTTGGCGATATGATCGTTCATGCCGGCCTCGATCACCTTGTCGCGGTCCCCCACCATGGCGTTGGCGGTCATGGCGATGATCGGCAGGCCTTTGAATCGGCCCTGCTGTCGGATCGCGCGCGTCGCGCTGTAGCCGTCCATCACCGGCATCTGGATATCCATCAACACACCGTCGTACTCGGCCTGCTCGAGACGGTCGAGAGCCTCCTTCCCATTGTTTGCAACGCTGACTGTGATGCCGCTGCTGGTCAGCAGTTCCATGGCCAGCTCCTGATTGATCTCATTGTCCTCCACGAGCAGGACCCGGGCACCGCGCAAGGCGGTCATCGCCTCCATCTCCTCTTCCTCACGTGCCGCTTCGCGCACCCGTCCGGCCACTTCGTGGCCAAAGGCGTGCATGACGCTGTCCAGCAACGTGGAAGAGGTCAGCGGCTTGGTTAAAACGCTGCTGTATTGAATGTCATCCGCCGCATTGGCGGCTTCGTCGCGGCCGTAAGCGGTCACCAGAATGACCGGGGGCACCTCGTCCAGGCGGGGATCGCTCTGTAACCGGCGCGTGGTCTCCACGCCGTCCATACCCGGCATCTTCCAGTCCATCACCACCAGCTTAAAGGGATCATCCTGTTCGGCGGCCGCCTCGATCTCCCGCAGCGCCGCTTCGCCGTTGGCGGCGGAAGCCGTGCGGAAACCGAGCGAGTCCAACATGGCGACCAGGATCTCCCGCGCTGTCGCGTTGTCATCTACCACCATGACCGGAAGTCCTTCGAGGTCGCCGGGCGATGCCTGCCGCCCCTGTTTCGTCTCCTGACAACGGCCGAAGCGGGCGGTGAAAAAGAAACTGGAGCCTTTTCCGTATTCGCTCTCGACCCAGATTTTTCCTCCCATCATCTCCGTCAGATGCCTGCAAATGGTCAATCCCAGCCCGGTGCCGCCATATTGCCGCGTGGTGGAGTTGTCCGCCTGTGAAAACGGCTGAAACAGCTTTGCTTGCTGCTCGGCGGTCAGCCCGAGGCCGGTATCGCAGACCGCGAATTCGAGCTTGACCTGCTCGTCATCCATGGTCAGCACCCGGGTGCTGACGACGATCTCGCCCTGCCCGGTGAACTTCACCGCATTGTTGCCAAGATTGACCAGGATCTGACCCAGCCGCAGCGGGTCGCCGATCAGCGCCGTTGGGGTGTCTGGAGCGATATCAAACAGGAGCTCGAGCCCGTTTTCCTCGGCTTTCAATCCGACCAGATCGGCGAGATTGTCCATGACATCCTCCAGGCGGAACTCGATCGACTCGATATCCAGCTTGCCCGCCTCGATCTTGGAGAAATCGAGAATGTCGTTGATGATTCCCAGCAGGGCGTTCGCGGAGCGGTGCACCTTTTCGATGTAGTTGTGCTGCTTGCGATCCAGCCTGGTCTTCAGGGCGAGCTGCGACATGCCGATGATAGCGTTCATCGGCGTGCGGATTTCGTGGCTCATATTGGCCAAAAAATCACTTTTCGACTTGTTCGCCATATCCGCGGTTTCTTTGGCGATCACCAGCTCTTTTTGGACCCGCTGCCGTTCTTCCAGATCCAGGGCCATGCGGATTGCCACCGAGACTATGCCATTGGCCTTGTCCAGCCACTGCAGCTGTTCCTGCGAAAATGGTTTCATCGCGCCCAGTTCCAGCACGCCGACCGCCTGCTCGTTGTGCACGAACGGAACAATCAGAAGGTTGCCCGGCACGATTTCACCGGCACCGAACACGATGGCGGCATAGGCCGGAGCATCCTCCACCACTTTGGGCCGCAAATCCGCAGCGGCCTGCCCCACCAGTCCTTCGCCGATCTTCACGATTGGCGGCCCTTTGTCCTCGGCTATGGCGTAAGATCCTTTTCTCTCCAGAGCATCGTCCCTGGTGCGAACGTAAAACAGAGCGGTCTGAAAATTGAGATAGCCCGCCAGGCTGTGCAACAGGCAATCGGCCAGCGATGTCACTGTCTGTTCCCCGCGCAGCGCGTTGCTCAGCTGATTCAAGCCGATCTGTTCGCGGTTCTGTCTTGCAATATCGGTATTGATCTTCGCCAGCGATTCGGCCGCCTGATGACTTGCCGTCACCGAATGTTCGACGGTCTTCATCAGGCCATCGAACGCTTGGCCCGCCTGGCCGATGTCGTCGTTGCCGACAAACCCGACTTGGGCGCTGAAATCGTTGTTCTGCTGCGCGTGAACCATCGTGTCGATCAGGCGACGTATCTTGCCCATCCTGTTGCGGATCAGAATGAAACCGGCGACCGACAGCACATTGAGAAGAACGATCGTGGCAATAATGATCCACAAATCGCGTGCAGCCTCCGATCGGAAGCCTTCGACCTGCCCCCATGTCCGCCGATCGAGCAGGGAAAAGAACGCATCGATCGGAGCCATGATCTCCGCCTTTTCCTTGTGATAGCGGTCGTTGAACATCAGCCGTCGGGCCAATGCCGCGTCGGGCTCTCCGCGCCTGGTAAAATTGCCGCTCTCGTCTCGAAAAAGCCCCTTCACGGCATTCATGGCAGCGGTTTCTATTCGCACCAGGTCATCCGAGTTGCGCTGAGCCTCTTTGAGCTTGTCGAACTCTTCATCGCTAAAACCGATCTCATGCATCAGCGCTTCCAACGGTACCGGGCGGCCTTCAGGGCGGGGTTTTTCGCCCTCAGGAATGACCAGATCCCAATAGATCCGTTCGTAGTGGGTCGGCCTTGGTTTTTCGCCGTTGCGTATCGCCAGCACGTCCCAATAGAGATCCTCATATTTTTGCTCTCCGGTCAGCACGTAAGTCCGGGCGAACCGTGTCAGGTCATCGGAGCTTTGCCGCAGTTCGTCGGCCAGCAGATAGGATTGATAGCGTACATCCTGGCTGTGGATCAGATCCTCCTGATCGTGATACATCAAAACGATCATCACGGTCATGAAGA
>Ga0209633_10001586_pt1 | contig 23093 bp, 27 predicted proteins | sample Cruoilmetagenom1_FD_187290 | JGI IMG/M metagenome (GOLD analysis project Ga0209633, IMG submission 187290) | Oil polluted marine microbial communities from Coal Oil Point, Santa Barbara, California, USA - Sample 1 (SPAdes) (version 2) | ecosystem: Environmental > Aquatic > Marine > Oil seeps ...
GACGTTCCCGCCGGGCTCGTTCGGTGGACTCTATGACGACGCCACCCCCGCGAATCGCGTGATCTTTGTCGGCGAGCAGCCCGAGATCCGTCCCGAGGATGCGGACCCGCTGCCCGACTTGACGATTACCGTGTTTCCCGATGGGGGCGACGCTCCGAGACTGACGCTCGAGGAAACGTGGTCGATCACGATTCACACGCGGCATCCGTCCTATCAGACGGCGATGAGCACGGCCCGCGATATCTCGGATCTGCTGAATCAGAATGGCGGCGCGGGACTGAACCGCTACGCCCAGAGCCCGATCGGAACCACCGGCGGCGGCATTCGCGTGACGCTGATCAGCGCCGACTTTCCGGTCACGCGGCTCGGTCGCGACACCGACGGGAGCGACGGCCGCTTCATCGCGATGCAGACCTTCACCGTCAAGACACCTCGCTTTTCTTTCATCTGAGGAGAACGAAACCATGGCTGTTCAGCCTCGACCCGTCGACACACTGACCGCGCAATTCGTCCAGGTCGGCGAGCCATTCGTCGAGTTCGCCCCGCTGCTGCCCAGCGGAAGCTTCGGACCCTTCCGCTCGCTCGGCATCATCGATACCGCCGAATTCGCGAAGGTGGTCAATCTGATCCAGCTGCGGAGCTCGCAGAGTGGCGTCTCCGTGCTCGTGCGCGAAGACGTCCAGAGCTTTGACGCCACGCTAAATGTGGGGATCTTCCAGCACAGCCCCGAGAATATGCAGCTGATCTTCGCGAGCTCGACCCTCTCATCGATCGCGGGCGGGACGGTTTCCGTCGTCGATGACGCCTTCACGCTGACCGGGTCGCCTCGAGATTTCCTCGACCTCACGAACCAGCTGCTCGACGAGCCGCTCACCTCTCTCACCGCGGCCGAGATTCTGGCCGAAGCCGTGGGCACCGGGCAGGGCGGGACATTCGGCGAGACGCTGGGAGATTTCGCGCTCGACTTCAAAATTCTCGTGATCGGCGATGTGACTCTCTATACCGAGACCAGCGTTCTCGGCGTCGTCACGGACCGCACGGCAGACCTCGTGGCGGGCGTGCCCGCCGCTACCGAGATCGGCATCAACGTCGGCGCCACGACCACGAGCGGGCAGATCACCTACCCCGCGGGCGAGGCTCCCGCGTCAGGCGTCACGATCGCCGTGACGTATGAGCCAACCTTTGCCTTTGTCGAGAACACGGACTTCACCGTCGATCCCGATGACGGCCGGGTGCGGCTGCTCTCGTTCGAGACGGCGACGCCGTCCACGGATGAGCTCCGCGAGTTTCAGCCCATGGAAGCCAGCTACGATTACACGGCCGTCACGCGGGACGACATCAACCCGTACACGCAATTCGTCTTTCAGGGCAAAACGCGGGTACGGCTGCTGACTGATATCGGGATCAATCTGGTCTGGCCGATCCCGCGCACGTCGATCCGGATCACAGACGACGCGTTCACGTTCAACCGAGACGAGTTCCAGGTCTCGACGCTCGCGATTCAGCTGCTCGACGCGGGCGGCGCGGCACCCTTCGGCGTGGCCCAGATCTATCAGGAAACCCCCTAAGCCCGGGAATTCTCTCGTCCAACCCCCGTCCGGCTTCGGCCGGACGGGGGGCCCCCCGTTTGACATCGCGCCACCTCGGCGCTCTTCTCGACCTATCCAGGGCGAGCTTCGAGCAGGGCGCTCGGGCTCGCCCGTTTTTTTGTGTCCGAAAATGGGGAGGGGTAGAGGATGCCGGAACCGAAGAAAGCCAAACGCCCGCGGCCGAACGGGCAAGAGATCGAAGAGGATCCAGAGCTCAAGCTCTACCCGCACCGCTTCGCCGTGCTCTCGGACAACTCGATCGTGAAGGTCTCGCCGTGGCCCTACCTCAAAGGCCGCGAACTCATGTTCGGCCCCGTGGCTGCGCTGATCGACAAATACAATCTCTTCGATCCGAGCCGTCCCGCCTTCGACGTGGTCGGGGTGGGCGAAGCGGATCTGATCGCGATCACGCAGCGACACTTCGAATGGGATGACGCGACCCTCGCCGCGATGGCCTACGAGGATGTGCTCGAGTGCGTGCGCTGCGTCTGGGATGTGAACATCTCCCCGATCGTGGAAAAATGGCTCGGGCTCGTAGTGCGAATGGCGCCGATGGTGGCGAGTCGGACGGGCCCCACGAACACGGCAGCCGGCTCGCCGAATCCGTCGAATACCTCATCGCCTCCGGGCACGATCCCCGGAGCGTAGAGAGCTACTCGATCGACCAGCTGAATGGTTACGTGGAAGTCGCGGAGCGTCGGCGCAAGCTACACCTCGCGGAGCTCACGCAGGCGATCGCCGTCGCCACGTCGGCCGCATTCTCGGGCGATGAGAAGGGCCTCAAGCGGTTCACGGATCAGCTCACACGGAACGATGCGCGCGAGCGGCGTGCGGCGCAGGACGATATCAGCCGCGCGCTGCTGCGCATGGCAAACGCCGGAAAGGTGAGGATAGATGGGCCTAACCGTAGGTGAGGTGAATGTAATACTCGAGGCCGAGACCGATCAATTCAATCGGAAATTCGGCGCCGCTGAGAAGCGCATCGGGAAGTTTGAGCAGCAGGCCGAGAGGACCGCCGACCGCGGAACGAGCAAGCTCGCCGGCGGGCTGCGCGGACTGGCGAGTGGATTCGCAGCGATCGGCGCCGCGGCCGGTGTCGGGACGCTCGTCGCGCTCGCGAAGCAGACGGCAGCGTTCGGTGCGAATCTCGCGCTCACCGCGGATCGAATCGGGTTCACGGTCGAGAGCTTGCAAGAGCTGCGCTTTGCCGCCGGCCAGACCGGGGTCCAAACGCGCCAGCTCGACATCGGCCTGCAGCGTTTCTCGAGGCGCCTGGCTGAAGCCGCATCGGGTGGCGGCGAAACGCTCGGCACCTTTCAGGCCCTGGGCATTCAGCTCCGCGATACGAATGGGAATATCCGCACTAGCCGCGACGTGTTAGGCGACGTTGCGAATGCAATACGCGATACCACGGACCCTGCCGAGCAGCTGCGAATCGCCTTCAAGCTCTTCGACGCGGAGGGCGCCGCGCTCGTCAACACGCTCCGCGATGGGAACGACGGCCTGCTCACGTTCGCCGCCACGGCGCGCGATGCCGGGATCATCATCGAAGAGGGCATGGCGCGCCGGCTTCAGGTGCTCGATGACCGGCTCGACAAAGCGGGCAAGACGATCAAGGCGCAGACCGTTCCCGTGCTCGCGGATCTCGCGGAGTCGTTCGCGAATGTGACCGAGTTTGCGGCGAGCGCCGCGAAGGCGGTGGGAAACTTTGTCACGGGCATCGGCGATGTCGAGCTCGGAGGCGCCACGCAAGAAGATCTGCAGCGTCTCAACCGCGAGGCGGGCGCCACGTCGGCCGAGATCGACGAGCTGAGCGCGTCGATCGAACGGCTTGAGGAGGTGCAAGAACAAGCCGGCTTGCCGAGTGGGAATCTCGCCGCGCTCAAGAGTCAGCGGCGAGCCCTTCAAGCGCTGAACGTCGATCAGATGGTCGCCATCCGCTCGGTTCTCCGGAACGTCGTGACGCTCCGAGAGGAAGCGGCGGCGAGAGAAGACGCGGCGACCGCGACGGAGAAGCAGACTGTCGCGCTCACCGAGCAGCAGAAGATCGAGCTGGCACAGGTCGCTGGCACGGGCGGCATCGACGTCGAGGGCCAGACGCGGGTTTTTCGCGAGCAATTCTTTCGAGCTCAACGGCTGAAAGAGATTCGCGAAGCGGCCATCGGGGACATCGAACGCGCCGCGAAGGCGGCGGATGGCGCACAGAAGGCTCGAGACGAGGACCGCAAGAAGCGCGTGGAAGAGATCGCGAAGATTCAGCAGAGCGCCGCCGAGTCGCTCATCCGCTTGAATGCAGAGCTGAATCAGCAGGCTTCCGCCGACCCGCTCATCCAACGGACACTGGACCTCGACAGCCAGATCGCGGAAGCCCAGCGCCAGATCGGAGCGCTCTCGGCCGCGCCCGGAGCCGACCCGGCGCGGATGGCGGGTGAGCAGGCCCTCACGATACTGACGGCGCAACGCGCGGAGAATGAAGCGAAGATCACCGACCTTCGCGCGACGAACAACGCGCTCTTGTCGCAGAGCCGCACTCAGATCGAAGCGGTCCGCGGAGTCGATGAGGTCCGCGCGAACGTCCTGGACGATCAGCTGACGGCGATCGTCGCGCAGGCGACGAGCGTCGAGGATCTCCGGCGACAGCTGCTCGAGTTCGTGTCGGGCACGTTCGCGGGACTCGAGGCACCGGAGGCCGCGAGATCATTCGGCGACACGCTGAGCGAGAACGTCTCGGGCTTTCTGACTCGGGCGCTCGAGGGCGAGGTCGATTCATTCGGCGAGCTGCTCCTCAACACGGTGCAGGAAGCGACGAGCGAGGGCCTCGCGGAGAGCTTTGCGGATGCTCAAGCGGGCCTGTCGAGTCTGCTCTCGAGAGGTCTCTCGGGCGGAGCCGGCGCGCTGGCCGAAGCCTTCGGGGGAGAGGGCGGATTCTTCGGCGGCATCGCGAACTTCGCCGGGAGCGAGGGCGGCAAGCGCGCACTCAATAACGCGCTCGGCCTGGGAGTGTCTGCGGTCCAGGCATTCCGGCGCGGCACAGAGAAGGAAGCGCAGGCGCTGGGCGCGAGCTCGGCCGTGACGAGTGTGCAGCAGGTGCGAGGGGTGGTCGCGGGCCCGACATCGATCGGGATCGCTCAGGTTCAGCGGGGTATCGGTGACGCGTTCATCGAAACGAACGTCATCCTATCCCGCATCGACCGGAATACGGCGGCGACCGCGGCCAATACGGGGGGCGCCGGCGGCTCGCTCGAGCCCGCTCCGGGCACCTCGAGCGACCTGATACTCGCGACCGAGTCCGCGAGTCTGGTCTAGTATTCCAGCATGGGAGGACGGAAATGCAGGGAAATGGCGGCGCCGCCGTGCTCAAGCTGAGCGGCGAAGAATCACTGCAGTCGATCGCCGTGGAGCTGCACCGCGCGAATCAGATGAAGCTCAAGGAACTCCAGATCCAGGCGCAGCAGCTCGCGGCCCTGGATCGGATTTCCGCGCAGCTCGAGAACCCGCAGGGCGCTGAGCATGCGGCCCGCTCGCTCGAGATGATGGAACGCGCGCTATCGCCGCTTCAGGATCTCGTGTCGCAGGCGCCCGAACGGCGCCCCGAAGCCCGAGTCGAAACGCTGCCGCCGACGCAGCCACCCGATCACGAGGTCAGCGGGCCGGGCACGCGGATTCGGCAGTCGCCCCCGAACGTCCGGGAGCTCGACGGATCCGAGGTCGGGTAGCCGTGGGGCTCAAGTTCATCGGCGCGATCCCGGTGAGTCCATTCACGCAGGCCGTCGCCGATGCGGCGGCGATCCCGCCGACGGGCTTCGCCCGTTTCAAGTCGGGCCGCTGGTCGACGCGGCAGGGGCGGATCAAATATCACGAGGGCCGGGACCGCATCTATGCGACCTTCGCGAATTCGACGCCGCCCGGGTTCTCCAACGGTCTCGGCTTTGTCGACCCGCTCTTCACGAATACGAGCCCGCCTAACTCCGTGTGGTTGAATGCGAATGAAGTCGGCGCCGGCATCTCGACGCTGCAAAATCTGTGGATCGATCACTTCGACGAGCAGACCTCCGCGCAGCGCATCTTCGTCTCAAATGGCGGCGGCTCCGACGTGCAAGAGGTCGACCCGGTCACGCTGATCGCGTCTGCGCCGCCGATCAATTCACCCGCCCCGAATGGGAATTTCCGCGACGATCAATCCGATATCGGCGTCGGATCTGAAGGCGGCTGGACCTCGCAAGCTTCCACGGCGCTCTTCTTCTCGGGCCTCACCGATGGGATACCGGGCGAGACACTCTCGCAGGGCACCGACGTCTACCCCGATGGGCTGTATCTGACGACGTCGAATAACGCCACTCTCACGGGGAGTCCCGCCGCGCAGCAGTTTATCTGGGTGGATATCCGGACGCGTCGCGCGATCGGTGCGCTCGGCGTGGTCGACATCAACACCAGTATCGTCCCGATCGCCTTCCCGGCCGAGGTCGATGACACGTCGACGAATAACGCCGTCGAGGCATCGATCGCCGGCGATGAGTTTACTTGGGGTATGAGCCAGTTCATTCCCGACGCGGATTCGACGTTCGTCAATCCAAAGGGGCAGGTTCTACAGCATTCACGCCTCGACTTCTTCGCGTGGACGAATCCCAGCCCCACGGATGTCTTCAAGATCTACGTCCGGTTCACCGACTTCAATCCGTTCGGGGTCGTCGCTTCTGCCGGGAACCCGATTCGCACGCATGGCCGAATCCGCTTCACGTCCCGAATCCTCGCGGGTGCTTCGCCGATGTTCGATGTGGTGGGCGCCGACGATGCGATCAACCCGACGGATCCCGTCGATATGATGTACGACCCGAAGCGGCGGCGACTGCTGCTCTTCATGGATAACTCTACGTCAACCGATCGGGGTGACATCCCTGCGGGGGCGACCTCAAGCTATATCGGGTTCTACGCCACGAGCGCGGAAATCACGACCGTCACCGCGCCCGCGCCCCGTCAACTCCCGAAAACGAACGACATCATCGACTTCGAATGCACGGCCAGCGGGGACATCGGAGAGCGCACCGCCGGGATCGGGATCGATTGGAGCCTCGCCCGCGTGACCACGCGGCTCGAGACGCTGACCGGAGCCTTGACACCGGCGACCACGAGCACGGCGGCGAATCCCCCGATCGATCAGTCGGTGCCCACCGCAACCGAAGGGACGCTCGAGGTCCTGGCAGATGGCGTGGTGCTCGCGGAGACCACCGATTACACGGTCGATCTCTCGACGGGCGTGATCACGTGGGTGACGGACCAGTCGGGCGCCGCGCTTGTGCAGGCGAGCTACGAGCACAAGCAGACCACGGCGCTGCCCGCGTATGGCACGCTGCTGACCGCACAGAGCGAGACGAATTCGGACGGCATCGCCGCTTCACAAGTCGCCTATCCCGACGATGACACGATCGTCGGCGAGGTCGATCAACTGAGCACCGCGCTCACCTAATGCCCGACGGGAATCAGATCGTCTTCTATGGCACGACCGGCACGGGCGGGACGTCGGACGGCGACGCCCAGAGCGATCCCGCGAGCTACCTCGGGCGCTACCGCTCATCGACCGTGCTGCACGATCTGCAGTCGACGCTGACGGCCGCGCAGGTCGGCCTATCCGATCGGCATATTTTCGTCGACTCGGCCCGCATCGGCGATGGCGCAGACGTTCACGCCTTCAAATGGCTGTTCGTCTACACCGGCCCGGCGGCGCTCTCGTTCGGGCGGGTCATGGCCTTCGACGATGCGACCGGGACATTCGAGCTCGACCGGCCCGCACTCGGCACGGCGGCGAGCGGCGACGATTACGCGCTCTTCGAGTCGGGCAACGTGTGGCCGGACGTGACGGCCGAGCAGGCGGCCGCGGGGGACACCCGCTATCGCTGCATCGTCGCCCGGAATGAGACCGGCGGGACTCTGACGAATGTCCGCATCTGGCAATTTCCCGTCGGGCAGAACGGGATGGGATCGATCGATCTCGCGCGGATCGCTCAGGTCGGACTCATCGCACCGGGCTCGCCGTTCATCGAGCGGTCCACGGACACGGACGACATTCTCACTCCCGTGGGAGCTCGCGACCCGCAGGGCGGGCCCGATCGATTCGTCGGATCCTCGGGGTGGATCTCGCCATTCGGCCGCACCCAAGCGGCCACAGAAATCGCGAGCTGGACCAATAATGCCACGCTGGCGATCTGGCTGCGCCGACAGGTCGCCGCGGCGCGCGGGCCGCGGACATCCGTCGCGCACGTGATCATCTGTGACACGGACGTCACGGGGCAAGATCCGGACCCGCTGATCTCGGGCGCGATCTTCCCGCACGATCTGCTCGGGTCGCAGACGGCCAGCTTACAGGCCGACCGCTACGGCGCGGTCGGCGGCGGCGCGCGGTATACGGGATTCGCACTCGACGTGACGGGCGCCCCGATCCCGGGCCGTCCGCTGCGTTGGGGGCTGCGAGCGGGGGACCTGGGGGCGGTGTTCACGGATGACGACCCGCTCGCGGAATACGACACCAGCAATTCGGCAGGCGAGGTCTTCGCGACGTTCAGGGCGCCGACGCTGCCCGTGGCCGAGGGGCAGACCTCGCACGTTCAGCTGATTCTGGGATCGGCCACGGAGCGGGCCAATCCGAAACCGCGCGTCACGCTCGCGAGCATCGGGACACTCCGCTATGCGGGCTCGGCTGACCTCACGATCCCGAGCAGCTTCCGCTCATCATTGACCGTTTCCGGCGGCTTCCAGGTCGGGAGCTAGGGGGGCCTATGGCTGCGCCGATCATCTTCTCGAGGACCGCGACGCTCGGAGCGGCGGCCACGACGCTCACGCTCTCAGCCATCCCGCAGACGGCGCGGGATCTCATGATCTCGCTTCGAGCCCGGTACGATGTCGACACGACCAATCAACAATGGATGGGCCTCCGCTTGAATGGCGACGCCTCGCTGCTCTACCGCAGCAACGCGAGCGGCGCGACCACCACCACTTATAGCCAGAATTTCGCGGGCGACGGCTTCAACGTGGCGCAGTTCTCGCTGGGCTGGCTGAACGAAGCGCAGGCGGGCACGGCCGGGATGTTCGCGACGTGGCTGCTCTTCCTGCCGCGCTACTCGATCGCCGAGGTCCACGCGCTCAACGGCATCGGGACGATGATCTGGGACACGGGGGCGCTCGAGGGCGCCTACTATCGCGAGTCGGTGGGCGGCTACCACAACTCGGCCGTGGCGATCTCGTCGCTCGAGCTCCTGAATCAGAACGCTCAAGACTTCGCGGTCGACACCGAGATCACGGTCTATGGTCTCGAGTCCCCGGGAGACGTTCACATCGCCTCACGTGGCACGCTCGCGGGGGCACCGACGCCGACGCTGGACTTCGACCCGGCCGCCGATTCGATCCTCGACTACGCAGCGACCAACGCGGCGCAGACGTTCTCCGCATCGAACGTCACGTTGGGCCGAGAGCTCTATATACAGATCACCGGCGGCGGCGGCTCGACCACGATCGCCTTCCCGGCGGGTACGCTCGTCCTCGAGAACAACTACGTCGCCGGAGCCGATGCGGTGATGATCATCAAATGCGTGAACGAAACGGGCCCGGTGTTCATCGCGAATCTGAAAGACGTGGTCTAGTGCCGGCATCCGACTATCTCGACGACCTCGTCTTGCGCTGGGCCTTTGTCCTGCAAGCGATGCCACCGGCGCCGGGCACCTACGTCGCGCTATTCACCGCGGCCCCGACGAAGGCGGGCGGAGGCACCGAGGTCTCGGGCGGATCGTATGCGCGGGTATTCGTGGTGGACACCGCGTGGGCTGTGACGGGGCTACCGTGGACGGCGGCGAACCTGTCATTGATCAGCTTCCCGACGGCTACCGCATCATGGGGAACGGTCGTCGCTTACGGGATCTTCGATGCGGCGACGGTCGGGAATCTGCTCTTCTTCGACACGCTGAGCACCTCGAAGCTGATCAGCGCGGGTGATCCCGCGGTGTTCAACGCGCAGGCACTCACGATCGCGGGGGCTGTCTAGATGGGTGACTCGTTCATCGTCATTCAACAGGGCGTGCCAGTGGTCGCGGAAGACGCGATCTTCTTCCTCGGCGCAGGGTCGACAGGCGATCCCGCTGCGTGCCGGCGGCTGGTATTCCCATCGAACATCTCCCCGCTGCTCGCGCCGATCGTCTACCAGATGACGGACCTCGGGATCTGTCTCAATCCGACGCGCACGCTGAACCTCGACAACGTCGTCTTGCCACACCCGCGTACGACGGTGGTCCGCACGATCGGCGGAACGCGCGTGATCCGGACCGATGACGCGGTCGGTGACGTGGTCATCACGGAGATCTGGGAGTCTCAGGGCGGCTCGAGCATGCCGACGTTCTTCTTCCGGCTCTTCTACGAGTACCTGATCAACGCGCCGCCATTCGATCCCACGCAGATCGACTTCATTACGTGGGAGCCGCGCGACCGCAGCGATCGGATCTATTCGGTCGATCTGCTCTCGCTCTCCGTCGGCGGCGAAGGCGAGTCGCGCTTCGATCTGAGTGACATCCTCGGGCGCGGCGGCGACGAGATCGCGAACGGAACCGACTTCCTCAATGTGATATCGAGCGGGCTCGTCGACCGAGACGTGAGCCTGCGATTCAGGATCATCGCGGACGTCACCCCCTGATGGCTCGGGCACTCTCTCCAGACCTCGATGCGATCCAGACCTCGGAGCACCGGGAGCCGGGCTATCAGATCCTGATCTATGATCTCCGCTCGACATCGAATGAGACGACGCCCACGCGGATCAATGACGTCGTCTTGTTCAACGTCGGCAGCGGACCGGTCTTGCCCAGCATCGTCGGCCCTCGCGACTTCACGGCCGAATGCTCCGAGATCCAGATCACCGAGGTCGCCGGCGACTACCCGGCGAACGGCGTGGCCGCGAGCTCGCTCACCTTCATCATTCAGGACCCGGGCCAGTTCCTGGACCCGGTCGAGAGTCCGGCACCCGCAGACGGCCGGTGGCTGCGACAGGGAAACGTGGTCGTCATTCACGAGGGCGATCACCAAGTCGATCCCTCGAGCTGGCCGATGACGTTTACGGGGAAGATTCAAGGGCAGCCGGGGCAGAGCTTCATCATTCAAGAGCCGACCTCACAGCTCGACTGTCGGGCCTCGAGCCGAGAGGTCGACTTCCTGCGCTACCTCGACACGTCCCGGAACTATCTGCAGGGCGAGACGTTCGACGCGATCATCTCTGATCTCGCGCAGAGCCGCATGGGCCTCGACGTCGACGAGCTGAACCTATCGACGATCGCGCTGCGGACCACGTCCTTTCTATCGACGCAATTCGTGTCGGAGAGTCCACTGATCTCGATCGCAAAGGTATTGTTTCCCGACGGCCAGATGCCGCACTTCGAGGGCGACGGGCGGCTCGGTATCACGACGGGCTCGATCACGAAAGGTCCGGCGCGGACCTACATCGAGGCGCTCGAGCAGGTCAACGTCGCGCGTCCGATTCTCGACTTCAACGGCGTCAACGAGGTCGAGATCCTAGGCCTAGATCCGTCGATGGATCAGATCATCCAACAGCGGCAGGCGCTCGCGCGGGCATCGATTACCACGGGGTTCTTCGCGGGGGCCGAAGAGATCCCGGTTCAGTGGTCGGACGACAAGACGCAGCAGGCCGTCAACACGCAGCTCGAGGTCGAGTCATCGATCGCCGACGGGATCTACAATTTCGGGAGCGAAGACTACATCGAATTCACGCTGAGCGATGGCGGCGCACTCGAGGGCATCATCGAGGTCGACGGGGGGATCGGACTCGGGCTCGCGATACTGGCGGCCGTGGCCGGTATCTGGGTTGCCGCCCACTTCATACCCGATGGATCCACCGCTCCGGGTGGGCCGACGGTGCCGATCGGTCGCGTCGTCGAAGGCGCCGCTGGGCAGGTCATTATGTCGCTGCTGACGGCCATCGGTCGCGGTCAATACGTCGTCACGGGCGAGCCCTATGAATACGTCTTCCGCGAGATCCGGTCGGTGGCCCGGGTCAAGGGGATCCGCTCCGAAGACGTGCAAGCGCTGACCGTCGAGAATCATATGGTCAACTCGCAGGCCGACGCCGACTCGATCGCCGAAATCGTGCTGCGCCGGGAGCGCGCGAAGCAGAACACGCGCACGATACAGATGATCCACGATCTGAAGCTCGAGCCCGATGACGTGCTACAGATCGGTGCCGGCGCGGATCAGCGGCGCTACATGATTCAGCAGATTCAGCGGACTCTCAGAGCCGGAGGCTCGGCGTTGGCGACGCTCCAATGCTTTGAGGTGACGCCGGGTGTCCGACCGTGAGCCGCGAGAAGCAGCTGATCACGCGCGAGATTCTGAACGAGCGGCGCAGCCGACTCCGCGGCAAGGTCGTCAGCGATCCACGCCTCACCGACTTCGATCCGCTGGGCGCGGTCTCTCCCACTTGGGTGGTCAATGTCGACGTCGGCACGCCGAATCTACTGATCGACGTCCCGATCAAGATCAGCGAGCGCGGTCGCATGTTCGCTCAGGCGGGCTCGGCGGTGTACCTCGACACCGATGCGCGTGGCCGCTACCAGATCGTCGCCCCGGGCGACCGCACGCAGCAGCAAGGGAACCTGATCGAGCTCGATGAAGAAGACAGCACGTCAGCTTCTGGCGGGAATATCGGCAGCACGGTCGTCCGCGAGCCGTTCCTTTTCTATCAGGGCACGACGCCCGAGAGTCTCTACGATCCAGGCGCAGACGCGGCCGTCCTGGTGTGGCTCCGCGCCTACGATCGACTGACGGGCCTTCCCGAGAATATCGTGGTGGCTTCCGACGTGGACGGGGCCGAGGTGCTTCGGCTCACCGATCAGAGCGGCGGCGGGTTCCACGCCGACGCGACGGGGGTCGCGACGGAAAATCCGTTCTATCGGAAGTTCGATGGCACGAATCCGAACTCTCGCAGCACCGTCGATTTTGATGGCTCGAATGATCAGCTCGACTTTGTCTCCAATATCATCGAGACCACGCCGGGCGAGATCTCGATCTTCATGCTGCTACAGAAGGATGCCGTCGGAGCATCCACCGATGTCGTGTTGCAGACGGAGGAATGGCGAGTATTCACGCGGGCGGGCGGCGATACGTGGGGCGTTGACTCGGGCGCCGGGGTTTCTGACAGCGGCTCGACGCTGGGCACATCGCAGACGCTGATCGAGATCGTCGCGACCTCGTTCGCAAACTTCGCACTGTACGAAGATGGGATCTTGTTGGGCACGTTCACGCCGGCCGCCGCCGGTCTCAGCACCGGATCGAGTGTGCTCGGCGACAGCTCGGCCGGTGGCCAGAATCATAACGGCCGCATCGCCGAGGTCTTGATCCTCGATGAGACGGTCACGGCGACGAAGCGGCTGGCGATCGAGTCCTACTTCTCCCAGACGATCAACACGCCCTTTGCGAAGTGGGCCAACGGGAGCGACGGCTTCCCGAGAATCCGGGTGTTTGACGCCGACGGAAATGAGATCCAATAGTGCTAGGCGATGTGCTTCCAGGAGATCCGTTGAGCCACATTCCAGACAGCCTGCTTGCTGATCCCGTGATCTTTCGCGATCGCGGCCAGCGTCTCGCCCGCGCTGTGGCGTCGCCGGATCTCGTCGACCTTCTCGGGATTCAGCTTCGAGGACGCGTGCCGCTCGCCGCGGCATTCGCTCGGCTTGCGTTTCCTCGTCGAGACGTCGCGGACCGAGAGGTGGGCCGGATTGAAGCAGCTTCGCTCGGCGCAGAGATGGCGCACGTTGAGTCCGTCGGGGAGCTCGCCGATGAAGATCTCATAGGCAATACGGTGAACCAGAAGCGATACGCCGTGTTGCTTGATCACGCCATAGCCGTGCGGATGCCGCCCGCCGGTGTAAAGCCAGCAGCCGTCATCGGTCGCGCGCATGCGCTCGCGAAGGCGTTGCTCTATGGGGGCGACGTCCACAAGATGGGTCGGCGGAATTCACCGTCAGAAAGCATAGGGGAATCGTATCATGGCGAGTGACCTGACGTTGCTCGACTCTTTTGTCGACGGGCAAGGCGCGGGCGCGTCCACGTACACGGCGTATGCGCCCGACCTGGACTCGAACTTCGCGGCGATCGAGACGACGGTCAATCAAATCAACGCGGAAGTCAAAGCGTTCAGCGGGAATAATGCGCTGCTCGCGCTGGACCTCATGCGCTCGTCCACTCCGGGGGTCGCCACCGGGATCGTGGGCGCCGGATCGTATGCGCCCGTCGCCTTCATCTCGGGCAATACTCAGATCCAAGCGCCGGCCGGCATCTCGATCACCGGGACGAGCGGACGCGTCGAGACGTTTCTCACGTCGACGCTTACGGGTTCGGGCACGAGCGGTGCGCGCTTTGTCGCGCTCCAAACGGGTGGCGGGCTCACGCTCGAGACCGCAGCGGCCACCGGCGAGCTCGACCTGTATGAGATTAATTGGAACGGCGCCAGCTTCGACACGGGCACGATCTCCAGACTGCCCGCGTTCACGGGTGACGATCCGATATTCGTGGACGGAGAAGATCTCCAAAATGCCAAGCTGGTCGATGACATCTCGCAGGGCACGAGCGCAGCCGTTCCGGCATTCGCCTACGACCGGATCGACTACTTGCTCGAGGACATCAACGCGCTGCTGGCGGGCCTGCCCTCGGCCGGCTCGGTCCCGTCGAAGCAGACTTCTCTCGGCAGCGGGTCGCCCGATCAGGGGGCCATCAACCCGATCGCCATCGGTGGCAGCACGCCCACGCCCGGCATGATCATCGGGAACCCGACCGACGGCTACCGCACGAGCACGGGGCTCGCGGGTGATTTCGCGTCGAATTCCCTGCGCGTGACGGTCGAAGGGATTCTGACGAGCTCGTGGGATCTCAGCGTGGCCAGCGAGCCACAGTTTCTGATTCGGACGGGCACCGATCTGACGGCTCCTACGCTGAGCTTCATCGGCGATCTGAACTCGGGACTCGGCTGGGTTTCGTCGGACGTCTTCCGCGGCATCGTCGGCGGCGTCGAGGCGTTCCGCTTCGAGGTCGACGGGGCGAACGGGGTGCGGGCCGCGTTCGTCGGCGATCCCGATACGGGTTCGAATCCCGGACTCGCGGTGATCGGAGATCTCGACACGGGCTTCTTGAGCCAGGCTGCGGATACGCTCGAGATGATGCTCGGCGGGACGGTCGCCGCCGGGTGGAATCTGCAGCGACAGCGGACCTCGGCCACGCAGGGACGGGCCAGCGCGACCCGCACGACGCAGAACGTGGCGAGCGGCACGGCCCTGGTGAACGTCACGCTCAATACGGCCGAGCAATACGATCAAGGCGCCTATCACGATCTCGTCACGAACCCGGATCGAATGACGGTGCCGACGGGATTCGACGGCGCCCACTCACTCTGCGCGACGTGCTCGTTCGACGAGAGCTCGAGCAGCTCGCCGAACGCGGGCGACCGTGATCTCGCGATCACGATCAATGGCACGGTCTTGTCACGGAGCCGCGCGCAGGCGGCGGCCGCGAATGATACGGACCGATCCGTGTCGATTGAAGTCGAGCTAGCCGCCGGCGATATTGTTCGGATGGCGGTCGCTCAGGACTCCGGCGGTGCGATGGATGTGGTTAGCTCGAGGCTGACGGTGCGGCTCGTCGATTGATCGCCATGCGGGTAGGGGATTGGGGGGTGCGCAACACGATCTCGGGACATTGGAAAGCGCTATCCGCGGTGGCTGCAACGGCCGCGCTCTTCATCGCTCTCGGAGTCTGGGCCGCGCGCCTGGAAAGCACCGACGCAGAGCTGCATAAGTCGGCGGATCGCACGCGGGAAGAGATCGGCCGCCATGCGGCCGACGACGCTTCGCGCTGGATCGATCACGCGCAAGAGGAAAAGCAGCGCGACGAGACGCTGCGCGGGATCGAACAGATTCTGCAAAAGCAGCAGACGCGCGACGAGATCCGGCGGTGCCTCGCCAGCGGCCGACCGGCCGAAGCCTGTCTCTGAGATGGCGACGGAGCACTTCACATCGGCGGAGCTCTGCTGCCGATGCGGATGTGGCGGGCTTCCTACGTTTGAATTTCAGTTCGCTCTGGAGTTGCTGCGCAGGCGCTATGGCCGTCCGATGCGGATCTCGAGCGGCTACCGCTGCCCGGCGTACAACGACGCCCAATCGACGACCGGGCGGAACGGCCCTCACACGGTCGGCGCCGTCGATGTGCTGATCTCAGGATCGGATGCGTGGGATCTGATCCGCGCGGCGATGGACCTCGGGTGGTACGGCCTGGGTGTGAGGCAACACGGCGACATAGGCGAGCGATTCGTGCATCTCGACCGGCTCGAGTCCGGGCCGCGTCCATGGATCTGGAGTTATCCCGACAAGAGGGGAGCGCGATGACGTCGAGCAAATCCGAGCAGCGATGGCTGCGACGCGCCATGGGCTGGCTCGTCCTGCTACTTCTCGGCGTGGGCCTGGGCGTGGGCGCCGGTGCGGGAGGACCGGGCCCTCGAGCGAGCACGGCCACGGTCGAGGCGCCCGCCCCGGCCGGCGCCGCGAAGACCGGGCTCGGCAACCCGACCGTCTGGCCACCGACAGATAATCCCAGCCGCGTCGATCCGCGAAAGCGGTTCCTGATGAACTACCCGCCCCCGTTTCGCTTCTGGTGTACCTCGGTCGATCACGTCCCGATTGAATGCGTCCGCCAGCCGCCGCCCGGCCCTCGCGAGAAATGCTCGATCCCGCCCAACAAGCTCAAGCTAACCTGCTTCTCGCAGGAATGGAGCGACACCGCGCCGCCGCCCAGCCCGCCCGACTAAACCTCCGTGACCTCGAGCCCGTGGCATGCCTCGAAGACCTTCCGCCGCAAGCGATAGGCCGTCTCTCGCCGCGTCGCTGGGCTCTTCACATCCTCGATCACGAAAACCCCGACCTCATCTATATACGAGAAATCCCACGTGGCGGAACCGATCTCGCGGTCGTTCACCAGCAGCGGCCAACGCGGGTGCACGCGGAGATCTCGGATCTCTCCCATGCGCTCGAGCAGCTTCAGCTCCGCGTAGCGCCGCGCTTCCTTCTTCGAATCGAAGCTGTGGCCGTCGACCTGGGTTTTCTGCGCGCCGTATTTGGAGCGGCGGGCGCCGGTCCGAAATGCGTCCGAAGGGATCCAACGAGCCACAGCATTTCCGATACTGTCAGTGGGTCGTAATTCGCACGTGGTAGACCTGGGTGGGGTTGCGCTGGGGACATACCTGGGAGCACTCACGATAAGCTCGGCGACGAACCAGAGCAACGCGAGCTCCGCGAGGATCACGGCAAAGGCGATCCATCCGATCCAGAAGTCATCGGCGCAGGCTAGCTTCCGCCGAGATCGTCGGCCCATTCGGGGACATAGCCATATCGCCGCCAGTCGTCATGCGTCCGGCGCGGTCGCCGATCGAGCCGCCCGGTCACGCTGTCGGCGTGTCGATCACGGCCGCGCGTCGGCAGACCTCGCAGGGCGGCTTCGCGCAGCTCGCGATTTCGCCGGGCTCGTTCTCTCATGACGTCGGATGACACGCGCCGGGCCTACGCTGCGCCGGGCCTGATCAACGAGAGGCACATCTCTTTGATTTCACCGGAGAGCATCTTGCGGGGGCTGATCCTCAGCGCCTCGAGCGTGAGCGGATCGAAGTAGCGAACCACGCGACGTGGGCCCTCGGGGCCATCGTGACAGATTGAGATGCGGATCAGTTTCGGCGTGAGCGTGAGTTCGCCCGCGAAGTCGCGGGGCAACCGCTCGAGATCCCCGGCCACGTTGAGCAGAATCTTCAACAGAGTCATGCAGTCGCCCCCTTGAAAAGAGTTCGCTGCAAGTATCGGCCGCGCTGCGTGGAAATTCTAGCAGCGGTTCGAGGTCGAGCGCGTATATACTCGACGGGTGCAGATGCGTGCAACAGTCGGAGCGACTTCCCGAATGGGACCCGCTTGCGACTCTCGAGTCCGGGGACCTTCCCGAATCGGATCCCCCCGCGACCGTCACGTCGAGGCTGCTTCCCGACGGGAACCCGCCTGCGACCCCCAGAGACATCGAGAGCCCGGCCGTCGGGCTCTTCCGTCTGAACCGGCTTGGACTGGGCGGCCAGAGTTCAGACACCGCATCGCGGTGCAGACCGTAGCCTGCCGATTCACCCCTAGACGCCGTTTTGAAAACCTAGGGTCCGGCGTAAAACACAACTCGACGCGGAGTCGGTCCCGCCGAAGTGACGCTCGTCAAATGCGTCCATATCCAGTTGCGGCCGTGGTGGCCGCAGATCGCTGCCGTTCCCGAGGGGGTAAGGAAGATCCCCCGTCGGGGTTAGGACGATGACGGCGCACTCCACACGTCATAGGTGGTCACCGAGGGAACGACCGGGCACCCTTAACCGTGAGTGTGGGATATGGGTTTGAATGTCTGAGAGCGCTCCCCCAGGAACGCCCACGTCACGGGCGCGCGCGAACTAGGACCGCGCGGAAAAGCTGGGTCTCTCCGGGTCACCCCTGGAAGGGGATCCCCGGAAAGACATGGAAGATACCCGAGCAGATTAGTCCGCTTGCATCGACGCGTGGCCCCACCCCCACCAGGACTAAGACTCGAGGGAACAAGCACAGCCAGAGGATGGACCCTCTATGCACCCTAGGGGGTCACGCTGAGGGTCCCCGGTCTATCTTCAGCTCGATTTAGATCGATTCGGGGGGGAAAACACGCGGCGAAACGGGGCGATTCTCCCACGGGAAATGATCGAAGTCTCCCGCATTTTCCGCGGCAACGAGGTCCGCACCCCACACTATGCGAGGCGGCATGGGGGCGAATGCACGCAGCCGAGCGACACGCAGTGATCGAGCGGCGAAGCCCGAGGGGGCTTCGGGTGCGGTCGACTCACCGACGGCAGGCGACGCGGACAAGCCGGAGCCGCGCGAACTCTCGATCGGGCCGGTGCTCACTCGGGCGGAGGTCTCGGACTGGCTAGACGCGATCCTCGCGCGCCTGAAGCCGAGCTCGAGGCGGTAGCGCTTGGCTCGCCGCGAGCCTCGCGAGAGCTTGAGCTGCCGTCATCGCGTCGGCTCGCGTGTCGGTCACCAGCTCGCCTCCCATCTTTTGAGATGCTCCCAGCTTCTGGCGGATTCTCGCAACGCGCGAAACATCGTCGGGTACGGCCCGGCCCATTCGGCGGCGTCGATAAAGCCCTGATCGTAATGCGTGCGGCCGTACCAGCCGTCGGAAAAACACTTCTTGCATAAATGGCGGGATGACGAGAGCGATGCGATCTGATCGACCGGAGAGTCGCAACCGGTGCAGTGGTAGCCGTTAGAGCATTTCAGCCGACTCCAACTGATAGAGCCGAACGTAAGCCAACGCGCCTCACAGCTGTAGGGGTCGGGCAGCCGCGCGATCGTTGCGCCGCTCGTGGCGATTCCCCGGTATCCCGTCTTGCTCTCACGGAGCGGCATATCTGTCTTCTCCGTTCGGCTGCTGTCGTTCGATCGACGCACCGAGCATAAATCTAGTATGCCTTGAGCGCGGCTAGATGCCGATCAGAAATTGAGAGCCACAACCGCGCTGCTCATCGTACGTGGGCTGGCCTTCGGCGTCGTCGGAGCGCGTACTCTCCGCACTCGTCGTGCCGCTAGCTGCGGCAGATGGGCAGGAAGCCATCGCGTAGCTCGCCCGTCTCCCAGTCGATGTGATCCATTATCCCCATGACGTCGCGGGCCAGCGTGATTCGGTCAGAAGTAAGCAGCGTCGGGAGGTCGATTGGTGCTGTATTGTGCGCCATGTTCAGGGCCACCCATACGAGTCCTACCTGCAGGGCGCCCGTTTCCTCACCTTGGGAATATGGCCAATCGGCGCTAGAGCGCGGCAGCGCGATCTCTTCGAAGTAGCGCCGCGCAATACCTGATATGCGCCCGAGGTCGGCGACTTTGCGGAGGTCCACGAGTTCGGGGTGCGATCCTATCTGGGCCGTTCGTACGGTCATTCGATTGTCTCCGCTCGGTGTTGGCTAGCTATCGTTGCCGTCGTCAATGAGCTGCGAGCGCAGCGCTTGAGTTGCAGGGTCGTCGCCGTGGTCGGTCTCGTGGCTCGATGCGTTATCGAGTGCTTGCTCGCATTCGTCGAGGTCGCCGCGACGGTAGGCGGCTACGGCCTCGTCGAGTAAGTCCGAGGTGCCCTCGGCAGCGTCGTACGCGCTCCGCGCACACCCGATTAGCGCATCGAGCCCGCCGTCATCGACCAGCTCCGGATCTTCTCGGAGCAACATCTCCACCATGTCCTCGTCGCTCATATCCGAGTCGAGCCAGCTGTAGGGCACCGCCTGTATCAGCATGTCAGTCTCGCTCGGGCCGTAAACCTCATCGACATATCGTACGGGCTCGGACGCGCCGTATGCGTCGTACCAGTCCTTGGCTGTCACGTGCGCGGTGTCGGCGTTCGGTCGTAGTGTCGTCATTCGCTTGCCTCCCATGCTTCCGACAAGTGGCGCAGCGTCTTGAATATCCGCTCGGCTGTGATGAGGGCTCCGAATGACGCTTTCTCGTCGTGCGTGAAAGCGCGTCCCGTTTCTCCTCCCGTGGCGTCAATCAGCCAATCAAGCGTCTCGCCGACGGCCTTTTCTAGTACCGCCACCTTGCCTCCGAGCTGGCTGAGTACGACTGCGTCGCTAAGTAGTGTCGTCATTTGCTTGCCTCCTCATTGTCCCGATGGATATCGCATGCGCTCTGGAGAATCGCCGCCGCTGCCACGTATTTCGGCACGCTTGAATCTTGCGCCATGATCAGATGTGCGGCCGATGCGAGTACGGCGTCTTCGCGCTGCCGCTCGCTCATATGCGCCCATGCGCTGTGCGTTGATGCGAGTGCGCCGGGCGAGCGCGGCGCGCCGTAGCGATAGCGCGCTTCGGATATGGCCATTCTCGCCAGTCGTTCCGTCGTGGTCATTCCGGTATGCCTCCGTTCAGTGTTACTGGTCATGCCGCCAGTAGGGCCCCTCGGCGATGTAGCGACGCAGCGCTGCGGCCACGTCCTGGCTCCGCACGTCGCGGCGGAGATGCGAATACACGTCGAGCGGCCCCATCCCGAAGAGCGTGTCGGCATCGTCGCGCGGGATATTGAGCAGCTCGACGAGGTGATCATATTGCTCGTCGGCCCAGTCCGAGAGAAGCCAGGGAAACACGCCCGCCGCGATCCCGATCGCGTTGCCACAGACGCCGCAGTCCGGCTCCAGCGTCGCAAGCGCTCGGAGATTCTCGGCCTCCGACGGATACGTCTCGCTGACGATCATCCCGCTGTGCCAGAGCTTCTCCGGCACGCGCTCGTCGAGGGCGCGGGCGAGTTCTTCAATGCTGTCCGTGTAGATCATTTGCCTATCCCTTTTCCACTGCCATTCTAATTAGTATCGGTCACCACATCCTATACTTTAGCCGATCGCCATCGGCGACGGACGCACCTCGGCCATCGGAATCGATGCGTAGTAGTTGCCACCCGTAGGCAAAACATATACCTTCGCGCGGTTTGGAGTTGCCTCAGCGTTGCCGACACGACCGATCACAGAATGAGGGCAAAAATTCTGCCATGGCTGTACACATTCACACCGCCGAAACCCGCGCGTGGATCCTGAAACTAGGGATCGACGCCAGCGAGCTCGTCTATCACCGGGGCGAGCCCTATCTGTGGTGCGTGTGCACCGCTTGCGAACCCGAACCCGAGCCGGACCCGTACGCGCCGGCGTGCTCGAGGTGCGGCGGTGGGCGCAAGATGCTCGTCCGTTTGGATTGGCTCATCGATCCCGAGTTCTCGAAAGCTCGCGCAGCCGAAGCGCGGAGAATGGCACGCGCGGACAAACGCACGATCAGGCGGAGAGATTCCGCACGCGCTCGCGCGTTCCTCGCAGAATTCCCCGGGCTGGCTCGCGACCTTCGCACGCAGGACAAGATCTGTAAGCAGTCGGCGCGCGATCTGATCTCGTCTGGCAGGCTCACGCGGAAGCAGATCAGGCTGATTCGCAAGATCGGCAGACAGGCGCGAGCGAAGGCCGCCGAGAATGCCGAGCGGATCGCGATCAGAAAAGCCGAAGGGCTGCCGGTCCGGAACTTCCAGGCGATCCCCGAGGGGCGGCAGACCATCGTCGGAAAGATCATCAGCATGCGCGCCGAGGACGCCTACTACGGGCACCGGCGCGTCGTGAAAATGCTCGTAGAAGATGACTGTGGGTTTCGCGTCTGGGGATCCAAGCCCCGAGCGATCAGCGGCGCCGACCGGGGTGATCGGGTTCGGTTCACCGCGACGATCGAGCGGAAGGATTCACGGTTCGGATTCTTCAGCTATCCGAACAAAGCGGAGGTGATCGAATCCGCGAGACTGTCGGCAGGCTCGAATCTGACTCTATGGTCCGTCGCCGCAGACGGGACTGAATCAGCATCTCCGATCATCCGGCGCCCACGCGACCGATCCGCGTCGGCCTGATCTCAATCGGAAGACGCGGCGCGAGGGCGTCAGCGTCGCGGCTTGTCGAGTCGCCGCTCGAGCTCCTCTTCAAAACCGCCGAGAGCGTTCCGCGCCGCCCGCGTCTTGCTCAACAACTCGGGTGCGGCGAGCCCGAGCGCTTCATCAATCTGATCCTCGAGCCGCCACTCGCGCATAGCCCCAATGTCGAGACCGCGAGCAGCGAGCAGCTCCGTGACCTTCTTCACGCGCAGAGCGTCAGAGCGAAGCCGAATGTTCTCCGCCTTCATCTCGTTGAAAATGTGGCGGATCTCCCCTCGGACCTCGTAGCCGAGCTCCCGGTTCTTCGCACGCTCGATCAGCCAGCGACGCCAGAACTCGTTGGGGTCCTCACGCCGGTCGACTTGGAACCGCGTTGCCCGCATGAGCACGTACCGAAAGAGACTCTCCGGGATCTCGACGTCGCGGTGCGCTGCCTTCTGTTTCGTGTAGAGCTTTGTGCCCGTGGATGACAGCCACATCAACCCGACCCCGTGAGACAATTCGGCCGGCTGGATCACCTTCGCGGGGCAGACGAAATACAGCAGGTTGCAGAGCTTCAGGTAGCCTTGCCACTTCTCATCTCGCAGGAAGTCTTGCCGCGACGTCTTGATCTCGTAACCGATGCAAGCCGGTTTGCTCCACGATCGGGGCATTACCCACGCATCCATCCGCAGATGACTCCGGGTTTGGCTCGGTCCGTCTTTGCACTCGCGCACGAAGACGTCGCCCGAATGCTTCCGCTCGAGCAGGTCGATGATCGCCGGCATAGGTCTACCGCCTACCGTCGTGACGGCGCAGGCGCGAGGGATCCGCGGTAGCTCCCGGCAGCTCGAGGTCGTGGTTGATTCCTATCGCGCGCTGAAGCTCGACCCATAGACGGTAGTTCGCACGCCACTCTGCCCGACGGTCTGATTCCGCATCGCCGGCGGAGGCAAAGAATCCGGCGCTGAATCGCTGGGCGCCGTCAGCCGTCATGCGGTAGTAGCCC
>Ga0209633_10001587_pt1 | contig 23089 bp, 20 predicted proteins | sample Cruoilmetagenom1_FD_187290 | JGI IMG/M metagenome (GOLD analysis project Ga0209633, IMG submission 187290) | Oil polluted marine microbial communities from Coal Oil Point, Santa Barbara, California, USA - Sample 1 (SPAdes) (version 2) | ecosystem: Environmental > Aquatic > Marine > Oil seeps ...
ATGGATTTGACGCCGGCAAGCTTGAGTACTGTGACATGATAGCGGCCGGAATCATCGACCCTGCCAAGGTAACAAGGAGCGCTATGTTAAACGCATCAAGCGTGGCGGGACTGCTACTAACAACAGAAGCCCTAATCGCTGAGAAGCCAGACCCTGCCGGAGAAGCCGGCGGCGGTGGCGGTGGCGGTATACCGAACATGGGCGGAATGGGCGGAATGATGTAATTAAACTGAAATTAAATTTTATAAAAGAAAAAGCGGGCTTTCCCTTAACAGGTTGGCCCGCTTTTTTGTTTCTAATGAACTTGAGGAAAGGTGGCTTAGGCTCTAAACTCTTAATTACAGACTTTTTTTGAATTTATATCCGATAGCTTTATATGCGAGCTTTGCAGCCAAAACATCGGGACCTGTAATTCCCGCAATAGGGGCAAGCTCCACTATATCAAGACCTATTACTTCACGGCTGCGAAAAACATCTCTAATTAGTCTAGTTACCTGATACCAGTCAAGGCCCCCAGGCTCGGGCGTCCCGGTTCCGGGGACAATGGAAGGGTCAAATGCATCTGTATCAATGCTTATGTATACCTTTGGTAGAAGGGTTGTTAGGGTCTCTTTAACCCAATCGTCTTTTTTGCCTTCGGCAATTTCCCTTGCGTGAATAATCTTTACATCTTTTCGGTTTTTTATAAATTCAGCCTCTTCAGCACAATAGCTCCTGATCCCGACTTCTGTTACATTTATTCCTTCTTCAAGAATTCTCCTCATAACGCATGCGTGATTATACTTCGTCCCCTCATATGTATCTCTAAGATCACAGTGAGCGTCGATATTTAATACTGAGAATTCGCCGAACTTGTCTTTATGTGCTTTTACTGTGCCATAAGTTATTGAGTGCTCCCCGCCCAATGTAATTATAAATTTCCCGCTATCTAATAGTTCGCTGCAAACTTCACTCAAGTCCCCTACCATCTGTTGTGGGTCGACATTGGATTCAAGCTCAGAAAGAGTGTGGATTCCAACACCGCTAGGTTCATATCCTAACTCATCGTCATAAAGCTCCAGTGATCTGGATGCGTAAATGATAGAATGAGGACCCTTAGATGTTCCCCTTCCAAATGAGACAGTTCTTTCAAAGGGCACGGGAAGTATGACTACTTCTGAAGTATCCAGAGCCGATTCCTCTTCGTCCAGCCCGAGGAAATTAAAAGGGAGAAAATGTGCTTTTGTCATTGGAGTTGGAAATTTAACCAAAAACAGAGCTAATATCTACTTCCGTTAATGTAATTAAATACAAAGGCGTCCCCCTTCCTACTCCTTCTCCGTCATTGCCAAATGCCTTAATCGGAAATCCATTCTGAAGGAGAGAAAGGACCGAAGGATCTCTCGTCACCCAGAACTTGTTTCAGGGTCTAGTTCCTAATTTCCCCCTTAGAAAAAGGGGGATTAAGGGGGATTTGCTTTTCATTGTCATTACCTAAGTTAGGGGTGATCGTCATTTTGAGCGCGCTCATTATGTGCAGGAGAAGAATCTCTCTTTTTTCTTCCCCTTGAATTCGTTTTATTTTAAAAATTACATTAAGAGGTTAAAATTACCCAATCAATCAAATGTCAGACACTCCTCACTATATTAACCATAGAAAAAGATTACGAGAGCGGTTTCAAAAGACCGGAGCTGTCGGAATGCACGACTACGAGCTTCTCGAACTACTGCTCACATTCTCAATTCCCCGCCGGGATGTAAAACCTGTTGCCAAAAAACTAATAAGTAAGTTCGGCAGCTTGTCCGGAGTATTAGACGCGGACCAAAAAGAGCTTGAGAAGTTAAATGGCATAGGCTCAATGTCGGCCTCTCTTATCAGTCTTGTAAGGGAGCTTTACTGTACCTATCTGGCTGAGGGCATGAAGGCGCGTGATGTTGTCTCATCCCCCAAGGCGGTAATTGACTTCTCTCGGGTTAAGCTTTCCGGACTATCAAATGAAGCATTTATGGTTATCTATATCAATGTAAAGAATGAAGTGATAGATTACGCCCTCCTTCAGGAGGGAACTTTGGATAACGTTGCCGTGTACCCAAGGCGAATAATTGAGTCTGCGCTTTCCCATCATGCTTCAGGAGTTATTCTGGTTCACAATCATCCAAGCGGCAATCCTGCACCGTCAAAGGAAGATAAACTCCTAACAAAGGAAATTACAGACGCAGCTTACGCGCTAGATATTAGAGTCTTGGACCATTTAATTGTTGGCAAAGACGGCTATTTCAGCTTTATGGAAAATAGTTTGTTGACGCTAGATTGAATATATTTATATATAAAGGTGATCGAAATTGTGCGGGTTTGATACTGCGTGGGGGGTAGAGTTCTGGGTGAGCTTATGAGAGATACAAAAAAATTGCACAAAAAAGCGTTCTATTTATCTCTATTTACTGTTGCATACAATTGTTTGGAAGGAATTATCTCTATATTTGTCGGTTATCTTTCCGGAAGCGTTGCTCTTGTGGGGTTTGGTGCTGATAGTTTTGTCGAGTCCCTATCGGGCGGCATAATGATCTGGCGTTTCCGGGCGCACAAAAATCTTACTGTGCAAGAGGAAGAAAAGATAGAAGCCAGGGCGGCTAAACTAGTTGCCTATTCTTTCTTCATACTCGGAGCTTATATTTTATTCGAATCTTTAAAGAAACTTATTTTGCGTGAGCATCCTGAGCCAAGCTTAATCGGGATAATAATAGCGATTGCCTCAATCATTGTAATGCCGGTCTTGTTTTATCTTAAATACAATATAGGAAAATCCATAGGGAGCAGGAGCCTGGTTGCGGATTCCAAGCAAACTCTCGCCTGTTTGTATTTATCATTTGCACTATTAATCGGGCTTGGGCTTAACTATCTTTTTGGATTCTGGTGGTCCGACCCTGCGGTCGGTTTAATAATAGTAGTTTTTTTAATTAGAGAAGGCTATGAGACTTTGAAAGAAGAGAGGCTCTGCAGCTGTTAAATGATACGGGGGTTCCCTCCAAATTTATCAATATTTAGAATTAGGGGGCTAAACAGCACGGGAGAGGAGTGTGTCCCCGCATAGAATAAAATAATGTTGCTAAGCTATGTTTGCTGCTAATTTTTTTTAATTCATGGTATATTCTTATTCTACTTATACTTCTTCCACAGGATGAATTTTATAGCTTAGTTAATACAGAATGGAAATGACAGATAAAAATGACAGACAAAAAAAATAATCCGACAGCTGAAAAGAAGTCGGAATCTCTTAGCATTATTCGTTTTATTGTTACATACGTTGTTCTTATGGGGCTTTTTTTCCTTCTAATAGGACTTAAGCCCGTCCAGGATGTTCTGGATATTAACGGCGGTTATTCAAACGCTATAGTTGTATTGACTGCGAAGATTCTTGAGATTTTTGGGGTAACCTCTACATATGATGGATCACTTATTAATCTCCCGTCTATTTCACTCGATGTAGAGTTTGGATGTAACGGGCTTGAGGCGGTAATGATATATACTGTCGCGGTTTTAACCTTCCCTGCTACATGGAAAAACAGGTTAATAGGATTTGTAGCGGGTTTTTTGGTTATACAGGTTCTAAATTTGATCAGGATAGTGGCCCTGGCTTATGCGGGGGTGTATCATAGAGACTTATTTGATTTAATACACATATATGTTGCTCAAGGGGTCATGATAGCTGTAGCTCTCGGCACTTTTGTTCTCTACTTAACTTATATAAACCATGGACAATCAAACCAACAGCAAGCCGTCACTTAAAAGTATTATAATAAAGGCGGCCATTATTTTTGCCGTTTCTTATGGTGTTTTTTTTCTAATCTGGTTGTCTATCAGTGGCTATTACGGGATGGCCATTACTACTATAGCCTCTTATTTAGTCTCAATTGTTAAGGGTCTAGATATTACGGAGATAGTAAGAAATAAAGATGTAATCTCAGTTGGTTTTATCCCTGATAAACACGGTTTAACCCAAGTTATTAAAACCACTCTCGATATTCCCACTTCCAACTATGCGTTTAACGTTCCCCTTACATTAGCAATAATGGCGGCATTTTTTCCTTTTCTAAAAAGCAAGCGTATATATATTGAGGCGTTGGCTATCTTGGTCATTGTCCATCTTTTATTTGTTTTTAGTCTCGAGGGTCAAAAGGTTACTTCAGTTCTGGCAGCCCGGGGTTTTGAAAATCCCGGAAGTGTTACAATATTTTTCTGGGAGTTTCTCTGGGGTTTCGTAGACAATATGGTCGTAAGGTTCGAGCCTTTTTTAATTGGCGCATACCTCTTTTTATTGAGAAATAAAGAGAGCGTCAAAAAAATTAAACCCGAGAAAACTACTCAAAGACAAGCGCCTAAAAAGAAAAGGCCGACGAGGAAAAAAAGATAGGTGATTAAATTATTGTGAGGCTTTTTTGCCAAACCCGAATAATATTCGGCTCCAGACAACGCCCAGCATATAGGTTACATAAATCAGAACTATTCCGAGAAGAAAGGATAGTGTAACCCCTACAACATCTGTAATCCCGTAAGGATTCCCATTAAAGAAGAGCTCCCCTGCAAGTTTAAATACATCATCGCTCCTCCATCTTGTAATTCCGATGGCAGGGGAAATCAGGTTCGCAATCTTAGAGATTATTATGGACCCCATCTCGTAGTAGTCCCCGGAGAAGGAAATAAAAGGGGCAAATGCTATAGGAAGCCCCAAGCCTAACTTGATTGCAGCTGAAAGGGGTCTTGACCCGGCGGCTGATCTGAGTAACGGAACCCCTATAAAGATGGTTAGTAGAAATGGAAAGAAATCGGTTAGGAGGTATATTAAGTCGCTCCCTTTTGTATCAAACCCGGTCAGTTGTCCCGCATATTCTGAGCCGACAGAGATGAAAGGGAATATCTCCTTAAGAAAGGAGGCCCCGTACATAGGGCTAATTTCTAATTCGCTTACAGTTCCTCCTCCTAGTATACAGCCCAATGCGTGGCCCAGTTCATGCAGAGGTACATAAATCCACCAGGAAACTAGAAAGGATATTATCAGCGCTATAATATACAAAGGAGAGAATCTGGAAAAGCAGCTCTCAAGCCCCGAGAAAAAATCCTCAAAAGGAAGTGCCAGTATCGTTTTTATTCCTTTGATCATTGCAATACCCACTGCATTCTATATAAGATTATTTTAATTGCAATCACCTCGTCCTTCTGAACCTTTTCCCGGATCACGATCAAGGCTCGTTTAAAATCTAATCATTATTTATCGGACTATCAAGATATACTATCTAGTATATAGAATATATGATGAGAAATGGCGCTATTGTAAGTGCCTAGTTGTCTGAAATATTGAAAAACATTCAATTCTTAGGCTTATTTATATTGACTAATATATTGATTGTTGATTAAGATATTGATTGTTCCAGAGTAAAAACAGACTATTGGCTGATTTAGGAGGCATTTTATGAAACCTATTATTATGGCGATGTTAATAATTTTCGCCTTCGGGTTTTTCCTTTACAACATATACAACCTGATCAAGATTCTCCGTATAGGTAAGTACGAGATGAGATTCGATAACATCGGAGAAAGGATCAAAAGGGTGATCATATATGTGTTCGGCCAAAAGAGGTTGGTAAAGAACTACACCTTTGCCGGTGTGGCGCACTTCATGATTTTCTGGGGTTTCGTAATTATCACAATCGGCACTATAGAGCTCCTGGTCAGCGGGGTTATCCCAGGGTTTAGGCTTATCCCGGGCGAGGCTCATAATTTCTATGAATTTATATTGGACATAGTTCAGCTCCTTGTTTTAGTAGCGATAGTCATGGGAATAATTAACAGGACAACAATTGCTAAAAGAAGGGAAGTTAACGGGCTGGACGCTGTAGTTGTATTGGGGCTAATTTTCGGTCTTATGTTAACTGCCTTTGGAATAACAGGATCGGCAATAGCTATGGGCACAGGTGAGCCTACGTGGCAGCCTGTATCGAATGTATTTGCAGTCCTGTTTTTCAACGGAATGAGTGAGAACGGCTTAATATTTTCAAATGAATTTTTCTGGTGGTTTCATATTCTTATAGTCTTGGGGTTCTTAAATTACCTGCCTTATTCCAAGCACAGCCATGTTTTTACAGCAATTCCAAATGTGTTTTTCCAGAACCTAAAGCAAAGAGGCGCGTTAAACCCTATAGATTTTGAAAATGTCCCCGATGATATAGACCATTTCGGAGCTGGCAAACTCGAAGATTTTACGTGGAAAGATATTCTTGACGCCTACACCTGCACAGAATGCGGCAGGTGTACGGATAACTGCCCTGCGTGGCATACAGAAAAACCCCTTTCACCAAGGGAAATAGTAGTAAAACTTAGACATTACGCTTCCAGCGAAGGAAAAGAGCTTGCTAACGGAAATTCAACAAACAGCGCAGAGCTTGAAACTATTCCTGGCCCACAGTGGGTTACAGAGGAGGAGCTATGGGCTTGTACAAGCTGTAACGCCTGCGTTGAACAGTGCCCGCTGTTTATAGACCAAATGGGAAAAATTATGGAAATGAGGCGTTTTCTTACCCTCGAAGGCAGACTCACCGGTCCTGCGGGTAAAACATTACAAAAACTCCAGACACAGGGCAATCCATGGGGATTCAGCGAAGCAGACCGTGCCAAATGGGTGTCGGATATAGATGATCTAAATGTGATTGGAGAGGATGGGATTGAGGATGCAACCGAGTTTGATTTTGTATATTGGATGGGCTGTTACGGAGGATACGATCCCAGAGGACAGGATATAGCCAAGTCCATTGTCAGTCTTCTTACACAGGCAGGAGTTAAGTTCGCGGTTCTGGGCCCCAAAGAGAAGTGCTCTGGAGACCCGGCGAGAAGGTTAGGGGAAGAGGCTCTATATCAAATGCTTGCAACAGAAAATATTGAGAATTTAAATAACCTTAAGGTTAAAAAGGTTATTGCGAATTGCCCTCACTGTTTTAATACAATTAAAAATGAGTATCCCCAGTTTGGCGGTAATTTTGAAGTGATAAACCACACACAGCTGCTAAGTGAACTGGTTGAGCAAGGAAAGCTCAAACCTACTAAGGAAATAAATGAAGAAGTTGCCTATCATGACCCATGCTATCTAGGCCGCTATAACCGGGTCTTTGATGCTCCGCGTAAGGTATTAAAATCTATCCCCGGCTTAAAGCTGATCGAACTTGACAGAAATCGAGAGAAAAGTTTTTGTTGCGGTGCTGGTGGCGGTAAAATATGGATGGAAGAGGAAGCTCCAAGGGTGAACTGGAACCGCTTTGAAGAAGTGGAATCCAAGAAACCCGATACTTTAGCGGTAGCCTGTTATTTCTGTGATACTATGTTTGAGGATGCCGCAAAACAGGCGGGCAACGAAGACATTCAGATTAAAGATCTCTCGGTAATTTTAAGAGAATCGGTAGAAGTTGATAATAAACCCGAGGACTAATATATTGATTGATTTGGGAGAGTTACGCAGCCTTTCCGGTTAACAAGCCTCCCAGACCGTACTTGTTCTATCGGCTAAGCGTAAGCTAAGCCGCACTTTTAGTTAAAATACCTTACGTATAAAGTCCACTTCGTCCTTCTTGTAAATATCAACAATAGAGTTAAGCTTTTGTGCACAATGAAATTGTCTAATCAATACACTTGTCTTCTTTTAGACTCAGGGGGGGGCTGGTGCGGCGATCAAAGAAAAACTCCTTCTTATATAGCTTTTAATCAGCCCGAAATTTCCTTTTCCTCAAATGGCGGGGAAGTCACAATTAAATCTCATGGAAGCACCAAACTCATTAATGCTGATCCGCTGGAAGTTTTAGACGACTATTTGAACCAGGGTTATGTAGCCGTGGGGTATATAGGGTACGAATTCTCGCAGTATACAAATGAGGGATTTAGTCCTGCCCACAAAAAGGACGGCCTTAAATTCCCCGATGTTAGTTTTTTATTGTATAAGCTTGAAGGTCTGGTTGTTGGAGACTTTGCAGAGTTAGGTCGTGATTTGCAACCACCTGAAATTACAGAAGAATTACTGCCGGATAGACCAATAGACCCCTCTTTTCATTTGTGCCCGAATATGTCTATATATCAATATAACGATATGATTAAGCAGGGAAAATCCTATATTGAGCAGGGAGACATCTATCAGGTAAATCTTTCACAAAGAATGATAACTCGATTTAACTTAGACCCCTTTTCATACTTTAGGCGATTCTATGAAGTGCAGCCTGTGCCTTTTGGTTGCTATATTGATTTTGGCGATTTCCAGCTACAAAGCGGCTCTATGGAGCTGTTCTTACGAAAAAAAGGGAGCAAATTAGTTACAAATCCCATAAAAGGTACTATAAAGAGAGGGAAAACCGAAGAGATTGATACTATCATGAAGGCTAAATTGATAAGCAGCGCCAAGGAAAGAGCAGAGAACCTTATGATTGTTGATCTAATGAGAAATGATCTGGGAAGAGTCTCAAAGACTGGTTCAGTAAAGGTAAATAAGCTATTTGAAGTTGAGACTTATTCTACCTTGCACCAAATGGTCTCAGAGGTGGAAGGGGAGGTTGACGAAAATATCAAGGCATCTCAGATAGTTAGGTCTGTTTTTCCGCCGGGCTCTGTTACCGGTGCTCCCAAAAGGCGGGCATTGGAAGTCATTGACGAGCTTGAACCGCACCTAAGAGGCCCTTATTGCGGGACAATAGGCGTGTTTTATCCAAATGGGGATTTTACACTAAGCGTTGCTATCAGAATATTGCTTACCCAGTCAGGAAAAGCGACATTTTTTGTAGGAGGCGGTATTGTATGGGATTCTGATCCGGAGAAGGAATTTGACGAAACCATACTTAAATCAGAGGCAATAACCAAAGCTATGGGGGCTTAGATTAAACAAGTTAACTGCCTAATATCATTGTATATTTAGGGACAAATTATGACCGATTATATCTTTGTAGATGGATCTAGAGTTGAAAACTCTCTTCCCATGAGATCTTTATTCTATGGTGAGGGGCTATTTGAGACCTTCAGGCATAAAAACCGTCTCCCGACTCTAATTGATAAGCATTTAGAACGTATGGAGATGGGCGCTAAATTATTGCAGGTCCCATTTCCCGAAAAAGAGTACATTAAGGGGCTTGTTGAAAAGGCTTTATTTGAATCCGAGCTCGAAGACGCATATGTGAAAATATGTCTTCTTTCTAATGGGGAATACGCCTTTTATGAAACAGCTAAAACATCGCAACTGCTTGTAATCGTTAAACAATATGAGTCTCCGAAGGTATCTATGAAAATAAAGGTCAATTCTTTTAAGAGAATTTCAGGATCTCCACTGCTCAATGTTAAGTCTCTGAATTACTTAGAAAATATACTGGCACGGAGAGAAGCTTCTAGCTCAGGTTTTGATGAATCTTTATTCATAAATGAGAGAGATGAGGTTGCCGAGTGCAGCACGAGTAATATTTTCTGGTTTAATGGCAATACGCTTTTTACTCCTTCCGGGGAATGCGGCCTTCTTTGCGGCACTACCCGTGATTTAATATTAGGTTTTATATCGGAGTGCGGCATGAATTCTGTAGAAGGCCGGTTTTCGTTAAATGATTTGATCGCTGCGGAAGGTGTGTTTATTGCCAACTCATTAATAGGTTGCATACCGGTTTCTGAGATTGAAGGGGCTTCCCTCAATTCTGAGAATAATAACTTTAACAAGGTTAAACATGCCCTCCGGGAAAAGCTGGAATGGGTATAATTTATCATCAGAATGTTAATAAATTGTGCTGTTGAAGCCCGTTTTCCCCTCTGTTTCTAACGCTTGTTCTTCCCAACTGCCTGAAATTAAACAAAATTTAGAAAAAGTGGACGAATTGTGGACAAATTTTAGGGGTAAAAATGCTAAAATGATGTAACCGCCTTATATTACTGAAGAATATTTGTTAACGTGTTCTTAACAAAGGCGGGGAATTCTATCCACATTTGTGGATGTTTCACGTGAAACAGTCCGAGTTTCTATTTCCCTATGCAGAATTTGCTGAAAATCCTTCCCAGGATGTCCTCTGTTGTTACCTCTCCTGTGATTTCTCCCAATGAGTCTAAGGCGACTCGAAGATCAAGTGCCAGGAACTCAGGGGATTCACCGGTCTCCATAGCTTTGAGAAAGGATTTGAGGCTTTCTATTGATTTTTCAAGGGCGAGCTTATGTCTTAGCTCGGTTAAGACTATCTCGTTGCCTTCTGAGCAGCTCGTCTCTTCTGTAAGTAGTTCCCGGATATTATCTTTAAGCTCTTCAATTCCGGTGCCCAGTTTCGCGGATGTCTTAACAATCCTGTCTTTGGATATGTATGGTGCGAGATCGTTTTCGGTTATTTTGGGCTCAATGTCCGATTTGTTCAATGCTAAAACAGCTTTTGTTTTCCCTATTCGTTCCAAAACCTCTATATCGTCTTGGTCTAACTCGTTGCTGGCGTCTACTACGGCAATGATTAGCTCTGCTTCAAGACCCTTCTTTTTTGCCAGTTCTACGCCAATATTCTCGATTTCATCCGATGCTCCCCTTATTCCCGCTGTGTCTGTGAGTTTTAAGGCTATACCTCGTACATCTATGCTTTCCTCTATAAAATCCCTTGTTGTTCCGGGTTGAGGGCTTACAATTGCCCTTTCCTTCATGATCAATTGGTTTAGAAGGCTCGATTTACCTACGTTAGGTTTTCCTAAAATTACCGTATTTACGCCATATTTTATGATCCGGCCTTCTTCGTAGCTGTTCAATAGGGCGGCTATATTTGCCAATAGCTCGTTAGTCTTGTAGGTAAGCCGGTCTTTTACTATGGGGTCTATATCTTCCTCCGGGAAATCTACCTGCACCTCTATTTCGGCAAGAGTGTCCACAAGAGTATCTTTATATTCTCCTATTCTGTTTGAAAGGGCCCCCTCTAGCTGCAATTCCGCCTGTTTTAAGCCTTCCTCGGTTTGTGCATTTACAATATCGGTTACAGCTTCGGCCTGCGTAAGGTCCATTTTCCCATTTAGATACGCTCTTAGTGTAAATTCCCCAGGGTTAGCGGGTCTTGCGCCTAGCTTGAAGAGCAAGGAGAGAATCTTCTTGGGTACAAGATGCCCGCCATGCGAGTGGATCTCAGCCATATCTTCGCCTGTATATGAATTTGGAGCTTTCATCAATACGCAGAGCACTTCATCTACTATTTTGTTTGACCCGGAATCTACTATGTGTCCGTGATACATATGGTGTGATTCCATCTCTATGGGCTCAGTCTCTGTTCCGTTACGGGAAAATATCAGCTTTATGATTTCTAGTGATTTCTCGCCGCTTATCCTTATAACCGCAATTCCACCGTCTCCCTGAGCGGTAGCGATTGCGGCGATGGTATCGTGATCATAGGGTAAATTTAGTTTCATCTTCTCTTGTGTGCAAATCTTATTTAAGTAGGGAACTATTATAAAGAATTTTGAGTAAGTTTCTAATAGGGGATCGGGGATAACGGGTGGTATATATTGCTTTATCTGTCAGGGAAAGAACAAGGAGGGCTTGTAACCCTCCTTGTATACTAGATAATTTGGACAATTTGCGTTAGATAATTGATCTTGTCTGGAGAATTAAATATTATCCTGCAGCCCTGGCTTTCTCTTTCTCGTTAAGCTCGGTAATGGTTTCCATGGCAACGCTCGTATGCGCATAGGATGCCCCTGCGGACATTACCATTGCTACATTTATTGCTTCAGCCATCTGTTCTTTGCTGTATCCGGCAGCTCTGGCGTCTTTTACGCACCCTCTAATACAATATGGACATTTTGTCATATGCCCGCATGCAAGCCCTACCAATCCGCGTTTAAAATCCTTTTTAAGAGCTCCATCGGCAAAGACTTTCTTTGTGAGTTCTTTAAATGCGTCCGAATTATCCCCACTGCACTTATGGAACTCGTTGATTTCTTTAAGAACATTTTTCTTGAAAAAATGCCCGTCGGTTAGAGGAATATCGTTATCAAGCGCGTCATGAGCCTCAAAAGCTATGCTTGAGAAGGCAAACGGACCACCCATCTGAAAACGCATAGCCACGTAGATTGCTTCTACAATTTGCTCATCGGCAGCTCCGCTGTTCTTTGCGCTCCTTACCCTGGATCTTATGCTGTACGGACATCCGGTGATATGTGCTCCCGCTACAGCGATGAGCTCTTTTTCCGCCCTGCTGAGTGCGCCGTCCTTAAATACTCCGTCATGATAAGTTCTCCATGCCTGGTGCAATTCAGGGTTGATCTCGTTCAGAAGCGCCATATCCTTGGATATATCGTTTTTAAAAAGGTATTCTGACATTTAATGCCTCCTTATGGTTTTGTAAAAAATCTTATGCTGCTTTTATTAATTTGATAATAGTTTTGCTCCCCGTGCTAAGAGGATGGATGGATCTATGCGTTTTTACCATCAGAACAGCCCCTTCCAGGTGCGAAAGGATTAGCTGAGAAATGGATTTTGCCGAAAGATCACCGCGAAACTCCTTTTTCTTGATTCCTTCTTTTATGCAGCCCTCTATAATTTTTTGCCAATGATTAAAAAAATCGGAAAGCCTCTGCCTGAAATTCTCATTTGTGTCGCTCATCTCCAGGGCAAGGTTCCCAAAAGGGCAGCCCCTTTGGCAATTAAGGTCCTTATGAAAAGATGTGACATTTTTATAGTAGTTCTTTAGCCTCCTCTCGGGCGATATTGAAGTGTTCCCCAGAGTGTCTGACAAATATCTGATCTCGTATTCTTTGATTCTTCTCTCGAGTATCAGTAGGCCGAGTTCTTCTTTGGACTTGAAATGGTAGTAGAAATTGCTTTTTGTCACCCCGGTGCTTTTAAGTATGTCGTCTATTGATGTGTTGTGATAGCCGTATGAATGGAAGAGGTCTTGCGCGCTTTCTATGATCTTGTCTTTGCTTGTGCTCAATTTATATGTCCTCGCTACCAGTTGTTTTCCCTCGCCGCCACTATTAGTACTGACTGGTCAGTACTAATAGTAATATGTGAGAACATATTTGTCAAGCATTAATATCTTCAGGGTCAGAAATGTTTGTTATCTGTGGGGTTATAGAGATCTGTTTGGGTAATTACGGTGAACCGGGCTTAGATTAAAGTACGTTAAAGCTTATTTTAAAGGGCGATTCGGGATAGAAGGCTTTATGACTTATTTCTAGATTTTTTTCCTGCAGTAGTATTTTAAACTTGTCTCCCATCAGCCTAGGAAGAAATAGATTTTTAATGGCTTGTCTCTCCTTTTCATTCGAAGAATCAAGGCCGCTCTTTTCTCCCATACCTTTACTTATAAAATCCAGGATTCCCCAGTCAACAAGAAATTGTCCCTGAGTTGTATACTGAATCTTGTTGATCTTCAGTGATTCGCCGATTCTAATTAAGTTGCTGAAGTCTACGTGGGCTGTTATATCCTGCTCCCCAATATTAATGTAAGGGGTTTCGTTTATAGTGTGTCTATAAATACATTTATATGTACCTTTCATTCTCTCTGGGCTAAACAGCTCGGGAGCTAAATAGCCATAGTCTATTGTAAGGATGAGTCCCTTTCTTAAAATACCCTCTATCTTTTGAAGCAGGCTTTCTGCGTGAAGATTAATTTCAAATTCCTGGCCTTCTCTGAATTGAACATCGGTGTTTTGAAAGTACTCCTCCAAATCTGCGCTGCTTGGTTTGTCGGTTATTTCGATGATTTCGCCGTCTTCTACCGATACGTATATTTCAACTAAATTTTCCTCAACAACCTTAACTCTATGAAACGCCAGCGCGTCTATTAGTTCGTTTGAGATAATAACACCACTAACCTTTTCCTTTTCCAATTCGTCCAGTGAAGAGAGCCATTTAATTTTATGACGGTGATCAATTAAAGTCTTCTTAGATTCATTTCTAAAGTGATCGCTCCTCTCGACTATATAGTAATTTGATCGGTCGTATTGTTCGGGGTTAGCGCTCTTGATCTGGGTCAATACATCGAGTGCAAGGAGCCCCTTTCCCGCCCCAAGCTCGATAATCGTTAATTTCTCTTCATCGATAATATCAAACGATTTCATTATGAAATTAGCGATTACCTTACCAAATGCAGGATGAACATAAGGGCTTGTGTAAAAATCCCCTTCTTTCCCTATCCGGCTATTGCCGGATGAATAATAGCCGTAGCCGGGGTGATAGAGCGCAAGCTCCATAAATTCAGCAAAGGTGATAGGGCCTAAATCCCTAATTTGTGATTTTATGATCTCTGTTATATTGTTCATGATTGAGCTATCTTTAATTAGGCCTGACTTGAGTAAATTATATCTGACTTATATAATTTAACGGACTTTTCAATACTAGTTTTATATAGGAATAATTATGAATCTGATCAGACAATCCATTAAAATCCTACTCTTTTTTATTATTGTTGTCACATTCCTTTTAATATCATCAATAACCGATCTGATAGTTCGTGATAGAAGGAAGAAATTGATATCTTTTTCACGAATTGCATCCTTTTATGGAAAAATCAGTCTCATGTTATTTGGAGTTAAAATAAAGCTTGTAAACCTGGACAGATATAAAGGGACTAATGAAAATTATATGATTGTAAGTAATCACCTTTCTTATATTGATATTTTTGTGATTTATTCTGTCATGCCCTCGGTTTTCGTGGCAAATGCTGAACTTGAGCAAGAGTTCCCACTGGGGGCGGTTACTAGGTATGGGGGGGGAGTGTTTGTTGAGAGGAGAAACCGTTCAAGATTATTAGATGATATGGATAATGTTTCCAGCGTCTTAAAAATGGGATTAAATATAGTGCTTTTCCCCGAAGGAACAACATCCAACGGAGAAGGCGTAGCACCGTTTAAGGCACCATTTTTAAAATCTGCGATAAATTCCTGTACCGATGTGCTCCCACTTTGCATCAAATATAAAAAGATAAACACTCAAGATATAAATAAGGACAATAGAGACTTAATCTTTTATTACGGAGGCATAACCTTTTTTGAACACTTTTTTAGACTCTTGACGTTAAAAGAAATCGAAGTTGAACTTCAGGCACTTGAAAAAATAGAAGTCGATTCCGAAATGACGAGAAAAGAATTATCAAAAATTGCTTATGATAAGATCAGCACCGCGTATTTAAAAGTATAGAGGGGGAGTTATAAAACTATTTATAGTTAGATAGTTAATCTCTGTTATAAATTCCCCGGTAGAATAGGAAGGAACAATATCTTGCCCTCATTGGGTAGGTTAGTTATCATACAACTTCTCAAAAGCACAATTTAGGAGAGCTACTTATGGATATTAAATGGGCAAGCCGAATTGCAAAGCTTCCGCCTTATTTGTTTGCGGAAATAGATGCCAAAAAAAATGAAATGACTAAAAAGGGTGTGGATGTTATAGATTTAGGAGTAGGGGATCCTGATATCCCGACCCCTGACTTTATAATTGAAGCTCTAAAAGCCGGAGCTGAGGATCCTGAAAATCATAGATACCCCTCATATCAAGGGATGCGCTCTTTTAGAGTGGCCGTTGCGGACTGGTATAAAGAGAGATTTAATGTAGACCTTGATCCAGATACAGAGGTCGTTGCTCTTATCGGTTCAAAAGAGGGAATTGCCCATGCTCCACTGGCTTTCATTGACCCTGGCGACGTAGGTCTGTATACGGACCCCGGCTATCCTGTGTATCCGACCTCAATTAGTTTTGCAGGCGGAGAGCCTTACGCGGTTCCTCTTTTAAAAGAGAATAATTTTCTGCCGGATCTGGATGCAATACCGGAAGATATTAAAAAACGTGCACAGCTTTTCTTTTTAAACTATCCAAACAATCCTACAACGGCTGTTGCGGAAGAGGGATTTTTTAAAGATGTTGTGGATTTTGGTTCCAAAAACAATATTCTTATCTGTCACGATGCGGCCTATACCGAAATAGCGTATGACGGATATAATCCGCCTAGCTTTCTTCAAACCGATGGCGCCAAAGACGTAGGCATCGAGTTTCACTCACTTTCAAAGACCTTTAACATGACCGGTTGGAGAATCGGTTTTGCTGTGGGGAACAAAAAGGCAATTGCAGGGATTGGAAAAATCAAAACGAATATAGATTCCGGCGCTTTTCAAGCTATTCAATATGCCGGGATTGTAGCTCTACAAAATTATAAATTAGGGCTAGATGATAGAATACGGATTTTTCAGCAAAGGCGGGATATCTTCTGCAAAGGGTTAGACGAAGCGGGGTTAAAATATGATCTCCCTAAGGCGACCTTCTACGTTTGGTTTGAAGTTCCCGAGGGTATGACGTCAAAAGAGTTCTCATCAAAACTTCTATCCGAATCTGGAATAGTTGTTACTCCGGGCAATGGTTTCGGGGAATATGGAGAAGGGTACGCTCGAGTTTCAACAACTTTTAGTACCGAGAGGATAATCCAGGCTGTAGAAAGGTTAAAAGCAACCAAATTCTAATCTTTTCTAAGTAACAGCGGGACAAATAGAATTGGAATACTTTATTTTAATTGCCAAAATTATTACGACCTTTGTTTATGGTCTATCCCTCACACTTCTTTGTACTTTCGGTGTCCATCGCTATTACCTGTCATATCTGTATAGCAGGAATAAAAACAAAGTTCCCACTCCAAAAGGCAAATTCGCAAAACTTCCAATAGTAACCGTGCAGTTACCTGTATATAACGAGATGTATGTTGTAGAGAGACTGATCTCTTCAGTCTGCAATATTGACTATCCAAAAGAGCGGCTAGAAATCCAGGTCCTGGATGATTCGACTGATAAAACTACTGAAATCGCACGCAGCTGTGTTAATCATTTCAGGGAAACGGGTTTTGATATAAACTGCCTTCATAGAGAGAATAGAGAAGGCTACAAAGCCGGAGCTTTAAGAGAGGGTCTTAAGTCAGCTAAAGGGGAGTTGATAGCCATCTTTGACGCCGACTTTATGCCCCCTAAGGATTTTCTTAAGAAAACGGTGGATTTCTTTTTCGATTCTCAAGTAGGGATAGTCCAAGCAAGATGGGGACATGTAAATCAGGATTACTCAACGCTTACTAAAGCCCAGTCAATTTTGTTAGACGGCCATTTTGTGATTGAACAGACGGCGCGTTTTAATAACGGTATGTTCTTTAATTTCAATGGAACCGCGGGAGTGATCAGAAAACAATGCATAGAGTCCTCAGGGGGATGGCAACACGATACGCTTACTGAAGACCTCGATCTTAGCTACAGAGCGCAGCTTGCCGGCTGGAAGCTTGTGTATTTAAAAGATACCATTGCCAATGCCGAGCTCCCTGTGGATATGAATGCCTTTAAATCTCAGCAGCACCGCTGGGCTAAGGGAGGGGTGCAAACCGCGTTTAAAATTCTCCCTCAAATTTTCAATAGAAAGGATCTGCCTTTTAAAGTCAAATCTGAAGCCTTCTTCCATCTCTTTGGGAACATCTCCTATCTACTTCTTTTGATCCTCCTGTTATTGATGTTCCCGATGGGTTTTTTCTGGCAATCTGTGGCCTGGCACAAATTAGTTCTGTTTAATCTGTTCGCAATATCGGCAGGCACTTTGAGCTTTACGTTCTTCTATGCTTTAACTGTAAAAGAAACCCATGGTAAGAACTGGATCGGTTATCTTAAATACGTGCCGGTTGCAATTTCAGTCGGCGCTGGAATTGCGATTAACAATAGCAAAGCTGTACTTGAAGCCTTTTTGGGTAAACAGTCTGAATTCAGGCGTACTCCAAAGTTTGCTGTAACATCCAAAACCGATAATTGGCGATCGACAAACTATGTGTCATCAAAAGAAATCACAGCTCTGATTGAAATTGCCCTTGGCATCCTTTTCTTAGTCCAAACGCTTTATGCCGTTTATATGGGATACTATGGATGGATACCGTTTCTTTTTCTTATTCAGTTGGGTTTTTTGTATACGGGTTTTCTATCTATCTTCCACAGTAACGGAAAAAAGCGCTCCGAAGCTACCATTGGCACCCTTATACCAAAACCTGCCCTTCAAAGAGATAAAGATTATTAATCTGATCTCAATTTATTATTGCCGTTCAATAATGATATCAATCCGAAAACAGGGCCTGGAAGAAGAAATAACATTAAGTATTTCACGTCGATAGTGCCAACTAAACTATTAATGAATTGAATGCTAAATACGGTGATTAAAAACCCTACACTCGTTACTATTGTCAGCGCCGAGCCGACATACTCCTTTGGTGCCGACATGGCTACTAACGCCGAGAACTGTGGAGAATCCCCGGCAACGACCACCCCCCAGAAGAGAAAGAAAACGAGGAACAACTCCAGTGAGGCGGTAAAAATCAACGGTGATAGCACGCAGCATATTCCCGAGGCCAGCAACTGATAAAACGCTACAGGTTTACTGCCCGTTCTTTTGGAAATTATTCCCCCCAGGGCACATCCCATTGCACCGGCGGCAATTATCCAGAATGACCACAGTGGGAGATTAATTACATCAATACGATTGTTTACATAATAAGCAAGAAGTAAAGGAACAAAAGTCCACAAGCTGTAGAGCTCCCACATATGTCCAAAGTAACCGAAAGCCGCTTGTCTTAGGGCTTTGGATTTGAATATTATTTGAATAGCCCGGGGATTGAATTTTGTTCCTTTGGATAAATAAGGGCCGTTGGGTACAAATATCAGCATGAATAATCCGCCGATAACAGATATTACCGAGACAGATATAATAACAGTCTCCCATTTAAAATTATATTCAAATGATTTTAATAAATGAGGGAAAGCCGTACCAAGTACCAGTGCCCCTACAAGATAACCCAGCGCCGCGCCCAAACCATGCTTATACCACCCGGCGGCTATCTTCATCCCGACCGGGTATATTCCCGCTAGAAAAAACCCGGTTATAAACCTAAATATTAACAATGACGGCAGCCCGTCGGAGAAAAAGAAAATTCCAAGGTTTGCTGCCGCACCCAGTATAGAGCTGATAAAAAACACAAGTCTGGGTGAAAAACGATCAGAAATTAGAAAGAAGGCAAAGAATAAAGTTCCGGCAATAAAGCCCAGCTGCACGGAAGATGTAACGTAACCAAGAGAGAAGGGAGACAATCCCCACTCCAATTGAAGATCACCGATTACGGAGTTGCCGGCAAACCAGAGGGAGGTTCCCGCGAATTGTGAGAAAATTATGACTGGTAAAATCCAGGGCGGTCTCTGTTCCACAGAATTAAGTTACTGCATCTATTAACAAAATTAAAGCAGCCTTCCCGCACAAGGGCCTTACCAGCATAATCCCTCTACACTGAAGTTTCTCGTATTAAGCTTCGGGCATTAATGTCTTAAACCGTAGGCTTAATGTTGTGATTCATTCTAAACAAGTTATTCGGATCGTACTTGTTTTTCACTTGTACCAATCTATCGTAATTCGGTCCGTATGCTTCTGATATACGGGATGTTTCTTCCTCTGTCATAAAGTTTACATATACGCTGCCATGTGCGAAAGGAGCTGATTCTTTAAAGAAATCACGCGCCCAGGAAATACACTTGTCATCCTCTTGAGGCGTGTCCCATCTACCGTGCACATTAAGTACAAAATCAGCATCTCTATGCGCATATGCAGTAGCGTCAGGAGCTATCCTGTTAACCTCTCCGCCGACAAGTGCAAGGAATATCTCACACTGAGGAGACGGCAGAAGTTCGGTATATTTGAGCATAACATCAATTGCTTCATCGGAGACTTCCGAGAAGTTATGGGATTTCCAGTAATTGCGGGCACCTGGTGTAAGCAGGGGATCAAACGCCTGCTGCCATGCGGCAAACGGCATTACACCAATATGCTCCCCGTGTGCATCACCAAAACCGTGAAGAGGCTCAATGGCTTTTTCTCCTTCTTTAGGGTCACCGTCATATACAAAAGCTAATATCACAACTTCCTTGCCATGCACTTCCTCACCCAAGAACGGAAGAGGCGGGGCCTGACGGAGAACCATCCATACATTTAAATTCTCAGGCATAGTTTTTGTATACTCAAGGTGCTTATTAATTACATCTTTTGCCTGATCAAACGGGAATACAATGAGACCTGACAGAAGGTTCGGTCCTACCGGATGGAGTTGGAACTCAAACATTGTAACTATACCAAAGTTTCCGCCTCCGCCACGTATGGCCCAAAAAAGATCCGGGTTTTCTTTCTCGCTTGCTTTTACAAATTGTCCGTCTGCGGTTACAACATCTGCGGATACGAGGTTATCTACTGTCATCCCGTACTTACGGCTTAACCAGCCGAACCCTCCGCCAAGCGTGAGCCCCGCAACACCTGTTGTTGAGTTTATGCCCACGGGAGTCGCCAATCCAAATGCTAGCGTCTCGTGATCCAAATCCCCAAGGGTCGCTCCCGGGTCTACATAGGCACGCCTCTTAGTGGGGTGTACTTTCACAGACTTCATGCCTGAGAGATCAATCATTAATCCGCCGTCAGAGACAGCGTTACCCGCAATGTTATGTCCCGCACCCTTAATAGACAAAAGGATGTTGTTCTCGCGCGCGAAATTAACCGCCTGCACAACATCACTGGTTCCGGCGCACTGCACAATAAGACCGGGTTTTTTGTCGACCATCGCATTCCAAATCGACCGTGCCTCGTCATATCCCGGGTCCCCGTTAAGCAGTACTTGACCCTTAACTGCGGCTTTCAGTTCTTCGACAGAATCTGAGGTAATATTTCCCACATCTCCATCTAAAGTGGTAACTTCGATATTAGACATAATTCCCTCCATAGTGAATAGATTAATTGGGTCTACCAACCCCAATTTTTATCATATAACATAATTGGATCTATCTCAATATGTTTTGTAGGCTGCACTGCTCCCTGCTATTTCTGTAGGACTTCTAAAGTAATTACGTAGACAAAAGCAAATCTATGCGCTGGGGAAAATTAAGTAAATTCCTGTCGGCGGTAAGATACAAAACAGCGTTGGGATCTGACGGAGCAGTGTAGGAAATGCTGAAGAAACCGCTTGAATCACTTAGTGCACTACCCAATACCTCAACTCCCCGCACCGTTCCCGTTCTGTAAAGACTTTGTGTTTTCTAAAGGAAGGGATAAAAATTAGTGGTATTGTGACCACATCGTAAGGGTGATGTGGTCACAATTAACTTGCAGAAATTATTGGCTTATTTTATAAGATATTGATTATTTCCTAGCCATAATAAACCAGGTACTCGAAGGAAGATACACGCCGTCTGCTCTTTCATATTTTTTAAATGAATTCTCCATATCCTCACGAATTGTAGGGAGTTTTTCCTGTCCAAGCTCCGCAGCTTCCCGGATTATTTCCCCTGAAGGACCGACTAATATTTGAAAGTCTATCGCTTCCTCCATGCTGGTACCTATAGGTATATCCGCATCGTTTCGTTCAAAGAGCACAATATTCTCAAATCCCGCCGCATTCATCATAGCCCTGGTAGTTTCTTCATCCGCTAATGCAAAAGGACCGGGGCCGCAGGTTTGCGCACTTTCACCCGGAGGCGGCAGATGTTTCAATGCAATATCTTTTCCCATGCCCCAGCACGGATTATCGGCTATTGTTCTCCAGACAATCATGCATAGCTTACCGCCGGGTTTTAGCGTTTTATGGGCGTTTTTGAGGGCGTAAACAATATTTTGGAAAAACATTACTCCAAAACGTGAATAAACTACGTCGTAGTAATCCTCAGGGAGCTCGTAAGTTTGGGCATCGCCCAGAACAAACTTTACATTCTCAAGCCCGGCTTCATCTCTTTCCTTGTTGGCTATATCTAAAAATGCCTGGGTACAATCAAGTCCTAATACCTCACCCTCCGGGCCAACTAGTCTGCCGATATCAAGGCACGTCTCACCATAGCCGCAGCCTATATCCAGGACCTTGTCGCCCGGTTGAATTTGAAAGTAAGCATGCGCCATTCCACTATGCACAGCTCCGTTTCCGGATAGTATATGACGAAACGTATTCCATTTTGGAACTAGTATTTCATTCCAACAGTTAATAAAATCATTATTGTCCATTATTGTTTCTCCCTCCAGTTGTTATAGATTATATATCAATCTATTGTGACCCTTTTGTCAAGATGCTTTTGGATAGTTTAATTCTACAAACTTCTTAATGGGGAGCGGTATAGTTTTAATATCTTAATACAGTCTTCATGATAGTCAGATAAGATGACTCACAGTTCTTTCTAAATCTACTGAGATCGATCTCGTTTGGAGGTTATAACTATGTATAAATACTGTTTAATTACGGCACTGGCTGTTGTCATGTCGGTGCTTCTAAATCCCGGCTATTCCCTTTGTCAAAGCGCTGACTCTGAGGTAAATACTTTAAAGGGTCTTCAGGGTATTGGGGTTGCTGTTGAAGGCATAGACGCTGATGCAGCGGCAGATGGGCTTAATAAAGCTAAATTACTTTCTGCAGTTACCCAAAAACTGAAAAAGGCTAAAATAAAGGTCTTTACTAATATGGAGTTGCAAACGGTTAGCGGGCAACCCACTTTGGTAGTGAATATAAATGCCATAAAGCAGCCTGGCCCTATATATATTTTTACAACTGCTTTGGATCTTAATCAGATTGTACTACTTTCAAGAAATAAAGGGATCACATCTGTATCTCCTACCTGGTCGGTTTTAACTACGGGCGGATCATTGCCGGAGGACTTAACAGACAACGTCCAATCTTCCCTTGACCCGATGCTCGATAGCTTTATTGCGGATTACAAGAAAGCCAATACAAAATAATCACTTTTATTAATCTATATTGGTTCTTCCTGGATAATAAAATCTATAAAAAGGGGGTGGGTCCTAAACGGCCCACCCCTTTAAAGAGCAACTGTTATACATAGTACAACTTGTTGTTAATATCGCATTATATATGTCAAACAGGGAGGTGTATTACATGCCATTATATGAAGTGGAAATCCACGAATTTAGAGAGAATAGTTGTATCACAGGACAGTGCCGATACCAAACCCAATTACTAGGGCATCATCGATATCGCTGCGTCCGTCAGGATTAATTATTACTTGAACATCCGGCTGTACAAATAGCCATGGGGCAACCTGTATACGGTAATT
>Ga0209633_10001588_pt1 | contig 23079 bp, 21 predicted proteins | sample Cruoilmetagenom1_FD_187290 | JGI IMG/M metagenome (GOLD analysis project Ga0209633, IMG submission 187290) | Oil polluted marine microbial communities from Coal Oil Point, Santa Barbara, California, USA - Sample 1 (SPAdes) (version 2) | ecosystem: Environmental > Aquatic > Marine > Oil seeps ...
TTACGCGCCCGGCACAGTCGGCTCATGACTGTACCGGTCGGGATATCGAGGATATCGGCCACCTCGTTATAGGCCAGTTCCTCCAAATCGACGAGGGTGATGATCTGCCAATGCGTCATGCTGAGTCTGGCCATGGCCTTGTGAATATTCATTTTTAGTTCACGTTGATATTGATCGGTTTCCAGATTGGCGTTTGATGACAGTTCGGCATGTTCCAAATCGACTACATCACGCTGGCGACGGCATTGGTCACGCCAGCAATTGGCCATCACCTTGTATAGCCAGACATCCAGTACCTTGTCGTTTTCAAAACGGTGATGTTCCCGGAGGGTTTTGCTGAGGGTTTCCTGCAACAGGTCATGGGCCATTTGCGGGTGATGGCACCAGGCATAGGCCAGCCGGTAAAGGCGTTGCCAGTTCCGCTCCAGGTACTGTTTAAACTGTTTTTGCTGCCAGAATCGAATCATCATATGAGACTATATTTATCTGATTAATCAATAAACGCGGCAGGCACAGAAATATTCCATAAAACTTGCCTGTTTTGTGGAATAAATTGGCCGTCCAGACGTTTTAACAATATTGGAAGGCAATTATTTGTCATTTTTTTCAAAAGGGGATAACACATGCCTATATATAGGATAGTCTTCATGATCTTGCTGGCCTATGCCTTGCCAGTAAACGCCATACAAAACCCAAAACCCATGCAGGAAGACAAACAGCAGGTCAACGACTGGACCCGGTTTTTCAATTCGCTGGTTAACACCCATCGCTGGTATCAGCAAACTCATGCCGTCCGACAGGTGTCATCAAATGGTGGATATGCCACCAACCCCGATTTTTATCGTGAGGTGAGTTACTACGATGAAGACTCCAATCGGCTCCTGTCACGCATCCAGTGGGTCAAGGACAAACCTGAAGTGGTGCACATGATTGAAGTGTTTGTGTATGACGAGCAGGGGCGGGTGAGCCGGGACTACCTGGCGGCCTATTTACCCGGTTATCGCAATGCGCCCGTCCAAACCCTGATCAATTTTCACAACTACAGTGATGCGCTGCATGCCTATCGGCAATTTGATGCCTCGGGCGCCCTGATTTACGAACAGTGCCAGGGACGCTATTTCAATGAAGACATCATGCTCTCCATTGAGGAACATGAATTTGCGGATTACCGGGATGAGACAGGTGATACATTTCAGACCTACCTGGCCTGTTTTGAAATGCTGCCAAAAGAGCTCGGGCAATATATGCACCCCTATCAGACGGAACTCAAACAGCAAACATGGAAAAAACAACGAGCGGATATAGAGTTGAGTGCCTTTGATGACATGGACAGGTTTGTCAGTACCATGACGGATCGCCTGGTGAAGGAACCGAATAATATCAAATGGTATCTTGCCCGTGGTGATGCGTATTTCAAACTGCATGAGTTTGATAAAGCGGTGGCGGATTTTTCCCGGGCCCTGTCCATCGACAAGGATTCCAGCCCGGCCTGGTATGGTCGGGGTATGGCCTACGGTCGGGTGGGGCAGATCGATAAAGGTATTGCCGATCTTGGCGAGTTTATCAATCGCAACCCAACCAGTTCCCTGGGCTACACCAAGCGCGGGGTGCGCCATTTGTGGAAAGGGGACCGTGCGAATGCCGAAAAGGATCTACGCAAGGCTGTACAACTCAATCCGAATAATGCCGAGGCCCATGATGATCTGGGGGTTATCCATGCCCAGCGAGGCGATCTTAAACAAGCCGTGCAACATTTTTCCACGACCATTCGCGTTGACCCAGCCTATCTGAAGGCTTACCACAACCTGGCTATGGCCCATCATCTAGCAGGGGAACATCACAAGGCGCTGGAGATGGTCAACAAGGCACTGGCCATCAAGTCAGATGAAAAGGTCAGCCTGTTATTAAAGAGCCAGATCCTCGCCGCCCAGGGCAAGCATCAACAGGCCGCTGCTATCCAGGATGAGGCGGAGTTTTTGCCGGAAGGCAACTGGTCAGAACTGGCGCCCAGCCATTAAAAAAGCCGGTACCTGCAAAACAGGTACCGGCTTTCATTTCAAAACTAAAAAATACTTTTTATTTCTGAACGAACATTTTGCTCTTGTCGAGTTTGTAGCTCCAGGGCAGGCCATTGTTTTTCCAGCCGTTGACGACACGCTGGCCCTTGAACTTGCCTTCTTTGGCCTTGTCACCTTCGTAACCATCGATCACGCTGATAACGCGTTTGTAACCCAGATCCGCCAGCAGGTTTGCAGCCTTGGAACTACGGCTACCGGAGCGGCACATGACAATTACGGTATCGTTCTTGCTCAGGCTCTTGTCTTTCAGGCGGCGCGCTACTTCTTTGGCAAAATCAGAATTCACATCCAGTTTGAAGTTCTTTTTCTTTTCGTTCCAGGCATACCACTCGCTTAGTTCCATATAAGGGATGTTGGCGTCGATAACTGTTGGTGCACCGAGGAAATTCACTTCAGCACGTGAACGTACATCTACAAACAGGGTGTTAATAGCGTTGCGGTTGACATAATGCAGGGCTTCGGCAGACGTCATATACAGGCCCAGTTTGGTCTGTTTTTTCTTGGACAACTTGCTGCTGTCGACGGCAAAAGAAAGTGTACTAACGGCCAAAAAGGCGATTAAAGATGAGATGGCAACGATCCGTTTCATAGGGAATATCCTCTTAAATTTATCAACTATTGTAGGGAGATATATTAGTAAATAATAAAGTACTAATCAAGAAATAAATGTCAGTAAAAACATTTGGTTATAAATTATTTTATGTCGGTTTTATGACAAAACCGGGATTTGGCTGAATTACTATGATTGGAAAAAGCTCGTCGATAGGGCTGATATCTGGAATTTGGGCGACATTTATGAGCGTTGAGTTTGGCTGGTATCGATCCTGAGTAGCCAGTCACAGGGAATAACCATTAGAAGGTCTGCTGCGCAGCGGTAACAGACGTTGCCCCTCTACAGTCGAATTGGTGCTTTCGGCCAGGAGCCGCCGTTGATGAATTCTAAGAGCGGACATTCAACGATTCAACTCACCCGCCGACGCAGGAGGTCGGGTGGAGTGCATTGTTATGCCTGTTGTTCAGTATTTGCTTCTTCAAAATCTAATCCCTGGGTATATTCTGCATAAGTCTTCTTCAGGTACGACAATGCATCTGCTCTGTCAATATTGTAATTAAGTCTATCTCTGATGAATTCGAGTCTGTGCTTATTCTCCCGTATCAATTGCGACCACGTCTTGACCCAAATAGTTATATCAATCTCTTTTGTTGTTTTATAGATAACTCCGTCTTCATACCGTTCCTGGCTAAGCTCCATTTCAGCATATGTGTCAATGTCATTGGAAATGATCCAAAAATGCCATCTTGTATCCAATCCGCGAAATCTTTCGTCTTTTGCAACAGCAAATGCATAGCTCTTAATCTGTTGTATTTCTTTTTGCCCAATTTTTACACGCGGTGCTTTTAATTCGACGACTAGATGTTCTAATTCATTGGAATGATTTCGAGGTATGGCTCGAGATAGCATAAGGTCTACGATACCAATACTTTCATCAAGTCGTTTTACTGGCTCATCAATTATTATTTCTTTATTTGTTAATAGGACATGCTTGCGTAAAACATCCGTGAGAGATTTATCATCTACTGACATTGAATACTCATGTCCAAATATCCATGTATTATCCGCTAATATACGATGAAGCTGGGAACGTTCCTTAAGATGTTTCTTTGTGGCTTCATCAAAGAGGAGGTGTTCTAATCCTGTTACAAATTTAAGCCTATCGGCAACAAGGCTAGCGGCGCTAATGATCCCAGAAAGAGATGCTTCTTTGAGCAATTCAGCTAGCTGTTCTTGTTGTCCTTTAGGCAGCTGTAATACTTCACCAAGAATTAACTGCAAATCTTCTGGACTCTTCTCGACCGCTTGTTTAAGCATCCGCAGCTGAAATGCTTTTGTTTTTTTATCTGTTTTTTCGAAATCGGGAAGACTTTGATTTACATTTAACGCAATTATGTCAAATACTTGTCGTTCCGCTACCTCGACTGGCGTCTGTGGTTCCGACGGATAGGGGTAAATTTTATCTTCTTTCCACTTATCTAGAAGATCTCTTGAACTTTCCAGTTTACGTTGTATAAAGTAGTCTTTTATCCTAGCTACTGCGGTGTCGCAAATTACACTAATTTTTGTATTTAGCTCACCAAGTGACAAAAGGCCGTCTGTGTGCAGTATGCTAAAATACTCCGATTTCAAGTATCCGCTGTAACCGTAGTCTCCAACCCCTCGGATTTGCTTATTATATATCTCTAAAGGAAAACCATTATTATCACAAAACCATAATTCACGTTCTTTTAATACACTCCACTCTACAATTTCTAATTCAACGTTGTATTCTTGACTATCTGTTTGTACCGGGTCTAACTGGTAAGTGACCTTGTTGCGTATCACCTCTGACGGATCAATTCTGGTTCCATCAACATTCAGCGTGATGCCTGGGTAATTACTCAGATATAGTGCAAAGATCGGTGTTAGTTTTTCTTTGGCCTTCTCTTGATTGAGAATATGGAATTTTTTTGACAGCTCAGAAACTCTTACTTCGACTCCTGTTTCGTTCTTATCGGCTGGTTCTTCAGTACTTAGTGTGAACTCATTCAGCGAATCCGCAAGTTCTTGAATGGCGTAGTGCTTATACTGCTCTCCATCTTTGTATACTACATTCCAATCTACAACTCTGCCCAAAACAAATGCTTTAAATCTACCTTCCCCATCTTTTCCATGTAAAAATCTACCTTTACTGGTTTTTTGTTTCGTGGCCTTCCACGAACCACCTAACGATGCAAATAGTTTTTCTGCCTCGCTATATTTAATACCAATGCCATTATCTCGAATAATTATCTCGTCAATCCCAATTACCCCCTCATGAAACCATATATCAACCTTGGTAGCATCCGCATCAAACGAATTCCAAATCAACTCCGCTAATGCCGATTCCGGATTGCCTGTAGCAATCTTAGATATATGGTCCTTTTGAACCTCCACGCGGTATTTTTTGACGGTCGGCATTTACTTCATCCCTTGATTATCTTTGTATGTGCATAACGTTTCAATAAGGGGCCGCCGCAGTTTGGTGGTCCCAGCACGCGCCTTTTGCGTGCGATCTTGATTGGCTTGTTAGCTATTATTTTCATCTCCCACATAAAAACTGCAAGTGTTTACACTTGTAAATGGTGATGATGATATATTCTGTTCTTTGTGAGTGCCTCTATATTCAGTTCTTTTGTTCTCATACTTTCCTTTATAATATTTGGAAATATCATTTGGTTTTAGCGATTGGAACTCAAAAAGGTCCTCAGTAAATGATCCATCTTTTTTTATATATCTCAGTCCAATGACCAAAATTCCATTCTCTGGGTTCGAAACATTTATTTAAGAAAGCACCCCATCATCCTCGCGACACTTTAACCCCCATAATTCGAGTAAATTTGGGGTTTCCTTTAATAATTCAGCATTACCGCTGTCAGTCACTTCACGATAAAGCCTTTTAATTGTTTTGTAACGTGATGTCATGATAGCTAACAGTATATTAGGGTGAATCTCTATTTTACGGTATTAGGAAGATTCTTCCTAATTCCGATTGTGGCACTTTGAATGTCCGCTATGGGGTAAACCATCCAATGACTCCTTAGGGTAGGCAGCTGCCGATCACCATCATAACCTAAATATCAGGTTTCAGTATTAAGCAGTCATTCGATTCTGAAGCGCTGACGAACCACTATTGGCCGAAAGCAGTATTAGAGTACGGAGAAAAAAACCGATAGTTCTTGTTAAGTACTACTGTTTTATATCAGCCCTTCAAACGGCTGTACATCGACCAGTGTGCCTGCTTCCACGTTACCGGAATCTTGCGACAGGATAATAAAACAATTGGCTTTACTCATGCCGCTGAGGATATGCGAGCCTTGCATGCCGGTGCCGTCAACCACCAGTTCACCGTTTTCATTGCGTGATAAGATGCCACGTTGAAAGTCGGTGCGGCCGGGGTGTTTTTTGAGCAGGGATTTACACGGCACCTTGACGGTCATTGGTTCGGTAACTGACTGGCCCATCATACGACGCAGGGCGGGCAGGGCGAACTGGTAAAAGGTGGCCATGACCGAGACCGGGTTGCCGGGCAGACCGAAGAATACAGCTTCATTCACCTTGCCAAAGGCCAACGGCTTGCCTGGCTTCATGCTGATCTTCCAGAAGTTGATCTCACCGAGTTTATCTAATATCTCTTTGACATAGTCGGCCTCACCCACCGAGACACCACCGGAGGTGATCACCGCATCGGCTAGGGTGGCGGCAGTGGTAAATGCGTTTTCAATTTGGCTGCGATCATCGGGTATCACACCCATGTCGATGAGCTCTACACCCAGTCGGGTGAGCATGCCGAAAATTGTGTAGCGGTTGCTGTCGTAGATCTGGCCTTCTTCCAGTGGCTCACCTACGGCACGCAGTTCGTCCCCCGTAGAAAAAAAGGCCACGCGTAATTTACGTTTCACGGTGGTTTCGGGAATCCCCAGTGAGGCGAGCAAGCCTATTTCGGCCGGGCCGATCTTCTTGCCAGCTGTGAGGGCAGGTCCACCTTGCTTGATGTCTTCACCGATATAACGCACGTTCTGGCCCTGTTTATGCCCAGTAGAAATCGTGATCACATCGCCATCACGTTGCACCTGTTCCTGCATGATGACGGTATCGGTCCCTTGCGGTACCTTGGCGCCGGTCATGATACGTATAGCCTCACCTTTGTTCACCTTGCCATCAAACGGTGTCCCCGCAAAAGATGAACCGGTGACCTGCAATGACACCTCGCCACTTTCAGGCAAGTCAGCCGCACGCACGGCATACCCATCCATCGCAGAATTGTCATAGGGCGGGACGTTAATTGGTGAGATCACATCTTCGGTAAGGATACGGTTCAGGCCGTCGCGAATGGCGACACGTTCAAAGCCATCGATGATGGCAACACTGTTGGACATGCGCTCACGGGCCTGTTCGACACTCAGCCAGCCGGTCTCGGTATCAGCATCGTTTTTTGCGGGAGTGGTTTTGCTCATAGAAGTCGTCTGCCTTAGTAAGAGTGATGAAATTATCCAGCAACTGGTTTTTATGATCCAGTCTGATTGATAAATTGGAGTATAAACTCTGCGATCATCATGGGATTATTAAGATCGAGTCCAGGTATTTCGGTATTGATGTCCATGGCCTGCTCCGTGGCGATGGCAATAATACTGTCATCATCGGGAAATAATAATGGTTTACCCAATGCCGGGCGATGCAATTCAATCTTGGCAAAGGCAATATGCTTGAAGCCTTCAACCAGAACAAGATCGAGTTTGCTGTGGTCAAGTTGTTGCAGCAATTCATTCAGTTCAGGATCCCCTTGCTGCTCCGGTGTTTCCACCATCAAGGCCCAGCGCTTTTGTGAGGCGATAAGCATTTGCTTGGCACCGGCTTTGCGCAGTTCATAGCTGTCCTTGCCCGGCTTGTCGATATCAAACTGATGATGGGCATGTTTGATCATACCGATGCGGACACCCTTTTCTTTCAATAGAGGGATCAACTTGGTCAGCAGGGTAGTCTTGCCTGTGCCACTGAAGGCGGCAAAGCCGAGCACGGGCGTAGTTGTTTCTAGCATAGTCTTTTTTCAGCCTCGATCAGTTGTTGCGGGGTGTTGATGTTCTCAAACGCATGAGCATCGGCAAAATCAACCACGCAATGCGCTTGCTGACCAATCCAGTCCCGCACCTTGTGTTGTCCGCTGGCAAGATACTCCGCCAATGAGCTTTGCAATGAACGATGCAGCAGGCAATAGACCGGTTGCAATTGCCCCTGGCAACGAGCCACCGCGAGCAGGCATTGTTGTTCTGTGGCGGCTTGAGTCAATTTTGCCACCAGATGGGTCGGTAGCCAGGGATTATCGCAAGGGACCGAGACCAGCCAGTCAGTCTGCATGTTTTCTAAACCGGCGAGCAGACCGGCAAGGGGACCGGCAAAATCGGGCAGGGTGTCGGCAACAATCGGGTAGCCAAACTGTTGGTAGCTGTCCGGGTTGCGATTGGCATTAATCAGGACCTCACCCAACTGGGGTCGAAGCCGCTTGATGACATGTTCGATAAGTTGCTGATTTCCCAACTGAATCAGACCTTTATCCTGCTCGTCCAGGCGGCGGGCCTTGCCACCGGCCAGGATCAGACCGGTGATAAAGGAAGATTCGGGAATCGGGAACATTGCTTGCATAGCCTCTTGGCACAGGATTGGACTAGTTTAACAGTAAAGAGGGCGAGTAATGAAAATAGGCGCACAGTTACAAGTGGCGATGGCGAATATGGACAAACAGGTCGAAATGGCCCGGCGGATTGGTAGTGAGACCATGGTGAGTCCGAAAGAAGCAAAAGAGGAAATCAAGGCCGCCGAAGAGGCCAGTGGCACCCTTGGCAAAAATGTCAATGTCGAGGCCTGAGCTGCAATGACTACTGGGCAAACTCGATTTGCTCGTGAATGGCATTAATCCCTTGTCGCGCACAGTCATCATCGACATCACCTGTGCGTTTTTTGGCCGGGGCGCCTGACACACCGATGGCGCCATATAGGTGACCACCGATGCGGACCGGGACGCCACCACCGATCAGTAAAACGCCGGGTGCTTTCCTTAGACCTTCAAACCCTTTCATCATGTCGATGGTCGGCGTCTGAAAGCTTGCTGCGGTGGCTGCCTTGAGGATCGCGACATCGATGGTGTGTGATCCGGCAAGCGGGTTTCTGGTAAAGGCCAACAGTTTGCCGTTCCGGTCGGTCACCGCCACTGAGACCTGATAACCCATTTTTGTACAGTGCCGGGCGGCGGTCATGGCCAGTTTATTGGCCAGCCCCATGGAAAGGCTCCGTGTACTGACAAAGGCTGCTTCCTCTGCAAACACGGATTGACTGATTAAAAGGGAAAAGAGAGTGATATATAAGCTGCGTTTCATTGTTCTGGTCTCCCATGCTGCGGCGATAAAAGCCGAGATTACGGCCCGTGGGGTTCGAGTACAATGTTCATTTCTGCAGTTGTTGAATGGCCCATTGCACATGTTCTGTTACCAGCCTGGATGAGTGGGCCAAGCTATTTGATAGTGCCTGCATAACTTCATCTGCGGCCTGGCCATTGCCCAGTGCCACCGCAATATTGCGTAGCCATTTTTCATGACCAATGCGTCGAATGGCCGAGCCTTGCATTTTTTTCAGGAAGGTTTTCTCATCCCAACTAAACAGCTCTAACAGGCTGGCGGTATCGAGTCCATGGCGTGGCAGAAAATCGGTTTCCTTTGAATATTGGGCAAAGCGATTCCATGGACAAAACAACTGGCAATCATCACAACCGTAGATGCGGTTACCCATCAAGGGGCGTAACTCGAGGGGTATCGCACCACTCAGTTCAATGGTCAGATAGGAAATACAGCGCCGGGCATCCAGTTGATAGGGGGCGATAATGGCTTGGGTCGGGCAGACATCGATGCAACTTTGGCAGGTGCCGCAATGATTTTCACCCGCCTTGTCGATGGGCAGGGGCAGGTCGATATAGATCTCCCCCAGAAAAAACCACGAACCGGCTTCCCGGTTTAATATATTGGTGTGCTTGCCGATCCAGCCCAGCCCGGCCTTTTCGGCAATGGGCTTTTCCATCACCGGGGCACTGTCGACAAATACTCTATACCCAAACGGGCCGATGGCCTCGCTGATTTGGTCAGCCAGTTTCTGCAGGCGGTTACGCATCAGTTTGTGATAATCCCGGCCCAGGGCATAGCGGGAAATAACGGCCCGCTCAGGTTCATCCAGTAAGGCTTCGGGCGTGGTACTTTCCTCGGGTCGATAATCCATTCGGACACTGATGATGCGGATGGTATTGGTATGCAATTCCGCCGGACGGGTGCGTTTGCTGCCATGACGGGCCATCCATTCCATTTCGCCATGAAAACCGGCTTCGAGCCAGTCATGTAGTTGCTGCTCGGCCTGGGAAAGATCGGTATCGGCAATCCCAACTTGCTGAAAGCCGAGGGCCTGTCCCCACTGCTTGATCTCCTGCGCCAGTTGGTCGAGTCTTTGCGGAGAGAGTTGCTGGCTTGCATTGGGTGGAGGACACATAACCGTTATGATAGCCCTATGTCACAAATAAACACCAACCTCTATCGCGCCCAACAGGTGCGCGATATGGACCACATGGCCATCCATGAGATCGGCATAGCCGGGATCGACCTCATGGAACGGGCCGGTGCGGCGGCCTTTGAACTGTTACAGCAGCAGTGGCCAGCGGCCAGGCGCATCTCGGTATTTTGCGGTTCCGGTAATAATGGCGGGGATGGTTATGTGATTGCCCGGTTGGCCCGTGAGCAGGGCATGACCGTCAACCTCTATCAGCTCGGGGATCACAGTAAACTCAAGGGCGATGCCCTGACGGCGGCACAGCGCCTGGCCGCAACCGATGTCGAGGTTAATGTCTGGCAGGATGGCACAAGCCTGGAGTGTGACGTCATTGTCGATGCTTTGTTGGGCACGGGACTGAGTGGTGAGGTGAGTACCCACTATCGACAGGCCATCGAGACTATCAATGCCAGCGGTGTGCCGGTCCTGGCGGTGGATATTCCTTCCGGCCTGTATGCCGATACCGGTGCGGTGCTGGGGGCGGCCATCCAGGCAAGCCACAGCATCAGTTTTATTGCCATGAAGCAGGGGCTGCTTACCGGGGCGGCGGCCGACTATGTGGGTGAACTGCATTTTGCCGATCTGGAGGTGCCAGCCGAGGTAGTTCAACAATTTGAAGCCTCTGCCCTTACTCTCAGTTTTGAAAGGCTGGAATCGAATCTGGTTCCCCGACGCAGAGCATCGCATAAGGGCGATAATGGGCATGTGCTGATCATTGGCGGGGATCATGGCTACAGCGGGGCCATTCGCATGGCCGGGGAGGCCGCCCTGCGCGCCGGGGCCGGACTGGTCAGTCTCGCCACCCGTGCTGAACATGCGGCGTTGATTAACTTGGGTCGACCGGAGTTGATGGTGCATGGAATCGAACAGGCTACCGCACTTCGACCCCTGATCGAAAAGGCCGATGTGGTGGCCATCGGTCCCGGTCTGGGCCAAGGCGACTGGGCGCGGCAGTTGTTTGCTAGTGCCATGGAAAGCAAACGACCCCTGGTGGTCGATGCCGATGGCCTGAACCTGCTCGCCCAAAACCCACTTCAAAGGGATAACTGGATATTGACCCCTCATCCCGGCGAGGCGGCTCGCCTGCTGGAAACAGGCGCCGTCGAGATTAATGTCGATCGCTTTGCTGCCGTTGAACAAATTCAACGGCAATACGGTGGCACGGTGGTGTTAAAGGGGGCAGGCAGTCTGGTTTGTTCATCACATGGGCCGATGGCGGTATGCACCGATGGCAATCCCGGCATGGCCAGTGGCGGCATGGGCGATGTGTTGACCGGTATCATCACCAGTCTGTTGGCGCAGGGGCATACACCGGACATGGCGGCAAAACTGGGGGTATGCTTGCACGGCGCGGCCGCCGACATGGCCGTGGCCGGTGATGGGGAACGGGGCCTGTTGGCCAGCGACCTCATGCCCTGGATACGGCGACTGGTCAATCCATAAATGATGAAAACAGAATTACAGTTGGCGGATGAAGCCGCCACCCTCAAGCTGGGCCAGCAACTGGCGGCGCTGATACCGGTTGGCTTTGTTATCTATCTATATGGCAATCTCGGTGCGGGCAAGACCACCCTGGTGCGGGGTTATCTGCAGGGCCTTGGCCATAAGGGTAACGTGAAGAGTCCGACTTACACCCTCGTTGAGCCCTATGAGATCGGTGAGCGGCAGGTATTTCATTTTGATCTCTATCGTATCGCTGACCCGGAAGAGCTGGAATATGCCGGGGGACGGGACTATTTCAATGCCGATTCGGTCTGTCTGGTGGAGTGGCCAGAACGGGGTGAGGGCTGGCTGGCCGGGGCCGATTTACAGATTCAACTGGAATACGAGGGTGCCGGGCGCAAGGCATTGCTTCTGGCCTGCTCGGAAAAAGGCCTGCGGGTGGTGGAGGCCATCGAAGCAAAACCTGAATAAATCAGTCTCCAGAGACACCCAAATCTAGATTTTTTCTAGCTTTCTTCGCTATCTTTATAAAATATATACAATTTCTGCTTGAAATATTTCCTAAGTGTTGCACAATATAAGGACACCTCGGGATGTGATGTGGAACAGGGGAATTCATGGGTCGACTAAGCTTGTTGTTGTGCTTCAGCCTGTGCGTATTAACAACCTACGCACAGGCTGCGACCGTGGCCGTGAAAAATATCCGTATGTGGCCCGCACCGGATAACACGCGCCTGGTGTTCGACTTGAGCGGCCCGGTGGAACACTCTTTGTTCATGTTGCACCGGCCCGAGCGTATTGTCATCGATCTGAACAATTCCCGACTGCAAACCAGCCTTGCCCAACTGGATTACCGTAATAGTCATATCAAGGCCATCCGTCATGCCCGCCGTAATGGCGCGGATACCCGGGTGGTGCTGGATCTGAAGAGTGATGTCCAGCCCAAGAGCTTCGTCCTCAAGCCCCAGCGTGAATATGGCCACCGTCTGGTGATCGATCTGTATGCCAAGGATGAGGCCAGACCGAAATCCACCATTAAACGTGTGCAGCCCTCGAGCCAACCACGGGATGTGTTGATTGCCATCGATGCCGGTCATGGAGGTGATGACCCCGGCGCCATTGGTCGCCGTGGCACACGGGAAAAAGATGTCGTCTATGGCATCGCCAAAAAACTCGAGCAATTGATTGCCAAAGAACGGGGCATGAAACCGGTCATGGTCCGGCGAGGTGATTATTTCGTCGCATTGAAACGCCGCGTGGATATTGCGCGCAAACACAATGCTGATCTGTTCATATCCATCCATGCCGATGCCTTTCGCAAGCCCCAGGCCCGGGGTTCCTCGGTCTATATCCTGTCCGACGGCAATGCCAGTAGTGACGCCGCCCAGTTTCTGGCCGATAGTGAAAATAATTCCGACATGATTGGGGGTGTCAGCCTTGATGACAAGGATGACCTGACCAAGATGGTGTTGTTCGATATGGCGCAAAATGCCACGATCGAAGACAGTCATAATCTGGCGACGAATGTGTTGAAAGGTTTGCGCGGTGTGACCCGTTTGCATAAGAACGGGGTGGAGCAGGCCGGCTTCCGGGTGTTGAAGGCCCCGGAAATTCCCTCCATCCTGGTGGAGACGGCCTTTATCTCCAATCCAGCAGAAGAACGTAAATTGCGCAGCGCATCGCACCAAACGAAATTGGCCAGGGCGATGTTAAAGGGTATTCGTCACTATTTCCAAAAACATGCCCCCAGGGACACCTTGCTGGCGCAGGCTAATCGCAATCATCGTATTGCCACAGGCGAGACCTTGATCGAGATTGCCATGCGCTATCGGGTCAGTGTCGCCAGGTTGAAAAAAATGAATGGCTTGCGTAACGATATGCTGCGAATTGGGCAGGTACTGCAAATTCCTTACACCGGATCCTAGGCCTACCGTTTTAACTCCCCCGGCTTTACACTAAGCCCATGACGGCCACGACGACTATTTCACGACCCATTCGCCAATTACCCCTTGAACTGGCCAACCAGATTGCCGCCGGTGAAGTCGTCGAGCGCCCGGCTTCGGTGGTCAAGGAATTACTGGAAAACAGTCTCGATGCCGGGGCAACACGCATTGACGTGAGTATCGGCCGTGGTGGTCTGCAGGAAATCATCGTCAGGGACAACGGCCGGGGCATACCCAAGTCAGAAATGCCCCTGGCCATCAGTCGACACGCCACCAGCAAGATCATCAACCTCCATGAACTGGAAAATATCCAGAGCCTGGGTTTTCGTGGCGAGGCCCTCGCCAGTATTGGTTCGGTGTCGCGTATGCAGTTGTTATCCTGTTGCAGTGATACCTCAGATGCCTGGCAAATCGATTGCGCAAGTGATGAGCTATTGGTGCAAGCGACTTCCCATCCGGCAGGGACTTCGATTATTGTGCAGGACCTGTTCTATAACACCCCGGCCCGACGTAAGTTCATGCGTACCGAAAAGACCGAGTTTCGTTATATCGATGAAGTGGTGCGCCGCATGGCCCTGAGTAATTTCAAAATCGGTTTTAGCTTAAGGCACAACGATCGACTTGTTTATCAGTTGGCACCGGCGGATACAGAAACGGCTCGAAATCGGCGTGTTGCCAAACTGTGCGGCAAGGCCTTTATGGAGCATGCCGTACAGGTTGATTTTACGATTCATGGCCTGCGCCTGTGGGGCTGGGTCACCGGTCCGGGATTCTCTCGCAGCCAGAGTGACCTGCAACACTTTTATGTCAATGGCCGTATTATTCGTGATCGCCTCATCACCCATGCCATCCGCCAGGTCTATCAGGAGTGGCTGCATCCCGGCCGCCATGCGGCTTACCTGTTGCAGCTTGATATTGCCCCCTCGGCAGTTGATGTGAATGTCCATCCCACCAAGCATGAAGTCCGTTTTCGTGAAGCGCGCATGGTGCATGACTTTATCCATCGCAGCCTGCGGGATGCCTTGTCAGGGGCACAGCATACAACACCGGAAAAACCGCAGTGGACTGATCGCCTGCAGGCACAAACCTACGCCCGGCCGGAATATCCGTCTGCAAAAATTGCGGAACCGTCGATTAGCCAGGATTTCCTGTTGGGCCAGGCAAAGGCCTTGTTGCACGAACGCTTTATTATGGCCGAAAGCAAACAGGGATTGGTGTTGGTAGATGCCAGGCAGGCACAACAAAAGATCCTTTTTCAAAAACTCTGTCAGGCGTTCGATGCCGGCGGCATCCAAAGTCGACCCTTGTTAATACCAAAAAGTATTCTGCTTGGCGTACAGCAGGCCAATCTGGTTGAACAATCTCAAGCGATACTCGAGCAGCTTGGTTTTGACCTGAGCTGTAACGGACCGGAGTCAGTGATGCTGCGCATGATTCCTGTGCTGGCCGCCGGGGCCGATGTTGAACAGCTGGTCATCGGCTTGCTTGAAAAGGAGTTGGCCAATGAATCCAGTCATGACCTGCTGCAAATGATGGCCAATATCACGGCCGAGACACAAACCCTGCAAGATGCTCCCGATGACCTGAATCGCTTATTGCGTGAGGTTGAGAGCTTGAATGACACGGGTCTGTGGCGTTGTTTTAGTGAGCAGGAATTACCGGCATTAATTAATCCGCAACACACTTCATCGACAACTTGAATACAAGCAAGCCGACAGTCATTTGCATCATGGGCCCCACTGCGGCGGGTAAGACCGATCTAGGGGTTGAGTTAGTGGAGCGCCTGTCGGCCGAGATCATCAGCGTCGATTCGGCGCTGGTCTATAAAGAGATGAAGATCGGTACGGCGATGCCTGATGCGGCTACCTTGGCAAGGGCCCCCCACCGGTTGATCAATTTCCTCGATCCGGCTGAGCCCTATTCAGCGGCACGTTTTCGTGAGGATGCCTTGCGGGAAATAGAAGAGGTTATAGATAACGGTCATATCCCACTACTGGTCGGCGGCACCATGCTTTATTTTCGTGCCCTGTTGCAGGGCCTGTCAGAATTACCCGCTGCTGATGAAGCCATTCGTCATTGCCTGGAAGAAGAGATGGCAACAACAGGCCTGGCCGCCATGCATGCTCGACTGGCAACAATCGACCCCGAGGCGGCGGCGCGCATACACCCCAATGATCCGCAACGCACCCAGCGTGCCCTCGAAGTGTATGAGGCCACGGGCATTAGTATGAGCGAGTGGTATAAGCGTAATCAGGCTGGCCAGGCCTTTCCTTATCGGACCATCAAAATTGCGCTTATCCCCGGGGATCGGGCAAAGCTGCATGAACGTATTGCGCAGCGTTTTCAGATGATGCTGGAACAAGGGCTGGTTGATGAGGTCAAAGCCCTTTATGAAAGAGGTGATCTGGATCAGGACAAGCCCTCGATGCGGGCGGTAGGTTACCGACAGGTGTGGGAATATTTGTGCGGGAACTATCGTTATGAGCAAATGGTCGAAAAGGGAATCGTCGCCACCCGGCAGCTGGCCAAGCGCCAATTGACCTGGCTGCGTTCAGAGCAAGATACCCTTGTTTTTGATCCTTTTGACGTGAATTTGACGGATCGGGTCTTGAAAACCCTCGAAAATGCACCCATTTAAGCGATTCAGGGTGTGCTAGACTAGAATTGATTGATTAAATAAACGGCTAATTGGTCGTTAATATTATAAATTCCATAACTATAACTATCTTAATACAGGATAGCCCTGTTCAAATAACGGAGAAATAAAAATGAGTAAAGGGCAAGCTTTGCAAGATCCTTTTTTGAACGCTTTGCGCAAGGAGCGTATTCCGGTTTCGATTTATCTGGTCAATGGCATCAAATTGCAGGGCCAGGTCGAATCTTTTGACCAATTTGTCGTGTTGTTGCGTAACACCGTCAGCCAGATGGTGTACAAACATGCCATTTCGACGATCGTTCCTGCCCGCAATGTGAAAATGCCAACCGGACCGGCAGATGAAGCTTCACCCGGTGAGCCTGGCAATATGTAATTCAATGGCCCGTTGTTGAGGCCGCTTTAGGGGTAAGTAGTTTGTTAGAACGTCCGGAAGCGGGTGAACGTGCGGTACTGGTTCACCTTGATCTTCATGCAGTAACCGAAAAGGACGAGCTCCAGGAATTCAAGGAACTGGTGATCTCGGCTGGCGTTGATACGGTCGCCGTGATCAGCGGCGCTCGTCGTACACCTGATTCCAAGTATTTTGTTGGCACCGGCAAGGCCGAAGAGATCCGTGAAGAGGTCGAGCGGGAAGAGGCTGATGTGGTGCTGGTCAATCACGAGTTGAGTCCGGTCCAGGAACGTAACCTCGAACACCTTTTAAAATGCCGGGTGCTGGATCGTACCGGCCTGATCCTCGATATCTTTGCCCAGCGGGCCCGCTCCCATGAGGGCAAGTTGCAGGTCGAACTGGCCCAGTTGCAACACCTTTCCACCCGACTGGTGCGGGGCTGGACCCACCTTGAGCGACAAAAGGGGGGGATTGGTCTGCGTGGTCCGGGTGAAACCCAGCTGGAAACCGACCGGCGTTTGTTGAATGCCCGAATCAAGCAACTCAAATCCCGTCTTAACAAGGTCAGAAAGCAACGCGAACAGAGCCGACGTTCCCGTAAGCGTGCCGACGTGCCGACCGTGTCCCTGGTGGGGTATACCAATGCCGGTAAATCGACCCTGTTTAACCAGTTGACGGAGGCCGGTGTCTATGTGGCTGACCAGCTGTTTGCCACACTCGATCCGACCCTGCGCCGGGTCAACCTGCCCGACAAACAGCCCATGGTGCTGGCCGATACGGTCGGTTTCATTCGCCACTTGCCCCATGACCTCGTCGAGTCCTTCCGCTCGACCTTGCAGGAAACCCGGGAGGCGGATCTGCTACTCCATATTGTCGATGCCTCCAGTGAGGATCGCCAGCTCAATATCGAACAGGTCAATCTGGTGCTGGAAGAGATCGGGGCCGATGACTGTCCGCAGATCGAGGTTTATAATAAGATCGATCTACTGGATGGGGTGACACCTTATATAGAACGGGATGAAAATGGCATCCCGGTTCGGGTCTGGGTCTCCGCTGTACAGGACAAAGGTCTGGAACTTGTTCTCGACGCCGTGGTCGAACGCCTGCAATCCGAGCGGGTAATAGAGCGTATTTGCCTGCCATCACAACAAGGCCGCCTGCATGCCCGGCTCTATGCCCTCGGCGCCGTGCAACATGAAGAAGTGGCGGCCGATGGTTACTGGCTGATGGACCTGGACCTGCCCCGTCAGACCTGGGATGGTTTGTGTAAACACGAAGCCCTTGCTGATTATATTTTACCCTCTGATCAAGACCCACGCCTTGCGGCTGGCGGCGAAGCCCAATAGAATGCACCCTTCCTGTCGGTGAAAGAAATCACCGCATCTTTTTAATGAAAGACAAATCAAGACGACATCGGAGAGACTCATGGCCTGGAATGAACCGGGTGATTCCGGCAATAAAGATCCCTGGGGTGGACGGAAAGATCAACAAGGTCCCCCCGATCTGGACGAAATCATCAAGAAACTGCAAAAGAAATTTTCCGGCCTGTTTGGCGGCAAAGGTGGTGGCGGTAGTCGTGGTACGGGTCTCGGCGCAGCCGGTAGTGCCGGTGCCAGTTTTTTCCTGATCCTGGTGCTGGCCGTGTGGGCCTTGTCAGGTATCTATATTGTCGATGAAGGTCGGCAGGGCGTTGTCCTGCAATTCGGTGCCTTCAACGAGATCACTAACCCGGGGCCACACTGGTATCCCCGTTTTATCCAAAGCGTGGAAGTTGTCAATGTCGAGCAGGTGCGGAGTGTCAATTTGGGGCTGCGTAAGGACGAAGCATTGATGCTGACCCAGGATGAAAATATCGTCGATATCAAATTTACTGTGCAATACAAGGTCAAGGATGCCCGTGAGTTCCTGTTTAATGTTCGGGACCCGGATGCCACCCTGCGTCAGGCAACGGAAAGCGCCATGCGTGAAATCGTCGGCAAGAATGAAATGGACTTTGTCATTAAAGACGGTCGTCCCCAGGTCGGTGCGCGTACCCGGGATCTGATCCAGCAAATTCTCGATGCTTATAAATCCGGTGTCCTGGTGACCAATCTCAATCTGCAGGATGCGCAGCCGCCGCAACAGGTACAGCATGCCTTCAATGATGCCATCAAGGCGCGTGAAGATGAACAACGCCAGATCAATGAAGCGGAAGCCTATTCCAATGACATCTTGCCCAAGGCCCGTGGTAAGGCCGCGCGCGTGATCCAGGAGGCCGAGGCCTATCGTGAACAGGTGGTCTCCAGGGCCAAGGGTGAGGCGGAACGTTTTACCAAGGTACTGACCGAATATAACAAGGCGCCTAAGGTGACACGTGAACGTCTGTATCTGGAAGCGATGGAATCGGTTTTGTCCAACTCCAACAAGGTGATGGTGGATGTGAAAAAGGGCAACAGCCTGATCTATTTACCTTTGGATAAAATAAACCAGCGCCGGAATCCGCCAGCCGATTTACAAAACGTGAAATCAGATAATAACAACAGTACCATACCATCAGACTCACGTGAAAATAGCCGAGAACGGTTCCGTACCCGGGAGACACGCTAATGAATACAGCCAAGATATCCATCCTCGCGCTGGTCGTGGTCGCAGCTTTGCTGTTCTTGACTACTGTGTTTACGGTGAATGAACGTGAAACGGCGATCAAGTTTCGTCTCGGTGAAATCGTCAAGACCGACTACACGCCCGGCATTTATTTCAAACTGCCCTTCGTCAATAATGTGCGCAAGTTTGACAAGCGCATCCTGACCCTGGATGCCCGGCCGGCGCTTTATCTGACCAAGGAGAAAAAGAATGTAAACGTCGACTTCTTCGTCAAGTGGCGTATCAAGGACGTGGCAACTTATTACAAAACCATGTCTGGTGGTAATGAGCGTACCGCGATGGAGCGTATTTACACCATTATCAACGATGGTCTGCGTGATGAATTCAGTAAGCGGACGATCCTGGAATTGCTCTCAGGCGAGCGCAAGGAAATCATGAGTACCACCACCACGGTATCCAATGAACAGGTCAAGCGTTTTGGTATTGAAGTGGTAGACGTGCGCATCAAGCGCATCGATTACTCAGAAGATATCAGTGAATCGGTCTATAACCGTATGGTGGCTGAACGTACCCGGGTTGCCAAAGACTACCGCTCCCGTGGCGCCGAGGCGGCTGAAAAGATCCGTGCCGGTTCCGATAGACAGGTGACGATCCTCAAGGCGGAGGCCTATCGTAAATCGCAACGGACCCGTGGTGAAGGTGATGCCAAGGCCTCGGAAATTTATGCCAAAGCCTATAACCGTAATCCCGAGTTCTATTCTTTCTATCGAAGCCTGGATGCCTATCGCACCGCCTTTAGCAGTGAAGGCGATGTATTGGTCATCGAGCCGGACTCCGAGTTTTTCAGTTACTTTAAAAACAAACGGGCCTCGAAAAAGTAATCAGGTATTGAAGGCTAGGCGTTAATATGTGGCACGAGATTCTGATTGCGGTCGCGCTGGTGATGGTGATCGAAGGTATATTACCTTCGATCAATCCCCGTGCCTTTCGCCGTACCATGCAGGTTATGACCGAAATGGATGATCGCTTTTTGCGTAGCTGGGGCCTGATCATCATGACCATCGGCGCGGTCCTGCTGTATTTTGCCAAGACCTGATTGCCAATCGATAACGCCGTACTGAAACCACTCCAATGAAAGAAATCGATCGCTGGTTACTGCCTGAAGGCATTGAAGAAGTCCTGCCGCCCCAGGCCCGTCAACTGGAGGCCCTGCGTCGGCGTTTGCTGGATATGTATGACAGCCGGGGTTATGACCTGGTGATGCCACCCTTCATTGAATACCTGGAATCCCTGTTGACCGGTACCGGTCACGATTTGGACCTCAAGACCTTCAAACTGACCGATCAACTGACCGGTCGTTTGATGGGCGTGCGTGCCGACATGACTCCCCAGGTGGCGCGTATCGATGCCCATCATTTGAAAAGCAAGACACCGACACGCCTGTGTTATCTGGGCACGGTATTACATACCCGGCCGAGTGGCTTTGCCGCCTCACGCAGTCCCTTGCAAGTGGGTGCCGAGTTATACGGTCATGCCGGCGTTGAGAGTGATATCGAGATCTTCGCCCTGATGGTCGAGACCCTGCGCCTGTGTGGTGTTGAGCAAAGCTTTTTTGATCTGGGTCATGTCGGTATCTATCGTGGCCTGGCAAAGCAAGCCGGACTGAATAGCACTCAGGAAGATGAATTGTTCGATGTCTTGCAGCGTAAATCGCAACCGGATATGCGTGAGCTGCTTGGCAAATGGTCATTGGATAACAAGCTCACCGACAAATTTTTAGGCCTATCAGACCTGAATGGTGATGCCAGCGTATTGGCTGAAGCCAAAAAGTTGCTGAAGGGCAGCGATAAGAGTGTACTCGCTGCACTGGATTATCTGCAGCAGATGGCCGAGTTGATTGCGCAACGGCTTGAAGGTATTGCCGTGCATTTCGATCTGGCCGAGCTGCGTGGTTATAACTATCACACCGGTGCGGTGTTTGCCGCCTTTGTTCCCGGTCAGGGTAGCGCCGTGGCCCAGGGTGGACGGTATGATGATATTGGTCGGGTGTTTGGTCAGGCCAGACCGGCCACCGGTTTCAGTACCGATTTGAAGACCCTGTTGTCGCTTTCGAAGGCGCAAGCCGGACCAGTTTCGGGTATATTTGCCCCGGCCGAACAGGATCAGGGATTGACCAGAGTCGTTACAGAATTGCGCCAGCAAGGTGAACGGGTAGTGTGTGCACTGCCAGGTCAGCAGGGTGGCGCCAAAGAGATGGGTTGTGACCGGCAATTGCTCAATAACAATAACCAATGGCAAGTCGAGCCGGTCTAACAAATTATTAATCACTGCTTAAAGAGATAGGGTTATGGGGAAGAATGTAGTTGTAATAGGTACCCAATGGGGCGATGAGGGTAAGGGCAAGGTCGTTGATTTGTTAACAGACAATGCCAATGCCGTAGTGCGTTTTCAAGGTGGCCACAATGCTGGTCATACGCTGGTCATCGATGGCCAGAAGACCGTCTTGCACCTGATTCCATCCGGTATCCTGCGTGAGAATGTCACCTGCATGATTGGCAACGGTGTGGTGCTGGCCCCCGATGCTCTGTTGAAAGAACTGGCTATGCTGACAGAGAAGGGCGTCAATACCGAAGGTCGCCTGTTTATCAGTGAGGCCTGTACCCTGATTCTGCCTTATCACATCGCCCTCGATCAGGCACGCGAGATCGCCCGTGGGAAAAAGGCTATTGGCACCACCGGTCGCGGTATCGGCCCGGCCTATGAAGACAAGATCTCCCGTCGCGGCTTGAAAGTCGGCGACATGCTGCACCGCGAACGCTTTGCCGCTCGTCTCGGCGAAGTACTGGATTATCACAACTTCGCCCTGAAAAATTACTTTAAGACCGATACCGTCGATTTCCAGAAGGTCCTCGATGAAGGTCTGGAATGGGCCGAACGTATTCGTCCTATGGTGGCCGATGTGACCGGCATGCTGCATACCCTGCGTGCCGAAGGCAAGCAGGTCATGTTCGAAGGGGCACAGGGTACCTTGCTGGATATCGACCACGGGACCTATCCCTATGTGACTTCATCGAACCCCACCGCCGGCGGCGCTTGTACCGGTACCGGTGTCGGTCCCCGGGATATTGATTACATCCTTGGCATTACCAAGGCCTATACCACCCGTGTCGGGGCTGGTCCTTTCCCCACTGAATTATATGACGGTGAGGCCCTGAATGACCCCATCGGCGCCCATTTGGCCAAAGAAGGCCATGAGTTCGGTTCCACCACCGGTCGCCCACGCCGTTGTGGCTGGCTGGATGCGGTGTCATTACGTCGTTCCGTGAACATCAATTCTCTGTCCGGTATTTGTCTGACCAAGATGGACGTACTGGATGGCCTGGAAACCTTGCGTATCGCCGTGGGCTATGACTGCGACGGCCAGAATCTGGATACCCCGCCCATCGGCGCCGATGCCTATGAGCAGTGCCAGCCCAGCTATATCGAGATGCCAGGCTGGTCGGAAAGCACGGTTGGGGTGAAGAAGTACGATGACTTGCCGGCAAACGCCAGGGCCTATATCAAGAAGATTGAAGAGGTCGTGGGTGTCACGGTTGATATTATTTCCACCGGACCGGACCGCAACGAGACCATCGTTCTGCGTCACCCATTCGCCTGAGGAAATTAACGGACACAAAAAAACCCGACGGGCGACCGTCGGGTTTAGTGTTTTAGATGTATCATGTAAAAGATGGTGCCGAGGAGAGGACTTGAACCTCCACGGGGTTGCCCCCACTAGCACCTGAAGCTAGCGCGTCTACCAATTCCGCCACCACGGCAAAGACAGCCGG
>Ga0209633_10001589_pt1 | contig 23065 bp, 21 predicted proteins | sample Cruoilmetagenom1_FD_187290 | JGI IMG/M metagenome (GOLD analysis project Ga0209633, IMG submission 187290) | Oil polluted marine microbial communities from Coal Oil Point, Santa Barbara, California, USA - Sample 1 (SPAdes) (version 2) | ecosystem: Environmental > Aquatic > Marine > Oil seeps ...
GAATGTGCTGAAACAAATGGTTGAGGATGGTCAGCCTATCAAACAAAAACTGAATGTCATCATCTCTGACATCGAAATGCCTGAAATGGATGGGTATACTTTGACAATGGAAATCAGAAAGCATGAGCTGCTCAGGGATATACCGATAATTTTGCATACCTCTTTGACAGGTCAGTTTAATTCCAAGATGGTTGAACAAGTCGGGGCAGACAGTTTTGTGCCGAAATTTCATGCTGAATCCCTGGCTGATGAAGTCAAGTCATTCATTAAATGAGATGAATTCATTTGATCTGAATATATAAACCGTATGCCCGTTTTGATGAGGCAATATTCCAGCTTGTTCGAGATCATTATGCCTACGGTAGAAATAACAAAAATCTAGATAATAGCGTGACAGACGAAATCCTTTCTACAGAGCAATATGACGCTTTTCGCCATTTCCTGGAGGAGGCCTGTGGTATTGTGCTGGGGGAAAATAAGCATTATCTGGTCACCAGCCGCCTGAATCGTCTGACTAAAGAGTTTTCCTTTCCGACTATCGGCGCCATGCTGGATACACTGGCGCTCGGCACCAATACACAATTAAAGGAACGTATCATCGATGCGATGACAACCAATGAAACCAGCTGGTTTCGGGATACTTACCCTTATGAAATCCTGCGTCATGAGCTTCTGCCGCAATATTCAAAAAATAAACCCAGTGCCTTTCGGATCTGGTCCGCTGCCTGTTCAACCGGACAGGAGGCCTACTCCATTAGTATGACCATTGCCGAATACCAGATGGCCAATCCGGGTGCATTATCCACTTTTCTCGAAATTGTCGGGACGGATATATCGCCCACGGTGCTTAAATTAGCCCGGGATGGTATCTATGACGAAATTAATATTGTGCGGGGTTTATCCGAGGAAAGACGGGAACGCTATATGATCCAGAAAGATGATAAGTGGCATGTCCGGGATGCGATTAAGGCGCCGACAAGGTTTGCTGATTTGAATCTTTTTGGCAGTTATTCATTGTTGGGTAAATTTGATATTATTTTTTGCCGCAATGTTCTGATCTATTTCTCATCTGAAAGCAAGACCGACCTCCTCAATCGTATGGCCCAGGTCCTGAACCCGGGGGGCTATCTCATCCTGGGTGGTTCTGAATCACCAACCGGTTATAGCCCCGCCTTTGAAATGGTCCGTTATGCGCAGGGCGTTATCTATCGCCTGAAAGATAACTGGCAGCCCTGAACGCCTTTACTGCAGGTATTAAAATACCTTAAAACTGGCCTGATGTTGCCGCTACCCCTCGTGGTTTGCCGCCAGTCTATCAGTAAAAATCAATAATAATCAATATCTTAAGTTGTGGCACGACAGTTGCAATATCCTTGTCAAACATAGACACAGGGTATGAATATGCAATTTAACTTTGAAAAATATCTCGGCTTTCACGAACCCGCACTGCATTTACAAAGTCGTCGTGCCCAGGTATTGGCCGCCAATGTCGCCAATGCCGATACACCCAAGTTCAAGGCCAGGGATATTGATTTCAGGGCGACCATGGAACAGGTTGCCAAAGACCCAAAGGGGCGTGGTCCTTTGCAAGAGACCAGCGTCCGCCATATTCAACCCCCTCAATTCACTGCTAACGGTTACGAAGTGCTTTACCGTCAGCCGCATCAGCCATCAATAGACGGTAACACGGTGGAGCCTGAAACAGAGACGGCTGCCTTCATGGAAAATTCCATGCGTTACATGGCCAGCCTGCGTTTTCTGGGTGGCAAGTTCAATACACTTTCAACAGCAATCAAGGGTCAATAATGTCTTTATTTAAATTATTTGATGTGTCCGGCACGGCATTACATGCCCAGACACTACGCTTGAATACAACGGCCAGTAACATGGCCAATGCCAATACGGTGAGCAGTAGTATCGATAAGACTTACCGGGCCAGACATCCGGTCTTTGCACCTATGCTGGATGACCTTGAGCAACAGCAACAAGGTGTTGGTGTAAAAGTCCTGGGCATCGTCGAGAGTAACGCACCGATTAAACGGGAATTTAATCCTAACCATCCTTTGGCGGATGGAGAAGGATTTATTTCATTACCGAATGTAAACATTGCCGAAGAGATGGCGAATATGATTTCTGCCTCTCGTTCCTATCAATCCAATATTGAAATGATGAATAGTGCCAAACAAATGATGTTACGCACTATCTCACTTGGTCAGTAACTGAGGAGTTAACAGCATGAACGGAATAGACAAGAGTCTGGATCCGACACTGGCACCGCCAACTTTTGAAGATCTGGGCCTGGCACGTCCCAAGGAATCACTCAAAGAAAAGAACCTGGGTCAGGATGAATTCCTGTCACTCATGATTGCCCAGATGGGTAACCAGGACCCCATGAAACCCATGGAAAACGGTGAGTTCATCAGTCAGATGGCCCAGTTCAGTGCGGCCAAGGGTATGAAAGAGATTAAGGATTCATTTTCATCACTGGCCGAGGCATTGCAATCCAGTCAGGCCCTGCAAGCCTCCAGCATGGTGGGTCGTACCGTACTAATACCGGGCAATGTGGCCAGTCTGTCTGAAGAGGGCAAGCTTGAGGGGAGCGTTGATTTGAAAAACGGCGCCCCCGAACTAGTTGTCAGTGTTTTGGATGGCGCCGGACAGTTATTAAAGAAAATTAACCTGGGACGTCAGCAGCCCGGCCAGATTGATTTTAGCTGGAATGGTGTAATAGATCGTGGGATTGATTCACCTGATGCGGCAACACAACAGGCGGAACCCGGCAAATATAAAATTCGTGCCGAGGTTATTTATGAAGGTAAACCAGAGGCGGTTGATATTCTGGTTAAGGATAAGGTGGAAAGTGTCTCGCTGGGTAAGGGCATCAAATCTGTCACCCTGAACTTGTCAAATTCAGGTTCTGCGACACTTTCTCAAATTAAAGAAGTCATGTGATCTAGTCATAAGGAGTAATAGATATGCCTTTTCGTTCAGCACTAAGTGGAATTAACGTTGCGGGTAATGACCTGAAGGTCATTGGCCATAATGTGGCGAATGCCAGTACCACCGGTTTTAAAGGCTCCCGCGCCGAGTTTGTCGATGTGTATGCCAATGCGGCAGAAGGTGCATCGGCCAATGCCATCGGTTCCGGTGTCCGCCTGGCGGCCGTGAGTCAGCAGTTTGGTCAGGGTAATATCGGTTTTACCGATAACAAACTTGACCTGGCGATCAATGGTCGTGGTTTTTTTATCCTGGATGATAATGGTGGCCGCGCCTATAGCCGTAATGGTATTTTTTCGGTTGACCGGGAAGGTTGGGTGGTCAACTCAAGTGATCAGAAGCTGGTGATGAGTGAAACCGATCCCAAGGGTAATTTGACCGGCGGTGTTGGACCCTTACGGATTGATAAATCCAACATCAGTCCCAAGCCCACCAGTGTGATTGAAGTGGGTGTGAATGTGGATAGTGGTCAGGACCGCCCGCTGTCTGTACCGTTTGATCCAGACACACCATCTTCCTTTAACCATTCCACATCACTGACACTTTATGATTCCCTGGGCGTAGAACACTTGTCCACGATCTATTTCGTCAAAGGTGAACAACCCAACACCTGGGAAGTTTATACCACGGTCGATGGCAAGGATGTGAAGGGTGGTTTACAAGCTCCTTTTGACCCGGACATGGTGACCTTCGATGGCGCCGGTCGTCTGGCGGCCATCAATGGTTTGCCTATTCCCCCCGGTAAGATTAACTATCCGGATTATATGACAGACACCGGTGCGGCCCCGATGAAAATGGCGATTGATTTGCTGGGTGCAACACCGAGTACCCAGTACGGGGGCAAGTTCGATGTGAATGCCCTGGTGCAGAATGGTTACACCACCGGTCGAGTGATCAGTGTGGACGTGGATGAAACCGGTTATATCACCACCCGTTACAGTAATGGTCAGTCTCGCCAACTAGGTATGGTCAGTCTGGCGGACTTTGCCAATGTCCAGGGCCTGCGCCAGTTGGGTGATACCGCATGGGCGGAGAGTTTTGCTTCCGGTACACCGCTGGTGGGCAATCCCGGATCCGGTACCGTGGGCTTGATTCAGCCCGGCTCACTGGAAGACTCGAATGTGGACCTGACCGGGGAACTGGTAAAAATGATTATTGCGCAGCGAAACTTCCAGGCCAGTGCGCAAGTCGTTCGAACGGCTGATACCGTGACACAAACGGTCATCAATATTCGTTAATAAACATCACTAGTTACGGGAAGCACTATGGATCGCATGTTGTATGTCGCCATGAACGGGGCCAAGCAGAATATGCTGGCCCAGTCGGCCAATACCAATAATCTGGCCAATGTCAGTACCACCGGTTTCCGGGCTGACTTTGCCAGTTTCCGCAGTATGCCGGTATTTGGTAATGGTCATCCGACCCGTGCCTATGCCATGGCGGAACGGCCCGGCGTCAATTTAAACCCGGGAAGTTTGAGTACAACGGGCAATCCACTGGATATTGCCGTTGATGGCGAAGGCTATATTGCTGTGCAGGCGGCTGATGGTAGTGAGGCCTATACAAGAGCAGGCAATTTGCGTCGGACTGCAGCGGGTGTACTACTGAGCAGTTCCGGTGAACCGGTGCTGGGTAATGGTGGTCCGATCAGTTTACCACCATCGAACAATATAGAAATTTCGACTGAGGGCACGGTATCGGTTATGTCTCTCGATGCAAATGATGGAACGTTGCAGGAAATCGATCGTATAAAACTGGTTAATCCGCTGCCCGGCGACTTGTACAAGGGTAATGACGGTTTGTTACGACTCAAGGATGGGGGACAAAGCCCGGCCAATGCCAGTGTGAGAGTCGTGTCGGGCGCGCTTGAAACGAGCAATGTCAATGTCACCGAGGCCCTGGTCAATATGATCGAACTGGCCCGTCAGTTTGAGTTACATGTAAAAATGATGCGCACTGCCGATCAACAGGCGGAAAAGGTGTCATCGTTGATGCGTTTGAGCTAATAAAATTGGAGTAACACAATGTCACAAGCATTATGGGTTGGCAAGACAGGTCTGGAAGCACAGAACACCAGACTCGCGATCATCAGTAATAATTTGGCTAATGCCAGTACTACGGGTTACAAACGCGATCGAGCATTATTTGAGGACCTCCTGTATCAAAACGTCCGTCACGCAGGAGGCCGGACCAGTCAGGATACGGAACTACCTTCCGGCTTGTCCCTGGGTACCGGTGTCAAAATGGTCGCAACACAAAAATTGCATACACAGGGTAATGTTCTGCAAACCCAGAATACCTATGACATGGCCATTCAGGGTTATGGCTATTTTCAGGTACTTCATCCAAATGGCAGCATGTCTTATAGCCGTAATGGTGAATTTCATATTAATGGTGAGGGTGAGATAGTGACCTCATCAGGCTATAAACTGCAGCCGGACATTGCATTGCCCGCCAATGCCATGAGTGTCTCGATTGGTACCGATGGTACGGTTTCCATTACTACGCCAGGCAGTCCTGAGCTGACTAATATTGGACAGATTACTATGGCGATGTTTCAGAACCCGGCAGGCTTGCAGCCGGTTGGACAAAATCTGTTTCTTGAAACTGCCGCCAGTGGGGGGCCACAGATTGGTGTGCCGGGAACGAATGGCCTGGGAACCATCCATCAAGGGTCGCTTGAAGGTTCAAATGTAAATGTGGTGGAAGAACTGGTTAGTATGATCGAAACACAACGGGCCTATGAAATGAATTCAAAGGCCATTGCAACCATGGATCAGATGCTGCAATACCTGAATAACAATACATGATGGTTAATATGATGAAGACGTATGCATATAAGCTAGTTACATTTTGTCTGCTGGTGCTTGTGGTCATTATGAATACGGCCTGTGTCAATTCACCCTTATTCAGAAAAAAGTCCGATCCCTATGCACCCAGCAAGCCAGAGCCGGCAGAGATCAGTCAGCGCTATAATGGCTCTATCTACCAGGAAGGCATGACGGTGGGTATGTTTGATAACAGAACTGCCAGGCAAAAAGGCGACATCCTGACGATTGAATTGGCTGAAACGGCATCTGCCGGCGCCCAGTCAAACACCACCACCAAAAAAGAGAATTCTGTAGACCTGCCGTCGCCCACTGTTGCCGGTGACAAGGTGACGAAAGACGGTAAAGAGGTATTGAGCAATCAGTTTGAGGGCGGGCGTGATTTCAGTGGTTCGGGTGATACTGCACAGTCACATAATCTGAGTGGCAAGATCACCGTGACAGTCGCGGAAGTATTACCCAATCGTAATCTGGTGGTGCGCGGACAAAAATTATTGAATCTCAATCAGGCCAGTGAATTTATTCGTATTTCAGGTATTGTCCGACCGGAAGATATTAAGCCAGATAACACCGTACTTTCAAGTCGACTGGCCAATGCACATATTATTTACGGCGATAGTGGCACCATGTCATCGGCCAATACTATGGGGCCGTTGGGCAAGTTCTTTAACAGCAAAAACTATCCATATTAATCAAGCAGGTCGTGATGATGTTAACTAGCATAAATTATAAAAAGTATTTTCTTGGCTCTGCATTCTTGCTACTGCTTGCAAGTCCTCTTTCTGCACAGGCTGAGCGTATCAAGGACATTTCCCAGGTTGCCGGTGTACGGACTAACCAGTTGGTCGGTTATGGCCTGGTGGTTGGACTGGACCGCACAGGTGATGGCGCCACGGCATTTACAGCGGAAAGCCTGAAAAATATGTTGAATCGTCTGGGTGTGATTATGCCGACGGATGTTAACCTGCAATCCAAGAATGTTGCGGCGGTATCGATTCATGCTGAACTTCCGGCCTTTACCAAACCGGGGCAACGGCTGGACATTACGGTTTCATCTATTGGTGATGCCAAGAGTCTGCGCGGTGGTAGTTTGTTAATGACGCCCTTGAAAGGTGTCGATGGCAATGTCTATGCCATTGCACAAGGCAATGTGGTGGTCAGTGGGTTTGGCGTGGAAGGGGTTGATGGTTCCAGGATTTCCGTGAATGTACCCAGCGTGGGTAGAATTCCCAATGGCGCCAGTATTGAACGCGCGGTGGAAACGCCCTTTGGTGACAGGAATGAGTTAACCTTGAATCTCCGTCAGCCTGATTTTACCACCTCCAATGCGGTTGCCCGGGCGATCAATACCAGCATCGGACCCGGTACAGCCTATTCTATCGATGCCGGTTCGGTGAATGTTAATGCGCCACTGGATCTGGCACAACGGGTTGCCTTCATATCACTACTCGAAAATATCGAAGTGACGCCTGGCGAGGCGCCGGCACGTATTATCGTTAATTCCCGAACCGGTACCGTGGTAATAGGTCGGCATGTTCGCGTGATGCCGGCAGCCGTTGCCCATGGCAGCCTGACTGTCACCATCACCAACAGACAGGATGTGAGCCAGCCCGCACCTCTTTCAGAGGGGCAAACTGTGGTGGTACCGGCAACAGATATCAATGTAGAGGAAAAAAATAGCCGCATGTTTAAGTTCGATCCGGGTGTGACCCTGGACGAAATCGTCAAGGCGGTTAATCAGGTCGGGGCTGCCCCCGGTGATTTGGTCGCCATACTGGAAGCCCTTAAAGAAGCCGGCGCCTTAAGTGCGCAATTATTGGTAATCTAGGGATCTGGCCCGAATAGCACTTAGTTAAGCCAAAATGTAGGGTGGGCGTAGCGTTTTTTGCGTAACCTACCAAGCGTTGCACCGCAACTCAAACTGTTTTTTTAATGAGTGCCTGGTGGCACGCGTTGGTGGGTTACGGTGCAAAGAGCGCGCCTAACCCACCCTACATTGGATAGGGAGCCGTTTAAGTAAGGCCATTAGGATCTGGCCCATTTCTTGCTCTTACATACTGAGCACACCGACAAATGAGAGATAAGTTCGGATCATGCAGGTTAAAGGCAATCAATATATTTATAGCGATATTTCAGGTCTAAACGATCTGAAAGTACAGGCTCGTGCGGATCAACAAAGCGCCATAAAGGACGTTGCCAAGCAATTTGAGAGCCTGTTTATGAATATGATGCTAAAGAGTATGCGTGATGCGAGTATGGGTGATCCGATTTTTGATAATAATCAGTCTTTAATGTATCGGGATATGTTTGACCGGCAACTGTCTTTGTCGATGAGTAAAGGCCAGGGCATGGGGCTGGCAGAAGTGCTTGAACGCCAGTTGACACATCAAATACCGGGTGCATCCGGTAAGCAGCCTGTTGCGGATAATCAGCTCATGACAAAGATGGCCTATCAAGCAGATAAGGCATTTCCGGCACATCCCGTCAAGCAGATTAACAACTACATTCCCCAGTCAGCTTATCCATCGCCGACTTATACTCTGCAACCGCTCAATACCGTAAGGAAAGTAGACTTGTCAGCGGATATCAACAGCCCACAGGAAAAATTTATTCGTGAACTCTGGCCAATGGCAGAGGCTGCCGCAGAAGAACTGGATACCTTGCCTGAGGTGTTGATTGCCCAGGCCGCATTGGAAACCGGCTGGGGTAAACACGTTTCTAAAGATGCAAATGGTAACAGCAGTTTTAATCTGTTTAACATCAAGGCCGGTAAGGCCTGGGATGGAAAATCAATTGACAAAACAACCATTGAGTTTAATCACGGTACGCCAGTCAAGGAAGCTGCGAAATTCCGCGCCTATGATTCTTACGCAGAAAGCTTCCAGGACTATGTCAATTTTCTTAAATCCAATGACAGATATAGTAATGCTTTGAGAGAGGCGGCTGACCCGGAAAAATATATCCGTGGCCTGCATCGGGCCGGCTATGCCACCGACCCGGCCTATGCCGACAAGGTGCTGAATATCATTGATCGAGAATGGGATGTGATTAACAAGACCATTTCTTTATATGAAGGACTGGAAACCAATGCATAATTTAGACATGGGGTGTCCTTAAATGGCTGGTGATATGCTCGGAATTAGCATAACGGGCGTGGCAGCTGCCCAGCGCGCGTTGGCGACCACCGGGCATAATATTGCCAATGCCAATACAGAGGGTTATTCCCGTCAGAAAATCACCATGGAGGCCAGACCGCCTTCAGGCTCGGGTAAGGCTGCTATTGGTAACGGCGTCGTTGTTAATGATGTCCACCGTGTCTATGATGATTTTATCACTGGCCAGGTGCGTAGTGTTTCCTCTTTGTCCACCTCGATGGAAATGAACCATGATTACACCGTACAGGTGGACAATATGCTGGCCGACACCAAGGCGGGCCTGGCGCCTACCATGCAGGAGTTTTTCGGTGCAGTAAATGGGGTGGCGAATAATCCTTCCTCAACCTCATCCAGACAAGTGATGTTGGGAGCGGCACGCTCTCTGGTTGATCGCTTTCAGTATCTTGATGAACGCTTTGAAGTGATTCGTTCAGCGGCGAATAAAAATATGAAAACCCTGACGGTCGAAATTAATGAGTTGGCCAGTTCGATTGCCGCTATAAACCACCGGATTGTTACCGCCAGCGAAATAGGTTCAGAACCACCGAACGATTTGCTGGATCAGCGTGATCAATTATTAAAAGAATTATCGGAACGAGTCGGTATCCGTGTCACGTATCAGAATACAGGTACGATGAATGTCTATATCGGTAACGGTCAGCTCCTCGTGGTCGGGCAACGGGCATCTACCATAGCCGTTGAAGGTACACCGGCAGACCCCCGTCAATTAGATGTGATATTTCAAGGCCCGGATAGTAAAAGTATTATTACTCAATCTATCTCTGGCGGCAAGCTGGGTGGTTTGCTTGATTTTCAAAAAACAGTACTCGATCATTCACAAAATGAACTGGGCTTGATCGCGATTGGTGTCAGCAAGGCTTTTAATGATCAGCATAAACTGGGTATGGATATACACAGTGAACTGGGTAGAAACTTTTTTAGCGAGACAGAAAAACTATCACCCCAGGTTCTGCCGAATAAGAATAACAAGGGTGATGCTGTTATATCGGCGACAATAACCAATATCGATAACCTTACAGCAAGTGAATACCAGTTGTCCTATTTTGAGGGACAATACCGCTTGATCAGGCGGGATGATGACAAGGTCATCGGTGAATTCAGTTCTCTGCCGGCTGAGTTTGAAAGCGAGGGTTTTTCTTTGCAGCTTGACAAAGGCTCGATGGCCAATCTCGATACGGTCATTATTAGACCAACCCGCCTCGGTGCGAAGCGTATTGATGTCAAGATTGATGATATAAACAAGATCGCTGCCGCCTCTCCGGTCAGGGTTGAGGCGTCAATTGATAATCTGGGCACAGGTAAAATAAAGATGGGCGAGGTGCTGGACACCAATACACCCTCTTTTGCCATAAAAAATGGCACCATGACGCCGCCCTTTGCGATACGTTTTATCGATGAACATCATTTTGAGTTACTGGATAACACGGGGATGCCTGTTCCCATAACACGTCTGGCCTTACCGGAAGAATCGAAACTGCTGGAGCACAAGGATGGCCGGGATATGCTCAAGCAGGATATGGATGAGGATGGGGAGCAAGCCGACCCTCCTGTCGTTGAAACCGCTATTTTTTATGATCGTGAAAATGGTATCAATATTTTCCCCACGCCAGGGGGAGAAGAACCGGGCTTCAGGGTGACTTTCACGGGCGAACCGGTCAAAGGTGATACCTTCAGGGTGGAATATAATGAAGATGGTACAACAGACAACAAGAATATTATTGCCCTTTCCATGTTACAGGAGAAGCCGATCCTGGCAAACGGTACGTCGAGTTTCTCGGATGTGTATGCTGATTTGATTACCCGTATAGGCACCAAAACACATGAGCTGGAAATCAATAACAAGGCGCAAACATTGTTACTTGCACAAGTGGTGTCAAAACGGGAATCTGTTTCCGGAGTGAATATGGATGAAGAGGCGGCAAATCTGGTGCGTTATCAAAAACTCTTTCAGGCCAACGCACAGATTATTGCCGTGTCCCAAAAAATGCTGGATGTCTTAATGGCGGCCTTCAGGTAAACACCATGCGCGTATCGACGAATCAAATTCAAATGGGTGCAATTAATGCCATGCTGGATCAACAATCCGGTCTGGCCAAGATACAACAACAGGTCGCATCAGGCAAACGGGTGATATCGCCTGCTGATGATCCCGTTGGCATAGCACAGGTGATCAACCTGCAGGACTCACTGAAGCGGACTGAGCAACTACAGAAAAATATCGGTAATGCCAAGGGTCGTTTATCCCTCGAAGAAGGTGTGCTGGATGGCGTCACAAAAATCATGCAACGGGTGCGAGAGCTTGCCGTGTATGGCAACAATGCTACGCAGACCAATGATACCCGTGGCTATATTGCGGAAGAAATCACCCAACTGGGTGATGAATTACTCGGGCTGGCCAATACCATGGACTCAGATGGTGAATTCTTGTTTGCCGGTTCGAAGGGACAATTTAAACCTTTTTCAAAGGACGACAAGGGAAACTTTCTTTATTACGGTGATGACACGCAACGCTTTGTGCGCGTCGGGCCTCGTCGCCAGATTGCCATTGGTGATACCGGCACCGAGGTGTTTCGCAAGATTCGCGAGGGCAATGGCACCTTCATTGTGACGGAAAGCCTCAATAATACCGGCAGTGGCGTGTTGGATCAGGGCTCATCCAAGGGGCATTTTGATTTTGGTACCTATGCCCTAATCATGGACAAAAAGGACAACCTGAACCCCAATGAGCCTCTGACCTATCGGATTATTAATGATAAGGGTGAGGAGATTGTGCCGCAGACAATCTTTGCCGAAGGGAATGCCATTTCTTTTGAGGGTGTGCAAATGTTCATCCTGGGTGAACCCGATCCCGGTGATTACTTTGTCATTCGTCCCAGTCAACATCAGGATATCTTTACCACCCTACAAAAGCTGGTCGTCGCGCTGAAAGATTCCCGCAATACGGCGGCTGACCATGCCTTTTTACATAACGAGGTCAATCGCGCCCTGGCATCGGTTGATACCGCCATGGGCAAGGTCCTGGATGTCAGGGCCAGTGTCGGTACGCGCCTGAATGCGCTGGATAGCCAACAAAGTATCAACGAGGCCTTTAGCATCCAGTTGAAAGAACTGATCTCGAATATTGAAGATCTGGACTTTGGGCAAGCCGTGAGTGAACTGAATGGCCGCAAGGTGGGCCTGGAGGCTTCGCAGAAGGCCTTTGTCAAAGTTCAGGAAATTTCCCTCTTCAACCACCTGTATTAAACGGGTGAGCCCAGCCCCCCGGCGTTGATTTACGCCACATCAAAACCATTTAATTATTTAGGGAATATTTTGCCCCATATACTATATATATATGGCCGTTTTGGGGTGTTGTCGGCCTGGCCAGGGACTGTTTGCCAATCGCTGCTCTCAATAAGTCGGTGTAAACAGACCGGTTTGAAAATAACAAATAAAAATGTTATAAAAATCAATAAGATAAAATCAGCCGTGGCGGCATGTTTTTTCCTCTGAGCCTATAAAGTTTCAAAACCCCCGGACGCTAGTCATTTCGGGAGCGGTGAATATGCCTGTTACAGGGGCGTATATCCGCTTAGGTTTTAATCCCGGCCGCAGTATAAGCGATTGTATCGGGCCAGGAAGAAATAGGAGAGTGCGTCATGCCTCAAATTATTAACACTAATATCATGTCGCTGAACTCGCAGCGTAACCTGAATACTTCTCAGGAATCCATGCGAGTTTCACTGCAGCGTCTGTCGTCAGGTTTGCGCATTAACAGTGCGAAGGACGATGCTGCGGGTCTGGCGATTTCTGAGCGTTTTACTGCCCAGATTCGGGGTCTTAACCAGGCGGCACGTAATGCCAACGATGCGATTTCATTGTCGCAAACGGCTGAAGGTGCGCTGGGTGAGGCAGGTAACAACTTGCAACGTATTCGTGAGCTGTCTATTCAGTCTGCCAATGCCACCAACTCGGCATCTGACCGTTTGGCCCTCCAGGCCGAAGTCGGGCAGTTGGTTTCAGAGCTGGATCGTATCGCGACCAGTGCTGAATTCAACGGCCAGAAACTGCTGGATGGTACCTTCGGTACTGCCGTGTATCAGGTCGGCGCCAACGCCAACCAGACCATCGCCACCACCACGGCCAACTTCCGGACCAACCAGTACGGTAATAACCGAGTCTATGGTGCGGAAACGTCTGCCAGTTCTGGTGCTCGGATTGGCGGTCAGGAAATGCAACTTAATGGTTATCTGGGGCAGGAGCGCATCAGTGTGGTTGAAGGTGACAGTGCCCAGCGAGTCGCTGAACTGGTCAATGCCAAGGGTGACGATACGGGTATTACAGCCTTTGCCAATACCGAAACTAAAATGACCTTCTCCACCACCGGCGCCTTTGTGATGGACGTTAAGTCGAACAATGATTCTTTCAAGAACATTGCCTTTACCGTGAGTGACACCAGCACCACCGATGGTCTGTCGGCGGCCGTGACGGCGTTCAATGATGTGTCCAGCCTCACCGGTGTCACCGCGCGTGTATCGGGTGACGCAACCGGCATCGTGCTGCGGAATGCAACCGGTGACAACATCGCCCTGAGAGACGGTGCAAATGCCAATGCCGGCGATATCATGGTGGGTGACCAGACGCTGGCGGCGGATAGTTCTGTCGATTCCATGGTGATTACCGGTCAGGTTATGTTCGACTCAGTGAAGTCATTCAGTGTCTCTGGCCAGGAAGGCGGAGCCGTGAGCATGGGCACCGAGGCCTCGGCCCTGATGGGGGTTTCTACCATGGACATCAGCTCGGTGGAGGGCGCCAACAAGGCCCTGGCCATTGTCGATGCGGCCCTGTCTTCGGTGAATGGCCAGCGGGCGAAGTTTGGTGCGATTCAGAGCCGATTCGGTTCTACCATCGCCAACCTGACAACCAACTCTGAAAACCTCAGTGCTGCCCGTTCACGTATTCGTGATGCGGATTTCGCAGTGGAAACTTCGGAATTGACTCGTACCCAGATCCTTCAACAGGCGGGTACGGCGATGTTGGCCCAGGCCAACTCGATTCCGCAGAACGTGTTGTCCTTGCTGCAGTAAACGTTTAATGGGAGGGGTGGCTGACACCCTTCCCATTTAAACTCAGCACCGCATATGAGGTGGCGTTATGGCTACAGAAAGTATGACAAGCATAACCTCGAATTTTGCAGTCGGTGGTGTCGCAGATGAGGCCAATAATGGAGAGTCTGCTGGAGACTCCGTGACCCGAATTGGGCGGCAAGAAGTTGCCGACACAAGGCAGGGTTCGGCTGTTGAGCAGGCCCAGGTTTCAAGGGAAAAAATTGACAAGGTTGTCAGCGAACTAAAGGATTTTGTACAGACCATGCAACGGGATCTGAATTTTCATGTAGATGATGCAACTGGACGTGTTGTTATCCGAGTCGTCGAGGTATCGACGAACAAGGTGGTGCGACAGATACCAGAGGAAGAGGTCCTTTCCCTGGCACAGCGTTTGGAAGCAGTATTGGACGACATGCCAACGGGCGTCTTAATTGAGGGCGAAGCCTAGCACGACTGGTATTGGTTTTGCATAGTACCCATGATGGCTGAAATCGTTCGTTTGTTTTCAGCAAGATGTATTACAAATCAAGGGGTTTAAGATGGCGTCCGTTTCATCTGCAGGAATTGGATCCGGGCTGGATGTACCAGCCTTGGTTGAGAAACTGGTTACCGCTGAAGGTGATCCGGTACGCTCACGCCTCGACCGCAAGGAGGCTAAACTCCAAGCGGGGTTATCGGCCATAGGAACCCTTAAAAGTTCCTTGTCCGAGTTTCAGTCTTCACTGAAGGGGTTTCAGAAAATGGAATCTCTTCAGTCGATGGCTGCAACATCTGATGATGAAGGCGTATTAACCGTATCAGCAAGCAATCTTGCTGAGGAAGGTGAATATGAAGTCGAAGTAGAAGAGCTGGCTCAGGCGCAACGCCTTGTCTCGGTCGGCTTTGATTCTGATTTTATGCCACTCGGTTCGGGTTCGTTACGAATCCAGTTCGGTCGGCATGACGAAGATAACAATAAGTTTACCCCCAACCCGGAGCACCCACTGCATGTTCTCAAGATAGAGGATGATCGCAGCTCGCTACGGGACATCCAGAAAACCATTAATGATGCCAAGATCGGTCTCAAGGCATCGATTATTCATGATGACGATGTTGACCGACTTGTGTTGAGCTCGGAATTGACCGGGGCCGATAACAGTATTCGCATCAGTGTGCAGGATGACGATGGCGATAATATGGATATGATCAGTTTATCCATGTTGTCATACGACCCGACATTCAAGGATGGCAAGGGCCGGAATATGGTTGAGTCACGGCAGGCGATGGATGCGGAGCTGGCCATTGATGGGTTGACGGTGTTTAGCAGTTCCAATAATGTATCAGATGTTATCGATGGCGTGACATTAGCACTGAAAGATACCGGTTCTGCCGATATTGAGATCACACTCAATCAACTTCAGGTCGTTGATAAGGTTAAGGGGTTTGTTGACGGGCATAATAAGCTGATTGATGCCATTTCACAACTTTCCGGTTTTGACCCTGAGACGCGTATCTCCGGTCCCCTCAATGGTGATGCAACAGTCCGGGGCGTGGCCAATCAGATACGCCGCATCGTGGGCTCTTCTTTTGCTCACGTAAATGAAAAATATCAATCCCTCGCCAGTGTCGGTATTACCACCAGTTCAACGGGCCAATTAAACCTGAATCAATCCAAGCTTCAGCGCGCGATTGATGATGATATCGAGGAGGTGATGAACCTGTTCTCAAAAACAGGCCGAATGACCGATCCGCAGATGAACTTTCTGAATGCCAGCGAGCGCACGGCATCCGGCACCTATCCCGTTCATGTCAATGATAAACCCACCAAGGGGGGCTATGCCGCTATCCGTATGGATCGAAATAATTTCCCGTTATATGTAAGTGAAAGTAATGATGAATTCGTTCTAAAAGTTGACGGGATCAAAACGGGTAGCATAAAACTCGACCATGGCAACTATTTTAGTGGTCATGAACTTGCCGATGAGATTCAAGAAAAAGTAAATGAAGACGCCAATCTAGTACAGAAAGGGGCAAAAATCTGGACAAGTTTTTATGACCGACGCCTGATTATTGTTTCTGAAAAACTGGGTTCAGGTTCGACCATTGAAATGGTCAGTGGTGATTATGAATTGCAGGAAGATATGGGCTTGTCACTGGGTATGGGACAAGCTGGTCAGGATGTCAAGGGCTCGATAGGCGGGTATCGAACTCTGGGTACGGGGCGTGTATTGACCGGGCAACAGGATATTGATGGTTTGCAAGTCGAATTCCTCGGTGGCGATGAAGGCTCGCGCGGCAAGGTGATTTATTCAAAAGGCGCTGCGGTTCAACTGGATGAATTGATTAATAGCTTTCTGGAATCACAGGGTATCTTGAAGACCAGAACGGATGGTTATAGCGAACGCCTCACTGAAATTGAGCAACAAAGGCGGCGGTTGGAACGTAAACTGGAAAAATCGGAAGAAAGATACCTAAAACAATTTACCAAGCTTGATACCCTGATAGGAAGCATGAATTCGACAAGTCAGTTTCTGGGAAATCAGTTGAAATCGCTACCCGGGGCAAGACGTTCCTCGGGCTAATGGCTAATTTAATATCAACCGGCATGAAGGTGTTGTTATGAATACAGGCAAGTTAAATAATGCAGTTGGAGAGTACAATAAAATAAGTATCACTTCTGGCGTTGAGGCGGCCGATCCGCATCGCCTTATTCAAATGCTCATGCAAGGCGCGCTGGAAAAGGTCGCTATCGCCAAGGGTTATCTGGAGCGAGAAGATCTGGCCAATAAAGGTGTACACATCAGTTGGGCGATATCCATTATAGAGGGACTGCGAACCAGCCTGAATATGGATGAAGGTGGTGAGGTGGCGCAAAACCTGGAAGATATGTATGAGTACATGATTCGTCGCCTGTTACGCGCCAATCTGGAAAATGATATCAGTTTGCTGGATGAGGTCAGTTCCTTATTGCAAACGGTTAAATCAGCCTGGGACAGGTTGCCCGAAATGGCTGCGCAAACGAGTGAAGTGAATACAAATGCAACTGAAGCAGGACAATAAACAGTGGGAGACTCTGGCTTGACTATTCACACCATCGAAGGGTATGCCTCCCAGGCCCTGAGTTGTACCGAGCACATGTATTTGCTGGCCGAACAACAGGACTGGGATGGGCTGGGCCAGTTGGAAATGGAACGTTCACAGCTCCTCGATGCTCTGTTTAATCATCCGTCTCTGCCGTCATTACTGGCAAAAATTGCTGATACGCTGAGACGTATTATCGAAATGGATCAAAAAACCATGGCGCTGGGGAAACAGGCCCGTCAGACCCTCAAACGTGAAATGGAATTACTCAATCAGGGCAAAAGGGCCGTCGACGCCTATCTGGGGAATATTGCCTAAGCCATATTAAACATATTTCACCTGTGTAAAAAAGAAAATTGTTGAATAATAGGGCCTTAATCACCCCGATTGTTTCAACAAAATACTGACAATATTTTGACTTATTCGATCTCTATGACTACTATTTTTTTATCGATATTTTCTGGCCGTTTGCCGGAAAATATAAATCGAGCTTTATATAGCATAGTATTGAACCATCATCAGAAGGTGTCAGGTAGCGAATATGCAAGTATTGGTCATTGATGAAAATGAACAACAACGTAATACAATCCAGCGCCTACTAGATTTTATCGATTATGAAACCGTGGTGGCCGACTATCAGCAATGGCAGTCACTCACTGAAGCCCCCCAGTTTGTTATTCTGGCGGAATTCAGCGATAAGGCAAAAAATTTGAGCGAATTAAAAGCGCTCAAGCAAGCGTTTGGCGAATCGATGCCGGTGCTATTCGCAACACAGCAGCTCGACAAATCGGATTTACCAAACGAGTTGGCTTCTTTAATCGTCACAACTGTCCATACCCCATTAAAGCATCGACAACTGGTGCATGCCCTGCACCTGGCCGAGGTTTATCGTGAAAGCAAGGTCAGTAACGGCAGCACCTCACCCATGCTGTTTCGCAGTCTGGTCGGCAACAGTCGAGCCATTATCGAGGTCCGCAAGCTCATTGAGCAGGTTGCTGATACTGAAGCCAATGTGTTGATTTTGGGTGAATCCGGCACCGGCAAGGAAGTGGTCGCCCGTAATCTTCATTATTATTCATCCCGCAGTGACAAACCGTTTGTGCCGATCAACTGTGGCGCCATCCCGGGTGAATTACTGGAAAGTGAATTGTTTGGACATGAAAAAGGGGCCTTTACCGGTGCCATCAGTTCCCGCCAGGGACGTTTTGAACTGGCCGATGGCGGTACACTGTTCCTGGATGAAATAGGGGATATGCCCCTTGCCATGCAGGTCAAATTATTGAGAGTGATACAGGAGCGGGTATTTGAACGGGTCGGTAGTAACAAGAGCATCAAGGCCAACGTCAGGATCATCGCCGCGACTCACCGGAACCTGGAAGAACATATCAAACAGGGGAATTTTCGGGAAGACCTTTACTATCGTCTGAATGTCTTTCCGATTGAAATGCCGCCTTTACAGCATCGTGTTGAAGATATTCCGTTATTGATAAATGAATTGATAACCCGCATGGAACATGAGCAACGTGGCTCGGTACGTCTGACACCGGCCGCGATCACTGCTCTGTGTCAGTATTCCTGGCCAGGTAATGTCCGGGAGCTGTCTAATCTGGTGGAAAGGTTGATCATCATGTTCCCGTACGGGGTGGTGGATGTGCGCGACTTGCCAGAAAAATTTCGGGGCCATTTTATTCCTGCCGATGATGAAGCCGTAATGGATATCACCCTTAATGAGCCAAATACTCTACTTGCCCCAACAGGCGTGACGACTGAGCGTTTACCCTCCGAAGGCATTGACCTGAAGGAACACCTGACCAACCTTGAATATTCTCTCATCAAGCAGGCCCTGGATGAGGCCAACGGTGTCGTTGCCCACGCGGCGAAACGATTACAGATGCGTCGCACAACACTGGTTGAAAAAATGCGTAAATATGGCCTGCAGCGTCAGGAACACGCGACGGGAATTTGACTTCCCACTCTTTAGTCTTGCTAACTTGTTGATAATTTAACTATTTAAATCAGGCACACTTTTTGCTCTAGTAATATTCGGTTATCTGTCGAATATTAAACCGAAGGGCAATAGGTGTTATGAGTCAACAGTCCGTCAATTATCCCCAGGCACTGGAAGAAGCCTTTCATACCTTTAATCGGCTATCAGGCCAGCTGACCAACTCATATCATGCATTGGAATCACGTGTTGCCAGTCTGAATGAGGAATTGGCGCATGCCCATGACCAGCGCTATAAGGAACTCACTGAAAAAGAACGTCTGGCCAATCGGCTAAGCACCTTGTTAACCGCCTTGCCTGGTGGGATTGTGGTGCTGGACCAGAATGGTCATGTACAGGAGCATAACCCGGTTGCCGCCGACCTGTTGGGAGAGCCGCTGCAAGGTGTTTCCTGGCAAGAGGTTATTAGTCGTGCCTTTTCACTCAGGGTTGATGATGGCCATGATATATCACTGATCGATGGCCGTCGCGTCAATATATCCACCTGCCCTTTGGGAACAGAACCCGGCCAGATCCTGCTGATTACCGATGTCACTGAGGTCAGGAAGCTGCAGGATCGCCTTACCCAAAACCAGCGACTGGCTGCGATGGGTGAAATGGCAGCTTCGCTGGCTCATCAGATCAGAACGCCCCTGTCTTCCGCCATCCTGTATTCATCAAACCTGAAACGGCAACAGTTAACTGAACTGGAACGCCACCATACGGGTGAAAAAATAATGTCTCGTTTAAGGCATCTTGAACATGTAGTGAATGACATGTTGCTGTATGCGCGCGGTGCCAGTCCAGGCGGTGATGAGTTTAGCGTGGAGGATTTACTGGCTGAACTTGTTGTGTCGCTGGATAGTCAACTGCAGACAACAGAGATCAACTTTACAGTGATAAATGAAGATGGTCATGCCGGATTAATGGGTAATCGCCAGATGATACTCAGCGCGTTGATTAATCTCGTCGTGAATGCCATACAGGCCTTACAGGGCGAGGGTTGCATTGAAGTCATCGGGGCCTGCATGAACGAAACAACATTACAGATTATCGTAAAAGACAATGGCGTTGGTTTTTCTCCCGAAGCCAGAGCCAATGCATTTGAGCCATTTTATACCACCCGCAATGAAGGGACAGGTTTAGGCCTGGCGGTTGTGGCGGCCATTGTCAGCGCACATGGCGGGGATATCTCCCTGCAATCAGAAGAAGGTAAAGGCAGTACCTTTACCCTGCTGTTACCGATTGTTCAGCATGCTGATAAATATACTGCTGAGCAGAATTTGAATATACGAACAGGTATGACAGCCTGAAATAATTAACCGTTATTAAGTTTGAGGTAGTTATGAATAGTGCAACAATTCTCATTGTCGAAGATGATCAGGAACTGCTTGAGGCCTTGTCGGACACTCTGGATTTGGCCGGATATACTATCAAAACAGCCTCCAATGGCGAACAGGCCCTGGCCGTGCTGGAACAATACGAAGTCAATCTTGTGGTTAGTGATATTCAAATGCCTGTCATGGACGGTCATAAACTATTGAAATCGATTAAAGCAAAATATCATGACACACCGGTTATGTTGATGACGGCTTATGGCACGATTCAACAAGCGGTTGATGCTATGCGGGATGGCGCTGTTGATTATCTCGTCAAACCCTTCGAGGCGGAAGTGCTGGTAAATATGGTGAGCCAGTATATAGGCTTACCTGATGAGTTGAATGATGAATTGATTGCGATGGATGAAAAGTCCATTGAACTGGTTAAGCTGGCAAGAAAAGTTGCCGACAGTGATGCGACAGTCATGATTACCGGTGAAAGCGGTGTAGGCAAGGAAGTGCTTGCCAAATTCATTCATAAACAATCCCCCCGGGCAGACAAGGCGTTTGTTGCAATTAATTGTGCGGCTATACCGGAAAATATGCTGGAAGCCACTTTGTTTGGTTATGAAAAAGGGGCATACACAGGTGCCTACAAGGCATCGCCTGGAAAATTTGAACTGGCCAATGGCGGTACCATTTTACTCGATGAAATTTCGGAAATGGCCCTGGGCCTGCAAGCCAAGTTGTTGAGGGTTCTGCAGGAAAAAGAAGTGGAACGCCTGGGGGGTAACAAGGTGATCGAGCTCAATGTTCGCGTCCTGGCCACCTCAAATCGCGACATACGACAGTCTGTCGCCAATAATGAGTTCCGGGAAGATTTGTTTTATCGCCTGAATGTGTTTCCGTTGCATGTCAGTTCATTGCGTGAACGTAAGGATGATATTGTCCCCATCGCACAACGCCTGCTTGAACGTTATGCGATTTCAGCAGGGCGCAGCATTCCTGAGTTAACAAGCCAGGCGAAAGGCAAACTGCGGAGCAATAACTGGCAGGGTAATGTGCGTGAGCTGGAGAACGTTATACAGCGTAGCCTTATTTTACAGTCAGGCGACTATATTGATGACGATGATATTCAATTTGAAATAACCGCAGCAAATACTGAAGCGCCCTCTGGGGCCTTGAATGATACACAGACAAACAATGATACGTTGAATGGTGACCTCAAACAACGAGAATGGGACTTGATATTGAATGCTATTAGTGATGCGAGAGGTAGCCGTAAATTGACGGCCGAACGGCTCGGTATCAGTCAACGGACCTTGCGCTATAAACTGGCCAGGATGCGCGATGCCGGGATTGCGGTTCCCGGATCAAATGATATTGAAGTGGTTTAAGGTGGTTTCACAAATAGATTTCAGAGGTTCAGACAATGGCAAATAATACAATAAACCCCGAAGCCTTATTGGTGCAAATGCGCGCCATGGCTGCCCAGGTACAGGGAAAGGCTGTTGAAGCGCCAAGTGCCGAGCAGTCGGCCAATTTTGCAGACCTGCTGCGCCAGTCGATCGATAAGGTCAATGAGGTTCAGCAATCAGGTAATGCCCTTGCCCAGTCTTTTCAAAAAGGTGATCCAAATGTACAAATGTCCGAAGTCATGGTGTCGTTGCAAAAAGCCAATGTCTCATTTCAGGCTATGGTCGAAGTCAGAAATAAACTGGTCTCTGCCTATCAGGAAGTGATGAATATGCAGGTTTGATTAGTGCCGGTTGATTGAATGGTTGAATAAAGAGACAAATATAATTTATGGATCTTGTTAAAGTCGAACAGTTTACTGAATCAATGAAAGGCATTTCAACAATGCCTTTTATGCGTCAGATTGGCATTATGGTTGGGCTGGCGATGAGTATCGGCATTGCCGTTGCTATCGTACTCTGGTCACAGGACCCAAACTACAGTGTGTTATACAGCAACCTCTCGCCGAAAGATGCCAGTGCCATTGTCGATGTTTTTGAGGCGGCCGACGTTGAGTACAAGATTGACCATGATTCCGGAATGATGCTGGTTCCGGCTGACCGCTTGCACGAAGCCAGAATGATGTTGGCGGAAAGCAATCTGCCCCAGGACACCAGTGTCGGCTTTGAATTGATTGAAAAAGAACAAGGGTTTGGGACCAGTAACTTTATACAAAGTGCCCGTTATCAACGGGCGATCGAAGGTGAGCTTTCCAAAACCATCAAGTCCATGGCCGCAGTCGAATCGGCAAGGGTTCACCTGGCCTTGCCAAAGGAATCTGCCTTTATCCGTGACCAACGTCAGCCGGGGGCATCGGTGATGTTATCCCTGGCTCAGGGTTGGCGTCTCGAAGAGGAACAGATACAGGCTATCCGCCATCTGGTCGCCTCCAGTATCCCCAAGATGGAACCCAAACATGTTACCGTGGTGGATGCCAAGGGTCGCTTACTTTCTGATGATCAAAAACCTAATGGTATGAAACTGAGCGCCCAGCAGTTTGATTATACCCGGCGCATCGAAGCACTTTACACCAACCGTATTGAGCAATTGCTTACATCGATCGTCGGCAAGGATAAAATTCATGCCCAGGTGTCGGCCG